>JACCDW011437081.1_pt1 | contig 12548 bp, 14 predicted proteins | sample 7449781 | NCBI WGS metagenome assembly JACCDW01 (sample SAMN15323449, study PRJNA562643) | freshwater metagenome | isolation source: river surface water | place: USA:Blue River Watershed | collected 2017-08-18
TAGCACCAGCTGGCCCAGAAGTTCAGGATCAAGGGGCGGCCTTTAAAGTCAGCCAGCGAAAAGCCTTTCGCTTCAGCAGCATGACCGAGGCTTTCCTGTCCCTGGAGCCAGGTGACCTCGAAGGGCATGGCAGTCTTGCCCAAAAACGCCGAAGGGATGTTCTTATCCGCCGGATGCGAAAGCCCACGATAGAAAAAGGCGATAATGCCCGCAGCGACCACCACGAAGGCCAGAACAGCGATCAAGTGCTTACGGTTGGGACCAGGAACGACAACGCGTTGTTCAGCCACAGACGACTCCTTCAGCCTCAATTCTTAAAGATCGATTTTTCGAGCAGCTCTTTATCCACCGAATGCTGAGCATCTGGTTTTTTGTACTCTTCAGAATGCTTCACCATGAGCCTTTGGGAAACCATTTTTTTACCGTCGGCTTCGATGCGGCCTTCCACCACGACACCCGCATTCTCCTTGAACATGTCAGGCGGCGTTCCTTTGTGGGAAACGGTGATGTCGGTGCCTTGCATATCGGTCATCACAAAGTTCAAGGCGAGGTCCTCGGGCTTCCATTCGACTGTTCCGACCTTGACCATGCCGCCGACCTTGATGGTCTTGTCATCGATGTCGGCAGCCTTGGCAAAGGCTTCCTGCGGCGTATAAAAATAAACCACATTGTCGCCGAATTTCAGATTGCTGACTGATAGCGCTCCCACGAGAATCACAGCGCCGCCGATCATCCATTTCATGGGTAAACCTTTTTTCATCACGTTCTCCTTTTATTCTGATACTGCGCAGCCTGCTCGAGTTGTCTTAAGCGGCGACGCAGACGAACCTGTACGAAACCGTAAATGCCCAGACAAAGAAAGGCGACACCGTAGGCGCCCGCGAGATAAGGGGTAGGATCCGTAGCTCCAGTAAACATGCTTATTCTCCCTTCGCCTGAGCATCGTAAGTATACTGTTCCAGCAATTGCTGCAGGCGCAGATTGCCAAAGCGCAAATAAAGCAGCCAGCTCGCCATCAGAAGGCTCGCGAGGAAACCAAAGAAGAGCACCGACAGCATGTCCGGGGCCATGGTGGAACCGCCGGCACGGACGATACTCTGTGGCTGATGCAGGGTTCGCCACCAGTTCACGCTCTGATAGATGACAGGCACATCCAGCGCGATGATCACACCCAGCGCCGCGGCGATGCGATCGCGCTGCGGGCCTGGATTCATGCTGCTATGGAAAATCAAATAACCCGCATAAAGAAGCGCGAGGATCAATGTCGTCGTCAGGCGCGCATCCCATTCCCACCAAACACCCCAGGTGGGACGACCCCAGATCGAACCGGTCGCCAGGGTGATCGCCGTATACAGCAAACCGATTTCCGCCGTGGCTTTTGCCCAAAGAGCAGCATTCGCGCTGCGCTTGATCAAAGTCATCAGACTAAAAATCATCAGAAGGCCAGCCGAGAGAAATGCTGTGAACGCCGCGGGGACATGCAAATAGACAATGCGATACACTTCACCCTGATGCTGTTCCGATGGGGCGAGGTGCAAAGCCCAAAACCAGGCTATAAGCGTGAGCACAGCGGCACCCGCGCCAAAAAGCAAGGAGCGTCGATCCTGTTGAAAAGCATTTGACATGATGCATTCCTCGAAAAAACTAGTGCCTATCCGAAAACCCCAGATAGGATATTGGCCTTCCTCATTGCGCTGCTTATTTGCCGGTGCAAACGATGCAGCTTACTCTCAATCGCCTTGCCTCTCCGGGTTTTTCGGACAGGCATTTATTCTGGTTTCACAAGTTCCCCGAACAGCAGCAAGCTGAGAGTAAAATACATTATACCAGAAATTACAAGCAGTCCCAGCCACGAACTCATCAAATGTCCGAGGCTGTGGTGCTCGATCAGAAGAGCCTTGCTCGATTCCACAGCCGCCAGCAAAACGGGTGTTGTCAGCGGAAAATACAGCAAAGGATAAAGGATCTGCCGCGCATTCGAACGTAACATCATCGTAGACAAGAGAACACCCAAGGCCCCCAGGGCGATGAGCGAACAGGCCGCGATGGCGAAAAGTGGAAAACTGAGAAAACTTATCGTGCTCTCATTTATGAAAAGATCCGCGAGTACCAGCGTCGGTGCCAGAATCATCAGGCCTATCATCAGAACGAGCAGGTACTTGCTCAGAAACCATGCGGTGGGCGCGATGGGATAACTGCGGAGCTGATCAAAGACCCGATCCTGCATATCGGGTTCGAGCACCCGTGAAAAGGCGATCTGCAGAGCAAAAAATGCGGTGAGAAAAGTGGCTGCGACAAACAGCTGAGGTACAAAGGCTGGTTCGACCCGACCAAAGGCAAAAGAGAAAAGCAGCAGCATGGTCAGGGCAAAGAGCAGCGGCGACAGCCAGCGTTCAGCACTGGCCCACTCGGCGTGGATACTCTGGGTCAGGAGTGCTCGAAATTGCAGCAGTTGGCGTTTCATGATCGTTTTCCTCCCAGATCCAGAGTCCGCAGCTTGAAGATCGACAGGGGCGCGGTGTCATGACTCACGATCCAGGCCTGGCCACCGTTTTTGAGATGCGCTTCGAGCATGCCCTGAAAGGTTTGTATGCCCTTGGTATCAAGGCCGTAAAGAGGTTCATCCAGCAGCCAGCATGGGGTCGCGGAAAGTCTGACTCGCGCCAAGGCCAGGCGGCGCTTCATGCCTGTTGAAAAACGCTCGACCGGAAAGTTCTGCCGGATCAGCGGATGGTCCAGATCCCATTGCTCCAATTCCTGAATCAGAGCCTCGTCGCTACTTTTGTGTCCACGCAGGCTTTGCCAAAAACGGAGGTTGGTCATCGCATCCATTTTGCCGTAAAGCGCATTGGCTTCGGCTGGCAGATACTCGATGAAGTTCCGGCGATCCTCGGCGAGCTTGCCGGGCGCAGTTTCGTATTCAATACGGCCCGCGTGTTCCTGACGCAAGCCGGCAAGTATGGTCATGAGCGTGGTTTTCCCGGCTCCGTTGGGGCCGATGATATGCACGATCTCGCCCGCTTCCGCAGCGAAGGAAACGCCCTGCAGAATGCGTCGAAACTGATAACGAAATTCCAGATTGTGAATCTTTAGCACTTCAATAATCCGCTATGTTAATGCCGAGGTTGATCACAGTCCTTCGTTCTATCACGCGACTGGCGTCCGCTCCAATGTCTTCTGCGAAGCTGGCCGCCTGTAAGCCAAACATGCCAGCGTTCACGCCCAGACCGTAGGAGATGCCAGCGAAGCTATAACCGGTCCTGACACTGAAACCCGATTCCGCGCCGAATGCGTTGCCGATTGTGAGTTCCGTGCCGAAACGCAGCTTATCCTTGCTCGGAATCGATTTCTGCGTCAGCTGATTCGCTTCCAGGACGACATTGAGCATGCCCCATTTGTCGAGCTTGGGCGACAGAGCGAAACCCAAGGTCACATCTTCCTCCATGCGCTGCGTGCTGACTTCGGGATCGTCGCTCTTCAGTATCGTTCCCGTGATGTTGCGCGCGACAAGGCTTACGGAAGGTCGCCACGAATAGGCGCCTGACCACAGGGCCCCAACATGAACTGGCACGCCCGTGTGCTTTTCCTGACTGTCGCGGAAGGCCTTGCGACGCAGATCGACGTCATTCACCGTGGCCAGGGGAAAGGAACCCTGGATCACTTTGCGACTGAGATACTGAGCACTGATACCAAGGTAAAAATTGCGTTTGCTGCTCGCATAACTCGTGCCTATCACAGGGCCGGATTGCTCGCGATAATGGACATCCAATAGCTCCGGGTCTTCGCTATTTGGTGTGGACATGGCACGAACATCGTAGCTGAGCGCGACGAACACACGATACACCGTCATGGCAGGGAGGAGCGAAAGTCGCGCATAAGGATGCTCGCCGTCATAGGCCTGCAGAAGTTCGTTGGCCACCGCGCTGTCATTCAAGTCGCCGCCATTCCTCAGGGCCTGATTCAAGGACTGCGAGGAGCGATTGTAGGCGATGCCGAGATAGGGGAAATAAAGCTGCGAGACCGCAGGTCTTTCCTGTTTATAGTTCAAACCACCGATGGCCGCGGGATTGTAATAGGGTGCTTCCATTCCGTTGGCGATCGGATCCACTGCTTCCGACATCCCTGCCGCCCGCGCCGAAATCCAGGGGGCGTTGTCATAGACGGTGCCTGGATTGAAGGTCTGGGCCCCGGCCCCCAGAGAAAAGACAAGGCCTCCCAGTCCCCAGAAAAGGGTGAGGGTCAACGGCTGGATGGGACTGATGCTTCGCTTCATGTTCCTTACTTCGCAGGCTTAAGTTTTGGTTTAAACTGAGAAAAACAGGTTACATGAGTATAGATCGTGTCGAATGTATCCGTATCGTAACATTCGATCACACCACTATCAGGGTCACCAGGCGCTCCGGAGAAACTGTATCGGCATTTTCCCAACATTCCTTGTGGAGAACTTGTCTCGCTAAAGCCCGAACTCGACATTTCATACGCATTGCGACGATTCACGCGGAAGATAAATTCCTGCTGTTGCGCCTTTTTATATTCCCCGGAGAGGAGCTGACCGAGGACTGACTTCGCTGGTTTTTTTTCGCCTTTTTCTGTTGTTGGTTTTTCTTCCTTCTTCAGATCCGATTGCACGTGAAGATTGGGAAGGGGCTCGCTGGCCTTGAGCGGCTGATCGTATTCGGGAAGGAATATGTACCAGCGGCGATTATCCATCGTGTGAAGGACGATTTTCCTAAGGTATCCGTCATCGACGGCTTCGCATTTATAGATGGGAATATTAACGTTTTCACCAGATTCCGTGGCACCCAGCGGAACATAGTTGGCGACGCGATAGGGTGAAGGCCAGGTCAGGAAAGTGGGCCGCGGATCATCTTCCAGAAAAACATTAAAGTGCAGGCGGCCCGAGGCATCGAGATCGAAAATATCCCAGCCGATCGGGGTTTTTTTGCAGTAGGTGCGGTCCTTTTGTTCGTAATCACGCCGCACAACAAGGCAGCTTCCCTTGGGCGGATGGATCCATAACTCACCTTTCACGAGCAAGGGATCGCGCCGTTCCACGGCCATGGCTCGTTGCGTAACTTCCAGCATATCCCCCGGCATCGGTGAAAAATACTTTTTGAGCGCGGCCTGGCGTTGTTCCATGGTCGCACCTTCAGGAAAACTCAATTGGCTGGCCATCAGGACCAGAGCCCAGTTCATAGTCGATTCGCAGCCTTTGAAGTGCGCGCCACCGCTGACACTTCAGGAAAATTCAGGCGAAAAAGGTCTGTGGTATTGCCAGCGGTATAGAGCAAAGTCGTGGCATCCAACCATAGAGGCCAGCGCTCTTTAAGATCAGGGGTTTTGGTCAGGTTTCGACTCGCGCCGGCTAGATTATGCAGGCGCAGATCGTAATCATAAACCTTGGTTCCGACTTTGCGCGATGCCGCATAAACCAGAATAGTGCGGAAAGGATGCCAGGTGGGGTCCATGCCATCTCCAATCAGGACGACATCGGAGCCATCATGAGCCGCATAGACCCTCCCGCCTTGGGTGGCCCAGGCCATGCGACGACCATCGGGTGAGAGGGCATAGGAACGGATGCCCGTGCCATCGTCTTCCATTTTTTTAAGTTCCAAGCCGAGTTCCCCGAGCCAGAGCACTGCCGACTGACTCACGACCCAATTGCCAACCACATTGCGCTTTTCTTTTTGCCATTTCGCAGGGCGTTCGCCGGGAAATTCGAGGCGTTTTTGCAGAATGCCTTTTTCATGCATCATGAAGACATTGTTGTCATAGGGATTCAGCACGGGAAATCCGGTCGAGCCCTTCAGCGTATCGAGCACGGATTTTTGATTGAGGACAGTATCAAAGGCGGAAAATTCGCTGACGATTCCATCCTTCTCGCGGATCAGTTCCCTGAAGAAGAGGCGAACGCCATCGGGACTCCAGAAAAACCCTGGGCCGACCCGATGAGGCGTCACCTCCAGGACATCCTGAGTGCCAAGGTCCATGATACGCAGGGATTGACCCTGATCGTTGGTAAAGGCTAAAAGTTTTTTGTTGGGACTGAGGCTGAGGTGATTCATCCCGCCTTCGGTTCGCATGACGGCCTGGGCGGCCGGCGTCAGGGGGCTTCCCTTGAGCTCGGCAAGTGCCTGATTATAAAAAGAAAATATGGCAATGATGAGAGCCAGCACCGGCATAGGAAACCTCCCTTTCGCAAACGCGGATCAGGCGCTACTGCTATTATAAGGCCCAGGCGCCAGGCAATTTCGTGCCCCTGGAACTCCCGAAAAGTTTTATACAATGAAGGGGAGGGAGCGGTATAAAAGGCTCAAGTTTTTTCGAAAAATGACCGATAAGGCAAGGTTGGTACTGGAGGTGCCGTCTATGAATTTAACACAATGCACCGTGCTCGCTTTGAGTTTCATGTTCTCAGCCAGCCTGTGGGCTCAGAACGCCAAGGCCCCGGCCGGCAAGGACGCGGGCGGTCGACGCAAGATATTAACCCAGGAAGCCCGTACCAAGGGCAACAAGACTGATATCGATTTCGATGCCGCAGCGATCGATGGTGAAAGGCGGATCCCCGCTGGTATCGCCATCGGCGGTGCCAAGCAGGAACACGAATACGATCTGATCAACCTTCGTTTGCGCTGGCATCCCGAAATGATCAAGTCCACGTCCAATCTGGAAACGGGCAAAGGTCAGTGAGGGTGAGCACCGCTCTTTTTAAAGAGCGGTATGCAGACTCAGAAATTTATCCAAATCTTCCAGATCGCTCGTCTGCGTGTTGATCCGTCTCAGGACCAGCCACTTATAACGATCCGCAACATAAAAAGTTGGCAACTCCGGCTGATGAAAGGCTTCCAGCGCGTTGGCCGAAGCCATCATTGCATTGCCGCCGAGCTTATAGACGCTGCTGAAACCGCGAGCGTCGCTTTCGGTATCATGGGCGAAGATATAGACGAAATCCGTGAAGCGATCGCGATACTTTTCCTCGATCCGCTTGAACTCCCGAATCTGCTGCTGACAAGGCACGCACCAGGAAGCCAGAAATACGAGAACACGCACACGCCCATCCTGAGGCGTGATCGTGCTGGTTTCCCGCCTCTCCAGACTGGTCGCTTTAAATGATGGAAAGGGCACCCAACGATGGACATAATGATCGGCTGGGGTCGGGGCACCATTCTTGCTATCTTTGGCCTCGTCCCCATGACCGGCATCGTGGGCTGCTTCCTTGGCGTCTGCCGCCTTTACGTTGACGCCTGGCAGAAGAAGCGTCATGATAAAGAAAACTCGTGCTATCACGGCGGGAAGCCCTCCAGGGTATGGTCTCTGGCCTTTATTATAGCACGATTGCGAAGAAACGGTGGCTGCGCTTGGAAATCAATACTGACGATCTCTTGAAGGTTTGGTCATTCAACTGGGGCATAATGGATGTCCTGATTGGCGGCAAATCCTCAATCGACCTTCAGGAGCTTAAGGTTCGAAGCTGGCAGGATGCCACGGAATTTTTGCGTTACTATGGCTACGATCCCGATGTTCCTGCGGATGCGCAGAAAATTCATATGGTGATCTGTGAAGCCTGGAATTTTATCGAACAGTATCTGATGCCTTTCGAATGGAGTCGCGGCAAACAGCCTCCGTCTCATCTTTTGTATACGCATGATGCCCGCGATATTATCCTGGCTGCCTCGGATCTAAGGCCCGAGGTTGCGACCACGCAGGCCTGGGCCTGTGCGGTGCTGCGAGTCATGCATACGATCGCTCATATCGATGGCGTGACGAAATATGCGGACATTGAAGCCGCGCGCACGCAGGTGATGAATCGTTTTCTGAAGTTCGTCTTCCGCGATCAGGACGGCAAGCTTCGTTTCGGGGATCGACAGACCAGTGTGGTCCTTGATCGCATTGAATGGAAGCTGCGGAAGTCACGCGAATCCATCATCCTCAAGCTTTTGCATAAAAAAGCGAACGTTGCGGAAACGATCTATGATCTTTTGGGTATCCGAATCATTACGAAGAAACTGGCGGACGTGATGGTGGTGGTGAAATTCCTCCGGGATTTTCATATCGTCACGTTTCCCAACTGCAACCCTTCGCGCGCCCGAAATTCCTTGATCGACGTCGAAAGTTTCAAACACAATGTGGACATGCTGCGGGAGATGCTTGAAGACGGTCGCATTAAACCGCAGGAATTCCCTAACATCCTGCAGGGTTTGACCAAGCCACTGGCCGTAGTCAATAGCGCGGCCAACCCGCACACGGCGAAGGGTTATCGTGCGGTGCAGCTCACCTGTCGTCAGCTGATCCGCTATCCAAATCCGGCTCTGCGCTGGCAGGAAAAGCTCAGACGCTACCTGTCGGACAAGGCCATCAGCGAGCAGGCGCAGCAGATCTGCTCGGAGATTCTGCAATTGGCGGCCACGGAAACTCAGGATGAGCAGCTGGAAGGTTTTTTCCCCTTTGAGCTGCAAGTGATGGACGAGACGTCCGCGGCGCAGAATGCCATGGGCGAAGCCAGCCATGACCGCTATAAGCAATCCCAGGTCAAAGCCGCCCGCCGTCGGGTTTTGAATCGCGTGCTGAGCCTGCCCGAAGGCACCGGTTGAATTCCTATACGCCCATGCCGTCTGCATGGTCCTTAGGCTACGCGCGGATTTTTCGCCTTGTGCGTTTTTTGAATGCAAATCAAACTTTGATCATCAGGCCGTGATGGGCTCTGCAGCGTGCTGTGGAGCCAGCCTTCGATTTGATCCAAAGGTGGACGATCGGATTTTTCCTGGCGCAAGTGTCGGACGAGGCGCTTCAGATCTTTGGTCTCATGCATGAAACCATCGGTGAAGGTGAAGAGAGTCTGATGATCCTGCAGCTCGACATCGCAGCGGGCCAGTTCGATCTGGGGATTGAGGCCAATGGGACTGCTGCGCATCACAAAATATTCAGCCTGCTTGCCGCCAAAGACAAAGCAGCCAGGACCACCGGCATTGAAGATCTCGATACGACCATCCCGATAGAGAACGATTGCGCTCAAACTGCAAACCACATGCTGATCGAAGAGTTCGATCAGGCGACGATTCAAGCGGGCGAAGCTTTCTTCCACACCGAGTTTCTGCTCCTCGCAATCCTTCAGGATCCCGATGAGAGCGGCAACCGGAATGGCCGCCGAAGGCCCCGTTCCCATCACATCGCCCATGAAAATCCGTCTTTCACCCAGCGAAAAATCCCAAACATAAAGCCAATCGCCTGACATGCCGGCGACCGGTTTATACTGCATGTTGTATTGAAAACCATAGAAATTTCCATGCAGAGCCCTTGGCAGAAGCAGCTTTTGAACCGCGCGCCCCAGGGCAAGGTTGCTTTCGAGTTCAGCTTTCTTGTGCATCTCTTCGAGCCTCAGAGCTTTCTCTGCATAATAGTTCTTTTCAATGAGCATCATGCGCATCTCATCCTGGATGCGGACGTGCGCAAAGTGAATGAGACTGGTTCCCGTGAAGGCAATCAAAGGCATCAGCCAGGGCATCCAGATCTGGGCATAGCTGAAGAGCAGGAGGGCAAGGCCGCTAGTCAAACTCCAGGTGGAAACGAGATAAATCCAGTAGTAGCTGACCCGGGCATTGATCCCGAGGACGATGCCGGCGATCCCAAAGGTCAGAATCAACGCGATGTCCGTTTCCCAGCGGTTGATCCAGCGTCCATCGAGCACGTCGCTAATCATCGATGCGATAATCAGACCACCAGGTATTTCGCCGAAGGGGCCGCCTTCATGGAAGTCCGTGTTGCCCGTTGCAAAGGCCAGGAGTACGAGGACGATATCGCCTTCATTGATCTGCGTTTCCACTTCGCCGGCCTGAGCCCTTTGCAGGATGGGGCGCAGTGATACCGAACGCTGATAAAAATCGCCGGGAGGACGGTGATTGATGAGCAGTCCACCACGCTTCGTGAGTGGCACCGCGTGGCCATTGATGGTCATGGCGTTGGACTTCAACTGTACGGACTCTGCGGAATAAAGGCTGAGATGCGGCAGCAAAGTATCGTCGTTGATCTGATAAAAGGGCGAGATCGTACCGTCACGGTTGTAGGTGATATGACCTGTGGCACGCACGAGGTTTCCATAGCCGGAGGAGTTTCCATAGGGTATCCAAGCCTGCCGCAGGTCCAAATTATAAGGCAGAGTCGGCAGGCTTAAGCCGGATTCCAGATAGGTCGCCGCGCGATAGGCTTTCTGCGAGAGATCGGTTGGTTCTCGAAATCGCAGTGGGAATTGACTCGGGAAACTTCCGGTATAGACAGGAAGACTCAAGAGGGAATCCGGCAGGCTTTCGGTAACCCCGCTCGGCTGATCGGATAGGAGGCTATCGATCAGGATCGCCTGGGGTTTGCGTTTACCCACAGCATCAAGGACCATGGCGAGCTGCGCATAAGTCAGCCGCGGGCCACCCAGATAGGAGAACGTGCTGTCGTCGAGGGCGATCACTTTGAGCTTGGGATGAATGCGTGGGGTTTGCCCCAGGTATTCCCGCACATTGAAGAAGATGGGCGCGATGATCCGCGTATCCATATACGAACCGAGCGAAGAAGCCTGGATGGCCAGCATGATGAGCAGGAAAGTGCTCGCCAGCCCGTGGAAGATTGGCCACGAGAGTCCATTCAGGAAGATCGATGTTTTTTTCGGTCGATTCATTTTTTCCAAGCCAGAATTTATCTTAGCCGCGTATCGGAAAAAAGCGGTATCCCTGAACATGAAACCCTTATCCATAAGGGATTTTGCGGAATGATCCAAAATCAGTAACCGGTTGAAGGGGCAGGTTTTGTGAAGGATTTTTGATCTGTTGGCCAGTCAGTTTATGAAGCCGGATCTTAACTGTCCAGTCGACCAGGTCATGCTAGGGAAATTGTGTATCTCTTGGGCTTCAAGGGTTGTCTGGCTATGCAGCCGATCATCTTGAAATATTTTTCACGAGTTTATGGCAACATGATGAACATAAAGATTCAGCTTAGGCTTTCTTTTTTCAACGTGAAGAGTTAGATCTGAATCAGACTTACAAGGAGGAAATATCATGCTACGCCTCATCAATATAATCGCCGGTCTCAGTGTTTCGTTCTCTGCTTTTGCCGCTCCCGTTTATCACAAAGTGAAAGAAGAAACTGTTCTGCGGGATGTCGTGGTCGAGCCCACCAATGGTGGTTTCAATCCTGATTTTCGCGCTTACATTGTGCGTGGTCAGGCGATACGGGTTTCCAATAGCTGTTTTCCTCTGGGCGTAACCGGCAAGCTCGAAGTTCAGACAGCTGCGGACGGAACGCAGGAAGTCGTGGCCTATGTCGAAGGCTTTCAGCGCAAAGATAAGGTCTGCAATGAAATCCATAAGCCCATTGATGTCTCGGTCACTGTGCGCGGCGAACAAAACCTTGCAGAAAATGTCTTCATTCGCAACGTCGATGAGATGGGTACGCTCCGTCCCCTGACCGATTTCATATCCTACGATCCCGGTGAAGAGAACAGCTGCAACCAGCCTGCTTTCTGCACCCGCGAATACCGTCCTACTATTTGCACCGTAAACGGCCAGGAGATCAAAGGCAACAACCGCTGTGAAGCCATGGTCAATGTGAAGCGTTATGCCTGTCTGAATGGATTTACCTTCCAGGATGACGAGGTTAGCTGCCGTTACGTCTCAATCACCGAGTAAGTCAGTAAAAGAGGCCGCGTCCCGATGGGCGTGGCCTCTTTTCGCTTTAAGAAATCTTTCCTGATCATGCCCAGAGTCGGTGTTAAATTCCTGCTTCGACTCGCTCTAGTGATCAAGCTCATTTCCTGCCATGCCGCCTTGTTTGAGCGCAAGAATGGTCAATTAAAACTAACTATACTGATTGACATGATGAAGCAATTTGAATATACCGCAGGCAAGTTCGTTTGTCGTAAGGGACTCAATTGTGAGATTTTGCCTCTTCAGCTTGTTCCTCGCTCTGGCGATACCTGGATGCAGCCAGCTGAGTAATCGCATCGAGGCTCCCAAGGTCGCCTGTTCCACAGACTCCTTGCAGGGTGATGACTGGCCGGTCAAGGTCTTTGACAGTCAGGATCAGGCTGTGAACCCGGATGAGTTGGACATTCGATATGCAGGAAAAAATTGGTCGAGCTTCGAGAATATCCAGCGCACCCCGGCGTGTTTAATCTTCAAGCGCAGTCTTCAGGATAAATTGGTTATTCGGCGTCTTGGCTCGACGTCTGGTTTGATCGTCGACTTTTCGCAGCAGGACCGTTCCGCGGGTGTCTTGAACCTGCAGATGAAAGAGCATGCTTATGATTCCGTTCGTATTCAATGCCCCACGATCACGATAACACGCGAACGCAGCTTGCCTCTGCCAGTCAGTTGGGGCAGCAATATCCCAGCGCAGCTCCTGGTCGAAATCAGTCCAGCCCAAGGCGGCCCCATTCGTTTCGCGAGCGGTGATCAGAGTCTGATGGATCTTACAAAGGCTGATGAAGGGACCTTGGTTAGCTTCGATATCCAAGTCAGACCTATTTTCATGGATCCATCGCCGCAAGCGCCGACGCGCTGCAGCTA
>JACCDW010361590.1_pt1 | contig 12547 bp, 6 predicted proteins | sample 7449781 | NCBI WGS metagenome assembly JACCDW01 (sample SAMN15323449, study PRJNA562643) | freshwater metagenome | isolation source: river surface water | place: USA:Blue River Watershed | collected 2017-08-18
ACTCCGATTTTATTCCTCCTATTTTTTTGGATGGAAAGAAATAGGTATTCACCGGGTTTGGTTCTTTTCTGGGTTATTGATATTCTACTTTTCACCGGCATTCGAAGAAAAATAGGTTTGAATTTCAATCATTGAGCTGGTTCACTTTGCCTTTGGTCTATTTGCGGTCTACAGGGGTTCACAGGATGTTTAGCTACAGGAATAATTGCGGTTAATCATTTTTATTTTCCGACTCATTATTAGAATTTACCAAGGGTATTCGCTAATTTTATTTTGTAGTGCTATTTTTTTTCATCCGACTGTTAATTGAAGGATTTGTTTTCTATACTTTTTGTTTAGTGTATTAGTATTGAGTAAAATGTTTTGTATAATTTATTTATTTAATTGTGCTTTTCATTTAGAAAAAAAGGTTTAGTAATCAAATCTAAGATTTAGTTTATGGAGATTTTAAATTCTCAGAATGATACTTTAATAGGGGACTCAGGCTTTTTGGCTGGAAGGCAAAGACAGGTTTTCGATTTACTTAGTTTGTTTCAGACCTCGCAATTAATTGGATTTGTTGGAGAAAATGGATCGGGAAAAACGACTCTGATCAAAAAGGGATTGTTCCCAGAATTAGAAAAAGGTTTTTTAGGTATTGCAGGAAAAAAATGGAAGACGGTTACGATTCGTCCAGGCATTACTCCTTTAGAAAACCTTTCAGCCGGTATCGCGCAGTTGGGATTTACAAGTGGAAAGCAAAAATTGGAGGAGGAGATTTTTCTTACTCAATCCATGCGTTTGTCCAATGAAGGCTTAAAGAATGCCTGCCTTCCAAATCCATCTCAAAAAAGTGAATTTAACTCACTATTGGTTATCGATAATTTTGAGGACCTTTTCCAGTATAGAGATGTAGCTGCAAATGCAAGTGACTGGGATGATTCAGTAAAGAGTTTTATTCAAAATATAACCAAATGCGCTAGCTATTCTTCCATTCCGGTTTACTTCTTGGTGGTACTCAGGACACAGTACATGTCCAGACTATTTGAATATCGTCAATTTTATGAAAAAGTATCTTCCTCCCAATTCAACCTCCCCCAGTTTAGGAAATCTGAATTTTCGGAGGTCGTAAAAACTCTTTTGAGCAGTTCCAAGAAGAAAATCCACAAGGATGGGATGGATTTTCTATACAATCAATTTGGAAAAGATCAAAAAAACCTGACTTTATTGGGCCTTTACCTTCGTGAGGTACTCGCATACTCGGCTGGTTCTTCTCAAGATGAAATTGGGCTAGAAACCTTGATTCAGATCCCTAGTGATACGCTCTATGCACGAAAGTTGGATGAATTTTTTGATTCTTGTGACGAAACTCAAAAAACACTACTAGAAAAATTATTCAAGCAAGTTACGGTTACGCCGGATGCATCTAGTTTCAATAGACCAATCCGTATAGACCATTTTTTAAAGGTTTCAGGAGCTCAGCTCAATCAGCTTGGCCCCCTGATTCAATCCTTTCAAAATTCATGTTCTTATGTATTTGAGGTGGTTATGCCACTCCAAGAACGATTAGAGGTTAAAAATCACCCGTTGACCTCAGAAGCAGCGGTTATCGACATCAAAAATGATCAGTTTATCCCCAATTGGCCGCGCTTGATGGATTGGATTAAAGAAGAGCGGGATTCGCAAGTTCAATATAAAAATCTCAGCGAAAAATCACTTCTTTTTGACAAGGGACTCACGGATTATTTGAAGAGCCCTGATTTGGATATTGCACTTACTTGGTATGAGGAGCAGCAGCCCGACGTATTGTGGGGCAATCAATTCGATTCAAACTACGAGCGTACCATTTCTTACTTGCTTACCAGCAAGGCAAAGTTTGAAGAGGAAATCTTGAAAAAAGAATTGGCGCAAAAAGAGAAAGCTAAGCGTAATAGAAAAACATTACTTTGGATTGGAGCCAGCGCTGTTACTGTTTTATTAATAATTTCATATTTTCTACTTCAGGCTACAATTCAACAAAAAATTGCAAAAGATGCATTAGAGGTCGCAGAAGAAGAAAAAGAGGCTGCTAAAAAAGCAGAGGATAATGCTAAGGTTGCAGCGGATTCTGCAAAGGTAGCGTCAACAAGAGCTGCAAGGGATCAAAAGCTGGCTGAAATTAGTGCATCCGCAGCTCTTGCAGCTACTAAAAGAGCGGAGGCATCACAACTGGTGGCAACTAATTCTCTTAAAGAAACTGAGAAAGCTAATAGTGCTCTGGTAGCTCAAAAAGTAGAATTAGATAAAACTGTTGATAACCTTAAAACCACGCAAGAGAAGGAAAAGGAGGCCACCGCAAAGGCAATTAATGCTCAAAAATATCAGGCAATTCTGAATACAATTTCGAGCTTGAGAATACAAATTCAAAACAAGGATTACGATCCCGACAACTTGGATTCCATTCTAGGTGTTGTAAAGGAGTCTTATTTAAAATACAATGAGGCCACCTTGGCGGAAAAAAATATAAGTATTCCTAATAACAATATCTATCAGGTGTTGATTGCCATGCGAAATGAATTAATGCACAATGGCACCCTAAAACAAATTCCAGAAAACCTAGAATCTTTAGATAACGGTATTCGGAAAATTACTATTTCTCCGGGAGGGTATGTTGCAGCTGGTGGTGATAATGGAATTTTGCTTTATTCCAAGCAGCCGTTCATTCCAGGTGGGCCGCTAACCAGATTTTCGATAGGTAGTAAAGACCGGATTCGTTCCTTGGAGTTTGTTTCCAACAATCAACTCCTTATTGGGACGGTTCAGGGTAAACTCCTTCAGTTTAATATAAGCACAGGTACCAAAAAAGTACTTGAGGTTGGGATTCCCATCGAGCAAATAGTTGAACAAATACTGGTTACACCCAAAGGAGTGTTTGTACTTGCTGGAGGACGAGTACGTAGGATGCCTCTCAGTGAACTAACTAAAACTGCAGCAGATCCCAAAGATCAAATTAAGGGCGCAGCCATTCCTAAAGAATTGCCTAAAGCTCCAGGAATTCCAAAAGAGCTGCCAAAAACTGCAGCAGGTCCAACCAATCTAACTAATTCTGAAGCAGTTCCTAACCTTTCAGCGAGAAGTATATTTAAACTCAATGAGGAAAAGTTATTGATCGTACGAAATGACAATGCCCTTGTACTGCTGGATATTGCCACTCTACAATGGCAACCCATTAACTCAGATTTGAATTTAAGAGTAGCTGTTACTTCTTTAAAAAGTTCGGGAGGGAAATTGTTTTTAGGACTTGATAATGGAAATGTTGTCTTAGCTAATCTCCAGCAATTAGGTAACACCTATAGCATCAAGGCTAGAGGAACCATTTTTGCACATCGGACTCGAATCACAAGTTTGGCGTATGATGAAAGCTCCAATAAGCTTTTTACCGCTAGTTTGGATAAATCTGCCAAAATATTTGACTTAAAGCTTGAAAAACTTAGCCTTAAAGAGATTGAAAGAAGTCCGTACAGTTTAGAAGGTTTTGAAAAATGGATCTGGGATTTTGGGTTGATTCAAACAGGAAAAGTAAAAACCTTATTGACCGTAGACGAATTTGGAAAACTTAAATCTTGGCAAACTGATGTGGAAGTACTCTACAATGAAATTTATTCTTCAATTAAAAATTAGTAGGTAATTCCTTTCCTAGCTTACAGTTCTTAAAATATTTAGCTCCTATTATGAGACTTGATTTTATTAAAGAGGGCAAAAAAAAATAGTATGAGTTCGAAATCACAAAACGATAACTTCCCAGCAATTAACCAATTGATTTCTCGTTTGGAAACGAATAGATTCCTTGTTTTGAATAAAACAGAGGATCAGTACTTTGATGATTTCTTTTTTGAAGCAATTCGCGACAAATGACAGAACCAATAGGGTCTGGGCACTCGAAATAAATAAATTGCTTACAAATTAATTTTAGTAATCTCTAAGAATATCTGTCTTATGAAAAATAGTAGTAGTGTTCTTTCTCTTTTCCTTTTCTTTCTACTGCTCAGCAGTACAGCTGTTTTTGCTCAAAACGGTGTCTGCACAGTAACTACGTTAGAACTAAGTAGAGGTAATTACGAAGTTGGAGATTTTGCGAGTGTTAAAAAAAACCTAGAAGGATGTGTTAAGGCACAAACCTTTGAATCTTTGGAAGTACTAAATAGCGCAAGAGAATTACTTGCCTTGACAGCGATTGTGGAAGATCGAATGGAGGATGCAAAAGAGTATATTTTGCAGATAGTAAGCTCTAATAGTAATTTTTCTTCTAACTACAGAAATATTGTTTTTGATACTTATTTTGATGAGATCAAGCGTGAAAATGTGGGGATTACAGTCAGTTCGGTATCAAAAAAACCAGAAGGTTTAAATAAGGCTCCAGCTACTGTCAAGCTTGTGACTCATGAAGAAATCATGGATCGTGGATACAAGGACATTGTTGACTTGTTGAGTGACTTGCCAGGATTTGATATCAGTAAAACTTTTTCCACGCTTTATGCCAATATTAACCAGCTCGGTTTTCGACAAGAAAACACGGAACGTACACTTTTTATGGTGGATGGAGTTGAAGAAAATGACATATGGTTGAATTGGGCCTACATTTCTAGGCAATTTCCCTTGTCCAATGTGAAGGCGGTAGAAATTTTGTATGGTCCATCTTCTACCATGTATGGACCAAGGGCGTTTATTGGTGCTATAAACATCATTACTTATTTACCCAACGATATCCCAAAAGATTCCATGATGAAAGGGAAAGCACCTTCAGACAAAGCTACAGATTTCTACGCCTATGGAAATATGGAAGGTGGAGATTTTAGAACTGCTGCTGGCGATTTGACGATGGGAATTCGAGGTAAGACTGCTTCCTTCCAGGTTACGGGTAGGTATTTTAGATCGGATGAGCATGACCTTTCCTCCGAAGAGTTTTATAATTATTCACCAGATGACATCAATCATTTGGTATACAATAAGATGAATATGGCTGGTAGGGCTGGTTCCTACACCTTTGAGGAATACCTCACAAAGTTTAATCTTCCTCAAACACATCCGTATTATACCCTGACTAAAAACAGCCAAGGCCTGATTACCAACATGAACATCACAACTGCGGGAATTAATGCCGCTAGAAGATTAGATAGCATTGCCTATGCTGGTCCTGTAAATGGAGTTCCAATAGGCTATTCAAATCACAGTGAAAATTATTATGTAAGTGCGAAACTTACTATTGATAACTTTTTATTGGGAGTACGGCATTGGAAATTAGAAGAAGGATTTGGCTTCAACCAAGACATAGATGTAGCTGGGTCACGAAATGGTTCTGTCTGGGCCCCAACAAATACGACTGTCTACGGGATATATGATAAAGAAATCAATCGAAAAATTAGTATTTCGAATCTTTCATCTTTTTCATTACACAATCTAGCCAAAGAAAGTAATAAGGTTAATTTCTTTGCTTTTGGGGATCCTAGAGCGAACCTCCATTTTGCCCATTTACTCAATCCCACGGAATTGCTTCCAAGAAGAATCAATGGTTTGGAAGTGAACCAATTTGGAACGGAAACTTTTGCCACGACCAGTAATACGATGATCCGGAATGGCTGGAGAAATCGTTTTTTCTATTACGAAGGACAGCAATTCAGAAATGAAGCACGATTCTTCTATGATAATGACAACAACCTAAAGGTTTCTTCTGGTATTGATTTTAGAACTACTTTGACTCAAGGAGATTTCCAGGTATATATGGATTTCAATACGAATCATCCCAATGCCCAATCGTACCGTGACATGCAAGACACAGTCTCTCTAGCAAGGGAAAAGGGAATTGTATTGAGGCAAGCGGAAGGAAGCAACATGTATTCGATTCTTGATGTTGGATTCTTTAATCAAGCGACACTTAAATTAGGAGACAAGTTTTTAATTAGTGGTGGCAACCGAATTGACTACAATAGAATTCGAAAAAATGAAGGATTTGGATTAGCAATTAGCCCTAGACTTTCTGCTATATACAGCACAGAATACACCACTTTCAAATTTAATTATTCTAGGGGTCTTCAAAATGTATCTAACTATACTAAATATTCCACAGGAGGGGGTAGGTTACCCAATCCTAACTTGAAAACAGAAGCGATAAACTTTATTAATTTGGAATACCTTGGTCATATTGCAAATGGCCAGATAGGTTGGGATATTAATGTTTTTGCACATCAAATTGATGGTGCGGTCGCGGTAGGAACGCTAAATAAACTAAAAAGATATTACAATGCAGGGGAGTACAGCACCTTTGGATTGATGTCGGGCTTCTACTATAAGCCAATAGATAAAACTTGGAATATACAAATCAATCATACCTTCATTAATCCGGAGCAAACCAAATCTACATTTAAAGAATTGGAGAAACCTATTCGGCTTGGAGACATTGCCGCACACCGGGTCAATTTATCCATTACCAAGAAAACAGATTTGGGTTTCATTACCAATGTGCTCAATTTAAGGGCGAATTATGTGAGTGCACGCCCGATTGGTAAAGGGACTACACAAGAATCTAATGTTGGTTTAGGAGATGGTACCGGCGAAATCCCAGCGTATCTTTTGGTGAATGGCAATATTGCAATTAAAGCCAAGATGATTCCATACCTTCGCCTGGATTTAGGTATTGAAAATATCCTGAATAAGAATATTCTTGACAATAATAATCCGGAGTATTATCACCCTGGAGCCAGAGAAGCTGAAGCTAATTTTAATCTTCCAGGTGATGCCCCTGGTACCGCCTATGGAGATCAATATGTCCCTTACTTCACGCAGCGCCCTCGATTTATGACTCTTAAGTTGAGTTATTCTTTCTAAGGGAAAATTCAATCTCTAATTGATTAAGTGCCCACAAGACAAAAAAATAGAGGCCGAATTTTTATTTTCGGCCTCTAGTAAATAAATCAGCTTTCTCTAACTTCAAGAACTAGTTAGGAGAAAGCTTTTTTTATGCAGAGAGTGGGGGATTCGAACCCCCGGTACAGTATAACCCGTACGACAGTTTAGCAAACTGTTGGTTTCAGCCACTCACCCAACTCTCTAATCCGTGTTGGTGCCTTGAGAAAATAAAAATCTCGCACCAAGATGTTGCAAATATACGCCAATAGAAAAGATTTTCGCAAGGGCCACAGCATAAACAACTGTAGGAATTAACAAAAATCGAGTAATCCATTGACTATCAAATCATATACTTTAGCAGCTGCTTTGGAATCCCTAAATTCAGAAAGGAATCGATTTGATAGTTAAGACTATACTTATTTACCCTTTATTGGGGATGATTTTAAGGTTTTAAAACCTTCAAACCAACTGCCTCAATCCCTTCCAACTCAGCTAGCCGCATGTATTGAAGCATAATTACTTTTGTAGCCTTTGCTGGGAGGGTAATCGGAAGTGTATCGTAGGTCGTGAAGGTGTTACCAAATCCCTGCCCGATAGGCTTACCCGTTTGCCGGTCAAAAATAGGTACATTCCATAGGCTATCCATCAAAACTACCTTTCGGGAATCCTGAACAATCAGTTTGATGTAGCAATTGGAGAATGGATATTCTTCGGTGTACCGCACTCCAATAACTGACTTTCCTCTCAATGTGTCCAAGGCTGTAAGATCAAAAGAAATGGAGTCAGTCTCTAGCCATCGGTCGGAATCAAAAGAATGGTATTCCTCATACATCCGATCTTTTCCACATGAAAATAACAACAGCGCTAATCCAAGAAGGGATGCTTGGTAGATTTTAGTCATTTCCTTTCGTACCACTTGGTCCTTGATTGATTCTTGGCGGAAATCGTTTTGGGGTTTCCGATGGGTTGTTGGTAGGCTTAGGTGTAGGTGATTCTCCTTTGGATACTGGAGCATCTGAAGGACCTGCATTGAAGTTAGGCCGAGGCCTATTTTTATGCTTTTTACGCCTGTCGCCCTGTCTAGGAGAGGAGTTAGCATCTGCAGGCCTATTTTGCGGGGTAGGAGCTTGTTGTGGTTCCCCAGCTTTTTGAGCCTGACTTTCAGGACGAGGAGCCTGGTTCTGATTGACGCGCATCGCATTTCCCTCTGTAGGCCGCTTCTTTTTCTTTTTCTTCTTGGAAAACTTCTTATCCAACAATTCCAACTCACGGGTAGATTGTGCCGCTAGATCTTCCGCTTCAGTCGATTCATCAACTTTCAGGCTAAAAACCTTCACTCCCTGTTCATTTAGGGCTTGTATTTCGCGTACGCGATCACAGCTGATGCTGATCCAGTCGTTGTCATGGTTGTAATTGAACCACATCAACTTTCTGAAAATATCGGTCTTTTGCAATTTGGCAGGACCCTGTTCCGTCAGGAGCGGCTTTTCCACCTGCGGAATATCCTTGATGGCATCCATGTAGGTGTCAAGCTCATAGTTGAGGCAGCATTTCAAACGCCCACATTGACCACTCAACTTTCCAGGATTGAGCGAGAGATTCTGGTAGCGCGCTGCTGAGGTAGTTACATTTTTAAAGTCTACTAGCCAGGTAGAGCAACACAGTTCTCTGCCGCATACACCAATTCCACCCAATCTTCCAGCTTCCTGGCGGAGGCTTATTTGACGCATTTCTACGCGTACTTTAAACTCTCCCGCAAGGGATTTGATTAACTCCCTGAAGTCAATCCGGTCTTCAGCAGAATAGTAGAAGGTGGCCTTGGAGTTGTCGGCCTGGAATTCAACATCAGACATCTTCATGTTGAGGCCGTACTCATCCACAATTTGCTTGCATCGGTACAAGGTGGGCACCTCTCTAGCCTTTGCCTCTTCCCACTTCTCCAAATCTTTCTGCGTAGCTACACGGTAGATCCGAGTGATGTTGTCGTCGTTTCTAACTTTTCGCTTTTGCATTTGGAGTCGGACCAACTCACCTTGTAAGGAAACATGGCCTATATGGTGCCCGCTAGGCACATCAACTACGATGGGATCACCCGTGTGCAGAGTTAGGTAATCCACATTTCTAAAGTACTCTTTTCTTCCTCCCTTAAATTTGACTTCAACGACATCAAACTGATCCAGCTGGGGGATACCCATTTGGGTGAGCCAATCAAAGGAATTCATTTTATTGCAATCACTCGTGCCGCAGGTGCCATTGTTTTGGCATCCTCCAGTACCTCCTGAAGAGGTCGAGCATGAACTACATCCAGACATATCTATTTTTTACAGGGCTCTCGCCTCTAAATCCAATTATTTAATTCCTAGTTTTAAAATATCTTGGCCAATATCTCTTCGATAATAGGCTTTTTGCCAAGACACCTTGTCAATTGTTTCGTAAGCCTCAGCCAATGCCTCTTCCAAATTAGCTCCCATCCCTGTGATCGCAAAGACTCGGCCACCTGTATTAATAAGTGCTCCTGATTCATTACGCGCAGTACCGGAATGAAAAAGAACGGTTCTTGAGTTCGGTTCAGGTAACGATATGGAAAAACCCTTTTCATACCCCTCAGGATATCCACCGCTAACCATCACTACTGTGGCACAGGTTTGCGGAGAAAGCTCAAGGGCATAACTAGCAAGTGATCCACCAGCGATAGCTTCAAGCAAATCTACAAAATCACTTTCAATCCGCGGAAGGACCGCCTCTGTTTCTGGATCACCCATCCGTACATTGTATTCAATTACATAGGGTTCACCATTCGAATTCATCAACCCAATAAATAAAAATCCTTTGTAGGGGATCCCTTCTTTTTCCAACCCTTGGATGCTAGGGATTACAATCCGCTCTTCCACTTTTTGCAAAAAGGCAGCATCTGCAAACGGAACAGGGCTAACTGCTCCCATACCACCTGTATTGAGTCCTGTGTCTCCTTCACCAATACGCTTGTAATCTTTGGCTTCGGGCAATATTTTATAGCTTATCCCATCTGTAGCCACAAAAACTGAGAGTTCAATCCCAATTAGAAATTCTTCCACCACAACTTTCGAAGAGGCATCCCCAAATTTTGCGTCTATGAGCATTTCTTTTAAAGAGATTTTCGCTTCTTCTAGACTTTCACAAATCAAAACCCCTTTTCCAGCAGCTAATCCATCCGCTTTCAAGACGATAGGCAAGGATTGCTTCTCCAAATAAGCAAGTCCCTCCGCCAATTGATGGGCATGAAACGTGGCATAAGCAGCAGTAGGGACGCCATTGCGAAGCATAAACTGCTTCGAGAAATCTTTACTTCCTTCAAGGGTAGCTCCCAATTGTGATGGACCAACCACCAATAGTTGTTCCATTCCTATTTGGGCGTGCAGGTAATCTACCAACCCCTTTACCAAAGGTTCTTCAGGTCCAATGACCAAAAGGTCAATGCCATTGGCTTGAATAAATTTAGAAATTCCGGGAAAGTCAGTTACTCCTAGAGGAACATTGGTTGCGATTTCGGCTGTTCCTGGATTGCCTGGGGCAACAAAAAGTTGGTTGCAGCGAGGACTTTGCGCAATCTTCCATGCAAATGCGTGCTCTCTTCCTCCACTACCCAATAAAAGAATATTCATGGATACGTTTAGTTAATTGGCGTGTTCTGAAATAAACTTGATTCGGTACACACGAAGTTCCTCCTCCGTGAAATCTTCTCCCTCGAGCTCATCCAAAGCATCCTTAATATGGTCAGTTTCCGCATTCATGAAGTAATCCAGAAGAATATCTTCTCGCTCATCATCCATGATGCGGTGGATGTAATAGTCTATGTTAAGTTTGGTGCCACTGTAAGTGATCTGTTCAATTTCTTGCAGCAGGTCGATCAAGGAAAGGTTGAGGTTTTGTGCAATCTCTTCCAAATTGATTTTACGATCAATCTGCTGGATGATTGAAATCTTGACCTTAGATCTTGTTCCTGAGGTCTTAATGACTACCTCTGAAGCAGTTTCTATTTCATTTTCGGTCACATAATTTTGGATAACCTGGAGAAAAGAGGTTCCAAACTTTTCTACTTTTCCCATTCCTACCCCATTGATTTGGGAAAGTTCTTCTTTGGTAGTGGGATAAACTGTCGCCATCTCCTCAAGGGAAGGGTCTTGGAAAATCACGTAGGGGGGAAGCCCTTTTGATTTTGCCACACGCTTCCGCTCAACTTTTAATAGCTCAAATAATTTTTCATCGTAGGCTTGGGCCGATTGGAGTTGTTCTTCTTCGACCTCATTCTGTCCAAGCTTTTCGAAATCCTGATCTTTATAAAGCTCAATTAAGTAGGGGTCCTCCAAGAAGCTCACTCCCTTTGGAGTCAATTTTAGAAGTCCGTAATTCTCAATGTCTTTTTCGAGAAGGGCAGCGATCATTCCTTGGCGGATGACTGAGGTCCAATGCCTTTCATTTTCACCCATACCTTTTCCAAATACAGGTAGGGTATCGTGCTGATAACTAATGATATAGTCGTCTTTTTCTCCTGTAATCACTTTCACCAAATGCTCAATGCCAAAACGCTCTTGAGTCTCCTTCACAGCCTCTAAGGCAATGCAAAGCGCTTGTACTCCATCAAATGTTTCGCGTTCCCGTTTGCAGTTGTCGCAAAAGCCACAATCCTTTTCAAGAATCTCTCCAAAATAATTGAGGATAAACTTTCGCCTACAGACACTTGTCTCGGAGTAGGCTGACATTTCTTGCAGGAGGATTTTGGCATTCTCTCGTTCCGTGACCGCTTTATCCTTATTGAACTTGTCTAATTTGACGATGTCTTCGTAGCGGTAAAACATCAGACAGATTCCTTCCAATCCATCTCTACCTGCTCTACCCGTTTCTTGGTAATAGCCTTCAAGTGATTTGGGTACATCGTAGTGGATCACGTACCGGACATCTGGCTTGTCAATTCCCATTCCGAAGGCAATAGTCGCTACAATGACATCCAACTCTTCATTAAGGAAATCATCTTGGGTTTTTATTCGAACTGCTGAATCCAATCCCGCATGGTATGGAGCAGCATTAATTTGATTGACTTTTAGCAATTCAGCAATCTCCTCTACCTTTTTTCTACTCAAGCAATAGATGATACCAGACTTACCTTTGTGTTGCTTGATGAATTTGATGAGAGATTTCTTTGAATCATTTTTTACCTTCGGCCGTATCTCATAATACAAGTTCGTACGGTTGAAAGAGGATTTAAATAAATCCGCTTCCTCCATCTGTAAGTTGCGCTGTATGTCTTGCTGCACCTTTGGAGTAGCAGTGGCCGTCAATGCGATGATCGGTAGATGAGGGGCGATTTGAGCTACAATGGATTTGATTTTTCGGTATTCAGGGCGAAAATCATGTCCCCATTCTGAGATGCAGTGCGCCTCATCGATAGCCACGAAACTTAAATGTGCTTCCTTCAAAAATGCAATGTTCTCCTCTTTGGTTAAGGATTCTGGGGCCACATAAAGCAGTTTGGTTTTCTTTTTCAAAACCTCATTCTTTACTTTGGTGGCTTCAGATTTAGTAAGTGTAGAGTTCAAAAAATGCGCATTTACGCCTATCGCATTGAGCTGATCTACTTGATTTTTCATCAAGGCGATTAATGGTGAAATGACAATGGCGGTTCCCTCACTCACTACTGCAGGCAACTGAT
>JACCDW010537603.1_pt1 | contig 12547 bp, 12 predicted proteins | sample 7449781 | NCBI WGS metagenome assembly JACCDW01 (sample SAMN15323449, study PRJNA562643) | freshwater metagenome | isolation source: river surface water | place: USA:Blue River Watershed | collected 2017-08-18
ACCTTTCCCTCATGAAGGTAACTGACCGCGAATACGCTTTAGAGCTAGATAGAAATGATCCGCTGGCTCATTTCAAATCCCAATTTGTCATTGGCGACCCAGATATGTGTTACCTCGACGGTAATTCGCTGGGACGTCTGCCTAAAGCAACCGTCACGGCGATCAATGACTTTATGACCAAGGAATGGGGTCCAGAAGTAGTAACTGGCTGGAGCCACTGGGTTGATGAGGCGCAGCCAACCGGTGATTTATTGGGCGAAGCAGCACTTGGCGCAGCTCCTGGCCAGGTACTTGTGTGCGACACAACCTCTGTGAACTTTTACCAACTATGTCTTGCGGCAATCCATGCACGTCCTGGTCGCAAAACAATTATTACCGATGCAGGTAACTTTCCAACTGATCGATACATCTTGGATGGAATTGCAAAGCAGTTCGGTTTAAATCTTGTCATTATTGACAATGAAGATCCAGCGATTGCAACACACGAACGCATTACAACTGAAGTTCTTGCGCCATACCTTAATGATGATGTTGCATTGGTGACTCTTGAAGTTATTCAGTATCGATCTGGTGCACGTACAGATTTGAAATCAATTACCGACCAAGTTCGCGATATTGGTGGATTAGTCGTTTGGGATGCTAGCCATGCGGTTGGCGCAATTGAATTAAACCTTGATGCAAATGGTGTCGACCTTTGTGTTGGTTGCACATACAAGTATGGAAATTCAGGCCCGGGTTCACCAGCTTGGTTATATGTTTCAAAGCGTGTGCAAAAAGAACTTCAAGTTCCAATTCAAGGTTGGTTTGCTCAAGATGCACAGTTTGAGATGGGACCGGTTTTTGAACGTTCTCAAACTATTCGCGGTTTTCAGATTGCAAGCCCATCTCTGATGGGAATTCGTTGTGTTCAAACAGCTTTTGCCATGATCAAAGAGGCTGGCATCGATGCGATCGCACACAAGGCAGCGGTTGGAACGCAAATGATGATTGAGCTTTACGATGAATGGTTAGCTCCATTGGGTATTGAACTCAACACATCACGCGATCCAAAGGAGCGTGGAGGTCATATTTCTCTCGTTCACCCAGATGCCGCACAAATCTGTGTTGCGCTACGAACAATGACAAATGTAATTCCGGATTACCGCACACCTAATTCAATCCGTTTAGCGATCTCTCCCCTACCAACCTCATACGTTGAGATCTGGGATGGCTTTGCCCGTATGCGTGATTTAGTGGCATCTGGCCGCTATAAAGAGGTTAAAGAAGGCGGTTCACGAGTCACATGAGCGAAAACTTTGATTCAGCACTTACATATACCTCGTACCTTGCCGTTGATGAATTACTAAAGCTTCAGCGTCCACTTTCTGCTGGTCCAGAACATGATGAGATGTTGTTCATCATCATTCACCAAACGTATGAGTTGTGGTTCAAGCAATTGATTCATGAGTTCCAAGAAGCACAACGTGCATTGGAATCTGGAGATTCACATTACTCATTAGCAATCTTGGGTCGAATCCGAACAATTCTTAAAGTCTGTGTGACTCAAATTGATATTTTAGAAACAATGACACCTTTGCAATTCAACGCTTTCCGTTCTTACCTTTCATCATCAAGCGGTTTTCAATCTGCGCAGTTCAGAATGGTTGAAGCCTTGTTGGGCCGACGTGATTCAAAGATGGCCGGACATTTACCACCTGATATTCAAGAACAAATCAAAGTAATCACAAGCAAGAACTCAGTTTGGGATTCAGCACTTGCATACTTAGCTAAGCGTGGACATGCGATTCCAACTGATGTTCTTAATCGCAACAAATCTGAAAGTTACGCCGCTAATCAATCTGTGCAGGCGGTTTTACTTGAAGTTCATCGCAACGATCCAGAATCTGCGATGGTGTGTGAGCGACTTGTAGATATTGACGAGGGTTTACAAGAATGGCGTTATCGCCATGTAAAGATGGTTGAAAGAACTATCGGTCACAAAATGGGTACCGGTGGATCTAGTGGTGCAGGTTATTTGGCGAGCACTCTTTTCAATCCAACTTTTCCAGATCTCTGGGAGATCCGCTCAAGTTTTTAGTGTGGTAAACCTTTAATTACAACATCCGCTAAAGCTTTGCGTGTGCGTGGAGCGATTTCTCGCTCGTATGCAGGACCTTCTAGTTGATCAGCAGCTGCTTGCTTACCGATTGCGATAATGACAATAGGGGCTGCTCCTTCAAAGACTGCAGCGGCCTTTTCATGGTCAAAACCAGCCATTTGGTGGACTACGTAGCCTCGGTGATGAGCCTCGATAGTTAACTGCGCTGCCGCGAGCCCACAGTCATACATAAAGGTTGGAATCGCAGAGCCATCAGTTTTTGTTGGAACGCCAGCAATACCAATCAGGGCCGATGCGCGAAATGCCCAACTTTGATTTGGAGCTGCCAGAAAAGAGAAAAGCTCATCGAAGTTAACATCTCCTCGAATACCTGCGATGAATTTCCATGGCTGCAGATTGTTAGCAGATGGTGCCCAACGTGCAGCTTCTAAGATGCCAAGCAAATCGACATCGCTCATTACCGCGGATTCATCTAATGAACGTGGGCTGCGACGTTCAGCGATTAGGTCATGGATCTCTACTGCGGTTTCGGCTCTAGTCATAGTTATGAGCCTATCTCGAAATCAACGATAGTGATAAATGAGAATTGCGATGATTGAGAACACCGCTCCACCTGAGATCAAAAAGTACTTGACCCAAGGTTTCATACCTGTACGTTGCGCAGCTTTGCTGGCCATTTGCTTAGTGTGCATCATGATGCGACCAGCCCATGCAAACTCAGTTGCAAGAATTCCAAGTCCTGCCAACAAAACCAAAACTCCAGGTCCTGGAGCAACAAGCAACACCGCACCAAAGACCGTGACACCGCCACCAACAAATCCAATGAATAAGCGCCAGACTAAACGTCCTGCTGGCGTTTTTCTGATCCAGTTACGAAACTTCATTTTGTTTTACTCACTAACAACTGCTTACCGTATGCAGCATCGGCGATCTCTTGACGACGCTTGCGATAAGAATCAGATGCGCCTTCAATCATGTGTTCAAATCTAGTGTCGCCCTTAATTAATGGATGAAGTTCTGCCGATGTTGTCTGTGAACCAAATACAGGAGTTTCGACGCGAACAATTTGAGTAACGATGTGTGGATGCAGGAATCGGTAAACCAACGCAAGACGGCGTAAGCCCAGATTAATTACATGGCGCATGCCGCGATTGATTCGCTCTTGAACCATGAGACGCTTAAAAGTAAAGCCAGAAGCCTTCTTTGCAGGGGTTTCGGTAGCCAGTTTGTAGAGCATCGCTGCGATCTCTTGGCCGCCGGTTGTATCTGGTAATTCTGCGCACTTTTCCGATAAACGTTGACGCACCGCTGGATCCTGCAACATCTTTACCTTTGCGGTGATGTCGGCAAGGTCTGCTTGATCAGCACGTAATGCAAAACCAAAGTCGTGACACCACTGTGCACGAGCCTCTTGATCATCAGTTCCGCGAATATTGGAGACAAAAACCGTTGGCAGCTGTGCAGGCAGAAGCTCATGAACACCGTTGTATCCAGTTGCACAGATACCCGCATCAAATGCGTGAAGCACCTTAGCTAACGGGAAGTAACGAGCAACTTTGAGATCTAAACCTTCTGGTGCAAGTGAGTTTCCATCCTTATCAACCGGCGCTTTGGTCAAGATAACTTGTAAATCTTTCCAACCAAGCAATCCCGACAAAGCAGCGGTCATTTTTTCGTTGACATCGCCTTCGCCAGTTCCTAATTGAACTAGCACGGTCGGACGATTTAAATCTAAACCAAGAGCTTTGCGTGCCTCTTCACGAGTCATCGCATCCTCTTTACGGAAAAGCGAAACAGGAGATGTTAGAACAGAATCCTTACGTTTTGCAGTTGGACCGAAATCATATGCACGTGCGATGTCGCCAGGTTCAATAACCTTATCCATCATCGCTGATTGCAAACCTAAAACAAAACGCTGAGGCTTTTTCTGCCATAAACCACGTCGTACCCATACAAGTTTCAGATCGCGGTTTGAATTCTTAGCTGCAATAACACCTGGGTAAGGAACTACGCCATCAAATGACAAAACCTTTGCATTGGTTTCTTCGACTAACGCCAGTAAGCGATCACGTAGATAGATATCCCACTTTTCACGTGTCATCCACATGCGATCTTTGCCAGGGATGTACTCGCAACGAATGCCCATGAATGATGGAATCTCTGCGATTCCGCCAGCCATCGAAACGATAATTGGGTTTGCGACCTCTTTAAGTGCAAGCGCAACAGCACTTGCGCGGGCTAAGTGCCCCATCCCAACGCCATTGCTTGTAGCAAGGATGATGGTCGGCTTGGTCATATCTCTAGCCTACCTGAATCTCTTTCTAACAATGAGTCCAATAATCAGTACTGCAAGAGCAATGCCTACCCACTGCCAAAAGGAAATGGGGAAAGGTGCGTGCTCAGGAAGGTCTGCGCTTCTTTCACTTACTATCGAGTCGATACTTATTAGAGATACAACGCCCGCGTGATCTGATGCCAGATTATTAGGAGGCGTCGCGCCAATAATTCGTGAGCTAATAGGAACCGCACCATTTCGAACAAAGATGTAATCCAAGCGGTCGCTATAACCGGCAAAGTTTCCTAACTGCTGTGAATACTTCAAGCGATCAGGCTCTGGACCTGTCAGCAACGCATTCATTCCCCAGGTGTTGTTCATTGGATCTAAAGCATCTGGACCTACATCCTTAAAACCAGCTTCGCGCATTAATAGGTAAGCGTTACAAACGCTGCTTCCTGCGGGGCATGCATCACTAGCAGTTGGTTGCCCGCCTGCATTTGGATCATCTGAAATACGCGGATCGCGTGGATCGCTGTTGAAATCCCCCATGATCACAATTGGATGCTTTGTATCTTTCAAGTCAGCGATTAGTTGTTCTGCCTGCTTTGCAGCATTTGGAACCTTGTTTTCATCCCACAGTGATTCAAGGTGTGTAGTTACAAAGCGAACAGGTGTATTTCCTATCTGAATATCTGCCCAGCTGTATCCACGATAGATCGTCATGATTGTTGGAACGATTGTGTACGTCGTTTCATACTCGGTATTGCCTACCGCGAGAACCTTGCCGGCTAAATCGGCACGGATCGCTAAAGCATCTGCGATCTCAAAGCCGCACGCAGCTTTATCTTGACCAAATAGTGGCTGAAAGGTTTCTGGATCGTTCACCATAGTTACAAAGGGAACTGCGGCGATTGAATAACCAGTGTTCAGCGCTGTTTTTCCACCTTTAGAGGCCAATACATACTCCTGGCCTTGCGCTTTGGTGGCAGCTAGAAATTGATCGGTAAAGTTAAAAACTTCTGTCCGCTTGCTCCACGCATTCTTCTTGCAAAACCAAATCGTTGCCTCTTGGATTCCAATCACATCAGGACTAGCCGCAATAACCTCTGCTGCAAGCTTTGGTGCGCGTTGATTGAAATCAGTTGCCTTTACTTGATCCCACATAAATTGCGCAGCTGCCGACAGATTTGGAATTAAATCCATCGCGACTCCGACATCTGCACCTAAGTACAAATTGCGGGTCATAACTGTTACTTGTGGGGATTCGGCATGGGCTGCTGATGCAGGAACCATCATGAGCGCTACAAGAATCAATCCAAGTGAACGCTTCATGAAATTAATTACCCCAAGAAGAGTGAAGTGGACGTCCTTCTGCGTAACCTGCTGATGATTGAACTCCAACTGTTGCTCGCTCTGCAAACTCAGTGATGTTCTGTGCACCTGCATAAGTAAAGGAAGAACGAACTCCAGCGATGATTTCATCCAGTAGATCTTCAACGCCAGGACGTGCTGGGTTTAAGAACATACGTGAAGTTGAAATTCCTTCTTCAAACAACGCCTTACGAGCACGATCAAATGCATCTTCCTTAGATGTTCGAGCAGCAACTGCACGGGCAGATGCCATTCCAAAGGATTCTTTGTATAGGCGACCATTTGCATCACTTTGTAGATCCCCAGGTGACTCGTATGTACCTGCAAACCATGAACCGATCATGACTTGAGAAGCACCTGCAGCTAATGCGAGCGCAACATCGCGAGGATGGCGAACTCCGCCATCGGCCCACACATGTGCACCAAGCTTCTTAGTTTCTGTTGCGCACTCCAAAACAGCTGAGAATTGTGGGCGTCCTACACCGGTTTGCATACGTGTTGTACACATCGCTCCTGGACCTACACCTACCTTGATGATGTTGGCACCGGCTTCAACGAGATCATGTGCGCCTTGTGCAGTTACAACATTGCCAGCAACGATCGGAACTGTTGGACTAATTGAGCGAATAGCTGCCAAAGCTTCAAGCATCTTCTTCTGATGACCGTGCGCGGTGTCTACAACCAATACATCTGCACCAGATTCAATCAACGCCGCAGCCTTAGCCGCTACATCGCCATTGATTCCGACCGCTGCAGCTATACGTAGACGACCTTGAGCATCTAACGCTGGTGAGTACAAAGTTCCACGAAGCGCACCGATGCGAGTCATGATTCCGACTAGATCACCATTACTAGAAACAACTGGTGCCAACTTGTGGCGGTGTTGGTTCAAGAAATCAAAAGCTTCGCGAGCGCCTAATGAATCTGGCATCGTCGTTAAATTTTTACTCATTACCTGACCAAGTTGAGTAAAGCGATCAACGCTCTTGCAATCCTCTTCAGTAATGATTCCAACTGGCTTTCCATTTTCAACAACAACAACTGCGCCATGTGCGCGCTTGTGCAACAAGCTAATTGCATCAGCAACAGTTGATTGTGGTGAAAGGGTGATCGGTGTATCAAAGAATGGGTGACGTTGCTTTACCCACTTGATGACATCATCAACAACGCCATGCGGAATATCTTGCGGGATAACAGTCAATCCACCTCGTCGAGCGATGGTCTCTGCCATACGTCGCCCAGCAATTGCTGTCATGTTTGCAACAACTAGCGGAATCGTTGTTCCTGTTCCATCTATGGATGAAAGATCAACATCCATTCGTGATGAAAGTTCGGAACGGCTTGGCACCATGAAAACATCGTCATAGGTGAGGTCGTGGGTAGGTTCATTTATGAATCGCACGTAGGTAAACAATACTCAGGTAGGATAGAAAGATGTCTAATCCACTCATTTCCGTACGTGGCTTAACCAAGGTTTTCGGGGATTTCACCGCTGTAAACGGCATCGACTTCGATGTGGCTAAGGGTGAGTCCTTCGGATTACTAGGTCCCAACGGCGCAGGTAAGTCCACGACTATGCGGATCCTGGCCGCCACATCGACCCGCACATCAGGGACCGTCCAGATCTTGGATAAGGATCCAGAGCAGTTCGGTCCACTTGTACGTGCTCACCTTGGCGTCGTTCCGCAGCAGGACAATCTTGATAATGAATTAACCGTTACTGAAAATCTTTACATCTACGGTCGCTACTTTGGTTTGTCTAAGAAGTTTATGAAAAACAAGATCGAAGAGCTTCTTGAGTTCGCACAGCTTGAAGAAAAGCGCGATGTAAAGGTTGAAGCACTCAGTGGTGGAATGAAGCGCCGTCTAACTATTGCGCGTGGTCTCGTCAGCGAGCCAGACATCTTGCTTCTTGATGAACCAACAACAGGTTTGGATCCACAAGCACGTCACATTTTGTGGGATCGACTATTCCGTTTGAAGGAACAAGGTGTAACTCTTGTTCTGACAACACACTTCATGGATGAAGCAGAACAACTGTGTGATCGCCTTGTCGTGATGGATAAGGGTTCAATCATGGCTGAAGGTTCTCCGGCTGGATTGATCAAGGAATACTCAAGCAAGGAAGTTCTTGAAGTTCGTTTTGGAAGCGATCGCAATAAAGAGGTTGCACCACAACTTGCAGCAATGTGTGAGCGTATGGAGACTCTGCCGGATCGGGTTTTGATGTACACCGAAGATGGCGAAGCACTTCTTGAACAGATCATGCAAGCAAAGCTTCATCCAACAACTTCGCTTGTTCGCCGAAGCTCGCTTGAAGATGTATTCCTACGCCTAACCGGAAGAACATTGATTGAATGAACGCAGGTATTGATGTTCCTCAAATTCAACGTTTTGGAGCTTTATACATAGCTTCAGCACGTTTGAAGTCGATGTCGAAGTGGAAGGCGATTATCGCCGCCGTAGACATCGGAAACCCGCTGTTCTATTTGATCGCTGTAGGTATTGGTATTGGTGTGCTTGTTGAACAAGGTTCGGGAACAAGTGGCACAAATGGCATTAAATACATTGCTTTTATCGCTCCTGCCCTGCTGGCAAACACGGCGATTACGGGAATTATGGATGAAACCGTTTTTCCAACTATCGAAGGTTTTAAGTGGCGCAAGCTTTTCTTTGCACAAAATGCAACGCCGATTACCGGACGCCAGATTGCAATTGGTGTTTACATTGCAGCTATTTGCCGAGCAATCTTTTCAGTAAGTATTTACTACATTCTTTTACTTGCATTTAATGTTGTTGACTTTGGCGTTAGCGCTTTGCTGGTACCGGTTGCTATTTTTGGTGGCGGAGCATTTGGTGCAGTAATTTTGTTTGCCGCAGCAAAGATTGAAAAGGATGACCAGTTCTTTAACATCTTGGGTCGTTTGGTAATTATGCCGATGTTCCTTTTCTCTGGAACATTTTTCCCATTGTCATCTATGCCGATTTACTTGCAACCTATTGGTTGGGTCTCGCCTTTATGGCACGCAACTGAGTTAGGACGTGAGGCGGCCTACGACTATGGAATCAGTAATCTGATGGTCATTGTTCACTTCTCTGTTCTTGCTTCGCTAACTATTATTGGACTAGTTCTTTCCACTCGCCAATTTGAAAAGAGGTTGGCAAAGTGAAGACCGCGGTTCAAATTGCAGAGAGCAGAAAATCCAGCGCTATGTACGCAGGACGTCCTTACGTCCTGTTAGAGCGCGGCTGGATCGCCTTTAAGGCAACGACTTGGATTCCAGTTGTCACAGGTTTCGTAGAGCCAGTTCTGTTCCTATTGGCTTTTGGTTATGGAATGGGAAACCTTGTAGGAGATGTAACAACAGGAAGCACAACAATTGATTACACCTTGTTTATCGCACCTGGTTTGCTAGCAAACAGCGCGATGAATGGTGCGATTTACGATTCAACCTGGAATGTCTTCTGGAAACTCAATGAATCCAAGCTGTACAAGACCATGCTCTCAACCCCACTTGGGCCACTAGATATCGCTCTTGGTGAGATCACTTGGGCGTTAATTCGCGGTCTGGTGTACTCACTTGGCTTCCTCACAGTCGTGACCGCCCTTGGCCTCACCCCAAGCTTCTGGGCGATCTTGGCGATTCCCGCGGCTTCTTTAATTGCATTTGGCTTCGCCTCATTTGGAATGGCGATTACCTCGTACTTCAAGACTTACCAACAAATGGGCTTTATTAACATCGTCCTACTTCCTATGACCCTGTTCTCGGGTTCGCTCTACCCAATCTCTGTTTATCCAGACTGGTTAGAGAAAGTAATCATGGCTTTGCCTCTGTGGCACGGAATTGAATTGGTACGCGCTTTTTGGTTTGGAAATGTGACCTCAGGAGTATTTGTTCACATCGCTTACTTCTTGGTCATGATCGCAGCTGGTTTATTTGTTACTTCTCGCAGATTACGAGCGCTGTTCCTTCGTTAATCCTTGCTGTAGCGAGCATCAGGTACCAGCGCTGGACATTTCCAACCCGGTGCAATGACAGGTTCAAAATGCCACCATTCGTTTTCAAAAACGCGACATAAACCAAACTTAGAACCATGTACCTCTAACCATCCCGCACCAACTGGTTCATTGGGATAGTTAACATCGATTGCAATTCCCCATGGATGATGTGAAACCAAAGGTGGTGCAACCCACTTACTTGCTTCATCAACTGACCGATACTTTCGAATCGCTTGGTTGTATAAAGTTTTTTGTCTGCTCAAGGATCTGAACCCTGAAACTATGTAAATCCTTTGACCATCTTTTGCTGCAGCGGCTTGTGCAGCTTTAAAGCGATAGACAAGTTGTTTATCCAGTGCGGTAGGTCGAATCAATGAATGTGGAATTGCACCTGCACCTAAGGAAACCTCTGTTTTTTCACAACCTTTAATTACATTAGAAACACGTAAAGAAAATGTTTTTTTATTCATGCAACTTAAAGGAATTGTGTCGGATGCGTGAGAAACCTCATTAAAAAGTGAAAAAACCAATAAAAAGGCTATAAAAACCCTGGTTTTTCTCATGCCTTCAGTCTAACGGGGTTGCTTTTTAAATAAACCATGGGAGAATTGGCCTCTAGTTAAAACTAACTAAAAACGAACCGGGAGAGTACTTCTCAAACGAGTTTCAAAAGCTGAAACCTTTGTCGTACATGTTTTACAAATGCTCACACAGAAGAACCATAAGCAAACATTCAGATTCGTACCGTCCACATCAGTTCCAGTAGACCCAAAGCGTGTCGAAGAGATCCTCAAGCAGGAATGGGAACTATTTACTAAGGGCACAGATAAGAGCGCAGAAGAGAGCCGCCGTTCATTCAAGGCGTTGCCACTAGGCGTTACTTCAAGCTTCCAGCACTGGGATCCATATCCGATCTCAATTGCTAGCGCTAAAGGCGCATACATGACCGATGTCGATGGACGTAAATTACTCGACCTTTCAATGGGTTTCGGAGCAATGTTTGCCGGTCACCTCAATCCAACAGTTATTGAAGAGATTGAAAGTTCATTATCTACAGGAATGCTTTTTGTTACACCATCACCAATTTCGACAGATGCTGCAGAACGTATCTGCAAGCGCTTTGAAATTGATCAGGTTCGTTTCACAAACAGCGGAACTGAATCAACTATGTATGCAGTACGTGTTGCACGTTCAGCTACAGAGAAGATGGGAATCTTAAAGATTGAGGGTGGTTACCACGGTAGCTACGATCCATTTGTAGTTTCTTCTAAGCCACCAGTAGACAAGATTGGTAATCCTGAAAAGCCACAGGCTTACATCGATTCAAACTTGGTTCCAGGAGATATCTACGTTGTTCCTTTCAACAACATTCCTGCTCTTGAGAAGATGTTCAAGAAGAATGCAAAGAAGATTTCTTGCTTCATCGTTGAACCAGTTCTTGAAAACCTTGCAATCGTTCTTCCAGATGAGGGTTACCTAGAGCGCGTACGCGAGCTGTGCGATCAGTACAACGTCGTTCTTATCTTTGACGAGGTAAAGACAGGCCTTACCGCAGGCGCACATGGTGCATCTGTACGCCTCGGTGTTCAGCCAGATTTGATCACCCTTGCTAAATCAATCGGTGGCGGAGTTCCTCTTGCTGCTTTTGGTGGCAAGAAGAAGTACATGGACTTTGTTACCAACGGAAAGATGGCCCACTTCGGAACCTTTAACGGTAACCCGCTAGCAATGGCTGGAATCCGCGCGATTGATCGCATCTGTACTGATGAGGCACTTGCAGCTGCAGAAGCGCTCAACCAACAAGCCCTAGATCGCATCAGTGCGATCATCGAGGAGTACCAACTTCCTGCACACACAGTTGGTTTCGGCGTAAAGGGTTGTGTTACTTGGTCTACAGAGCCTGTTCGCAACTACCGCGATTACAAGGCAACAGATTTTGGTATCGCAGAAGCTCACTGGTTGTTTGCACTTAACCGCGGAATTATCACTCCTCCGGGATTAGATGAGCAGTGGTTGATCTCTTTGGCACATGGCCAAACAGAGATTGATCTACTTGTCGAAGATTTCCGCGAGTTTGCTATAGCGCTTCGAGCATAACTCGTACCGCTTTAACCATCTGATCTAACGGCATCGTAGGCAATCCAGGGAACTCCCCTGCTTGCTCATCCATAAGTGGAACATGTACAAACCCGTTTCGCACTGATGTTCCCGAAAACTTGTTTTGTGCAACGTAGAAAATATGGTTACACAAAAATGCTCCAGCACTTAAGGAAACTGCTGCAGGGATTCCTTCTGCTTTAATCGCTTCAACAATCGCTTTGATCGGCAAAGTGCTCTCATATGCGACCGGTCCGCCGACAAGAATTGGAAGATCGTTTCGCATCACACCTTCATTATCGGCAAGGCGTGCATCATCCAAATTAATCGCAATTCTTTCAGGTGTTATTTGTGTGCGACCTTCTGCTTGACCTAAAGAGATAACAACATCTGGATTGTGTTGTTCAATTAGTTTAAGTAAAACCTCTGCAGATTGCGCATATGCGACAGGCAGAATGGCGGTAACAATGTTGTCTCCGCTAATCTGCTTAACAATTTCACCTGATGGGTTAAGTGTTGCCTTTCCAAAGGGTTCAAACCCCGTCAGTAGCACCTTGGTCATTCCCTGATCTTACGGGCAGAAGAAAAGCCCCGAGTGTGAAAGGCACTCGAGGCTTAACTTGTGCGCGCGAAGGGATTCGAACCCCTAACCTTCTGATCCGTAGTCAGATGCTCTATCCGTTGAGCTACGCACGCTTATTTA
>JACCDW010084038.1_pt1 | contig 12546 bp, 16 predicted proteins | sample 7449781 | NCBI WGS metagenome assembly JACCDW01 (sample SAMN15323449, study PRJNA562643) | freshwater metagenome | isolation source: river surface water | place: USA:Blue River Watershed | collected 2017-08-18
ATCAAGACGTGCAGCAGAAAGACAAGCAAATGAAAAGATTAATTAAAACAAGAACAAACATTGACCCTTTCAAGCTTTATCAAATTGGCGAAGATTTTACAGCTGAGGAAAATGATGTTGAGATTTATCGCACTAAGCATCAACATCTTGCGTATCAATATGTAAAAGTATTATTGGCTCAAAGACGCAATTTGAGAAACGAACAAATATACAATAGCATAAAAGAACTTAAGGCACAAGGCATACTATGACAACTTTAATTTCGAGTTTATTAATTTTATCACTCAGCTTAGACCCAATTAAGAATTTTGTCTCCTTGAAAACTTATATATCAGAGAACGCAAAAATTCATTGTCATGTTTATTTTATTAATGAGGAAATTCCAGACTTTCCAAGAGTTAACATAATCGAGAAAAGTCAGCGTGATTTTTTCGCATATCTTGATACAATAGGAATAGAGCATACAAAGCTTGGCAGTTATTATTTTTTCCAGAAGAAGCAACAATGACAAAACAAGAAAATAAAAAACTTGATACCTTGACCCAATATCTCTGTGGATATCAAGACAGAATCAAACAAATCAGACAAGCATTAGAAATTAATCCTCAATTTAATTATTTAAAAGAAGTTGAGACCATTGAATATTTATATGATTCATTGCTTCGAGACAGAAAGAAAATAAAATCAAATTTCTTGTACGCTTCAACAAGTGGATGGACTGTCATGTATTTCAGAGCTAAAGAGAAATACAAGAAGAATGAAAAGTTCAATGTAAAAATCTATTTCTCATTTGTAGAAGATGAAACATTTGAGTGATATAATAAGATATGAAACCAACTCCACTACCCACTTTTGATGTTGAATTGCCCGGCGAAGAATTGACAGAGCATTATACCAAATTCACTGTCACCTCTAAGCAGTATGTATCCAATTTCATGCAACCCACAGGAGATGGATATGAATTTGGAAACTGGATTGTCGAACCAATAATTTGTTTTCGAGTACTCTGCAATGGTAAAGAAAAAATTATTACCACACCAGAAGAATTTGAGCAGTTTGGAATTTTCGAGTTTGAGCATGATACAATTGAGATAGAACCGGAGGAAGATTGCAATGTCTAAAGCACAGGAAATTCGAACCTATTTAGAGGAACATAGCCCAGAACCAAGATTCATAGGCGATAACACAAATCATGATTCTGCTCTAATCGGTATTGCAAGAATTAAAAGAGAAGACGAATGGGTAGAAGTTCCAATGTATTCTTATGATGAATTGATTGCTTCTTTTACTGAAGAATTTCGAGACTCTGAATCTGAAGACCCTGAACATGACCCAGAACAAGATGCGATTGAATGGGTAGACTACAATGTGATGGGAGCGTATTATGGTAAATACACTCCTTACATTGTGTATAATTAATTTCTATGGAAGCCTACATTCACACTTACTGTAGAAATAATTACCAACAAATTATTAATCAGAAAATCGAGAAGTTTAAGCTCTCTGGCCTATGGGATGAATTAGAATTTCTATTCATCCCTATTTCTGGTTTAAGAGAAGACGATAAAAAATATTTCGAGCAGCTCAAACAACAAGATTCGAGGATTATAATTTTCGAGCATCCAGATCATTCTTTCAGCTCAGAACCAGCCACTCTAAATTTTATTAAAAATCGAGCATTAAATTTCGAGTCTAATAAGAAAATACTATACACACATACAAAAGGTACATCTCATAACCAATACATCATTAGAAGAAGAATGATGGCCTGGACAAGATACATGGACTTGAACTGTATTTACAAGTGGAGAGAATGTGTTGAGGCCCTAAATAATTTTGATACAGCTGGCGGACATTTTACTGGCTATCAAGAAGAGTACAATCAACAACCAGAAGATAAAATTCAATTTATAAATGATGTTACAGCTGATGGAAAGTATTTAGATACAGGAGCCTACATGGTTTCTATCCCACATTATTCTGGAAATTTTTGGTGGGCTAATTCTGATCATTTAAAAAGATTGCCTGACATTACTCCTGAGAATCTAAATTATTTTAATAGAGGTGAGTTTTGGCTTTGCTATCCAAAAGATACCAAATCTTATAATAACATGAATCCTTTCGTTAATCATTATGCTGAATACTACAATGATGATAATGATTTTCCTGAAGGCTTTTAAAATTTTTAATTTGCAATTCCAAACTGGGGTGATAGAACTATCACCCCAAGGGATGGGCCTCAAATAAAATAAATATTTTATTTGATCTGTGGTGTTTGAGGCCCCCCAACTTTTTCCAAATAAATTATTTTTTTTAGCTCACTCCAATAAAATTTACTGGCATAGAGTATACCGGGATGATAATATTCTATATCGGTTTCATGGAGGAGCCTATTATGTCAGATAACAAATTTTCATTCCTTGAACTGGACGATGCGCCAGTCAAAGTACAGCCTAACCAGTCCGTTTTCACGGCTGTACAATCCCTGCAACCAAAAGATGGTGCTACCGCAAAGCAAGATGCCAATGGCAATTGGGTAAACGCTATCGGTCTTCAGTCTACAGCAACACACCGCCATGTCGCAAAGGTATGGCAGGACAAGTGTTCACCACTTGCAGATTTCATTGAGACTGTCAAGGAACAATCCAAGACCAAGTTTGACTATGTCAAGCCAGAATCTGATGTACGCCTTCAGGACGCTTCAACCCTGACCAATGGCATGACCCTTACAAAGTCTGGTCTCAATTCTCTTCGGTCATTCACTGACATTCCATCGTCCATGGTTTCTTTCTTAGAAGAGCGTGGTTATGATGAAGACTTGACCAGATTTGTCAATTCTGAATTGAATCGTCGTGAACAAAACTGGAAAGACGATGGCAAGGAATCAAGGGAATTCCGTGTTCGTGTCCGCCAAGATGATAATGGCAACGATGCTGTACGAGCTGTTGTATCAGGTCGTTATGGCGTGATTGATAACCATGAGGCAATGGAGATGATAGCAAATTCTTTGCCATCATTATCTGATGCTCTTGCGTCTCACATATCCAATGATGGCGATGATATCTTTGGTAACGTGCTTTTGCCCGATTACATGAAGAGCGAACCTGACTCGGACTACGGTGTTGGCATTGCATTCAGGAACAGTGAGATTAAGAATTCTACCTTCAACATCTCACCATTCCTATTCCGTGCTATCTGCCTTAACGGTATGATTTGGGGTCGGCAGGATTCCAGTATCCAAATTAATCAAAAGCACCTTGGCAACATTGACCGCATAGAATTGCAACAAAAGGTCAATCATGCCGTCAAGGTAGCATTGACACAAGGTAATGACCTTTTGACTTTGCTTGGACATTCCAAACACGTTAAGGTTGAGAATCCATTACAGGTGATTGCACAACTTTCCCGTGACAATGGTATGACCATAGAGCAGGGTCGTGCATGGCACAAGGGATACATGGAATCCCTAACTGAAGCGAATGGTCAACTACATGACCGTTCTGCATTCGGGATTGTCAATGGATTGACACGTTCTGCACAACTTTACAAGGGTTCTACCCGTGAAAGCATGGAAATAACCGCTTCCTTGATACTTTCACCTGCTATTGATGCAGATTTGCAAGCAATAAGCAAGAGATGGGGCAGAATTGCCGATAATGCATCTCAATTGAAGGAAAAAGTAGTGCAACAGTACGCTTATATAGGCTAAAACCTGCATAAGTGACACTAAATCCCCTTATAACACGCTTATAAGGGGATTATTCTGCTTAAAAATAATTTATTTGCAGCTCCGCCCATTGGGGTGGTAGGTCTACCACCCCAAAATATCCATGTCAAATAAAATAAATTTTCTTGCATCTCTTGTATGAGGTGATATAATTCAGATTGAGGAAACCACTATGATAGTTGATGACATGAGAGCCACAGTTTTGGTCAATGGAACGATGACAGAATCGTTCTTCACTGTTAAGCAAGAGAACCTTGCACATATCTTTTCTATCCTACGCAACAATTTGTATTCTGATAAGGCTGGTGCAATCATTCGTGAATATTGCACAAATGCTTACGATGCTCACGTTCAAGCTGGCATCAAAGACACTCCAATTTCAATCAAGTGCCCAACATCATTCCACCAATTGCTTTGCATTCGTGACTATGGTTATGGTTTGTCAGAAGATGAGATTTTCAACATCTATGCATCCTATGGTGAATCCACAAAGCGTAACACAAATGACCAAGTAGGAATGATGGGTCTGGGTTCCAAGTCTGCATTCTCTTACACTGATTCATTCACCATCATATCTTACAATCAAGGTATGCAGAAAAATTATCTTGCGTACATTGATGATTCTGGTATAGGCAAGGTGATGAAGGTAGAAGAGAATCCCACTACTGAGACTGGTATTGAAATTCAAATTCCTGTAGCACGTTTTGATTGTTACAAGTTTGAGAATGCCATCACCAAACAATTGAAATTTTTCAGTCCAAAGCCTGTTATCAATCTCGCATATGTCCAAAGGTCTTTAGAAGAGAATCTCAATATTCACATCCATGGTGATGGGTACGATATCATCAATTCCTACGACACACATTTTGTTGTGATGGGAAATGTTGCATATCCTTTTACCACTGAGACATTTGAAAATCACCCGCATTTCAAAGATGCAATTAACAGCCTGACTGAACATTCATTAAAAATTGTTCTGTATGCAAAGATAGGTGATGTAATACCATCTGCTTCCCGTGAATCTTTGGACTTGTGTGAGAAGACCATCAATTGGATTGGTAATGCGTTAATCAATGTATCTGATGACGTTAAGCAAAACCTTGTCAGCCAAATGGATTCTTCCGACACAATCTGGAATACAAAAGTAAGATTTTCCAATCTGAAATCCAAATTCCAAAGATTATTGACTGGCTACACAAAAGATGGCATTCTGTGTGATTCAAACCAGACTGATGTACCAAAGATTCCACTCATCACCGCCAAGAGACTGAATGAGAACAAGTTTGAGACTGTTGAGAAAATTTACAATACATCCCGGACTGTAATCTATGTCAGTAAAGGTGACGTAACATCTGGCTCAATCAAAAAGCGGATTAAGTTGGACAATCATTCATCTGATTTGTTGTATGCTGTTGAATGCAAAGATAGAGCCACATACAATGAATTTATCAATCATCCTGAAATCATCGGCGCAAACATCATAGACCTTGCGACAATTGAACTGCCGAAGATTGAACGTGAGAAAACAGCCTCCAATCATGATGCTTATCAGTTTGTAGGTGACAGATATAATAATCAACCAAGAGATGCATGGCAAAAGACCCGTGTTAATTTCAAACTTGGAACAGGCGTATACATCAAGATTAGCAATTATAATGTCGAAGGCTTCTCTCCACATATGATGTACAAGGTGCTTGAATCTCTTAAGGACTTGGGACATGAAATCACCTTGTATGGCATCCGAGATAGTGATTCATCAAAATTGGGTGATGGCTGGAAAAACCTTAAAGTTTACGTGCAAGAGGTCATAGATAATTTGCCACAATCATTCAAGGATAGTGCTTCCAGAGGTTACATCCATGATTATATTGATATTGATACACGCTCTTTGTATGATTCATTTGCTCACTTAGACAATGACCCATTCAACTTTAAGGACATTGTAGACTTTGATAACTACAATTATGATGATACTAAAGCAATTCAAATGATAAGTTTGTTCATCAACTGCAATTTTAGATATGATTTGACAAAAGAGAAGCAAATTGTCAATGAATTGAAAGAATTAAGGTCAAAGTACCCCTTAATTAAGTATACACAGATACATAGCGGTTCAATTCCGTACATTAAGGAGTACATAGAGGCTATGAACAGGTAGGTTTCCTCAAATAATACCTGTTCAGAAGGGTGGAGCTTTTCCACCCTTTTTTTATTTGTCAACCCAGATGTGGGGTGGTAGTCTTACCACCCCAATGAGAAAGCTCGCAAATAAAATAAATTTTTCCTATATAAAAAATATTTTGTTGCAGTGGTATAAAGAGATATGGTATCATTGTCTGTTAGCAAAATAATGGAGAGAAAAATGGATAATATACCAGTCATTCACAACACTGACCCAATCTCAGGGTCTCTTACTGTATTTCTTGATGGCAAGCAATACAAGATTTTTGTATCTGAGCCAAATTTCCAATCTGCTCTAAACGCATATAAAAGCAAAGACTGGGAATCTCTTCGCAATATTGTAAATCCTGCTGAAGCCTTCAAGAAACTCTATGCCAAGTATGAGCAGATTGAGGTTAAGGATGGCAACGTCTTTGTCAGCGGAGAGCCAATCTCTACACTTGTCGCAAATCGTATCCTTGATTACTTGTCAATGGAACTTGATTGTGTCCCTATCTTCAAGTTTATCACCAAGTTAAATTTGAATCCAAGCAAACGTGCAGTAGATGAACTGTACACGTTCCTTGAGCATAAGTTCTTGCCAATCACTGACAATGGCAACTTTCTTGCTTACAAGGCATTGCGTTCTGACTACACTGATGTTCACACTGGTAAATTTCTCAACACTGTAGACTCAGTTTTGGAAATGCCACGCAACAAGGTGGATGATAACAAAGAGGTAGGATGCTCTTACGGCTTCCATGCTGGCACTCTTGAATACGCCAGAGATTTCCGACCTTCCAATGGTAAGTTGGTTGTAGTGGAAATCAACCCAGCAGATGTAGTTTCGATTCCAACAGATTGTCAATGCCAGAAACTGCGTACCTGCAAGTACAAGGTTCATTCCGAGTATGAGGTTCCGCTTGAAGACCTCACCTATGAATCACGCTACACCACAGAGTATGATGATGATGTAGACCGAGAATGGGAAGATGATGTTAAATTTGCCTGTTCTGGTTGTGGATGGAATCGCCATATGTGTGAAGAGTGCGACTATTGTGTGGATTGTTGCGACTGTCCACAAGATGATGGTTATGACGAACCCGAAGGTGGCTGTATGGGTGACCCTGATGCACCAAAAACAGAAGTCCAGCTTGAATTGAATCTTGATAATAAGATGACAACCAATTGGGCAGATGAAAGATTTCCATATCTTGAAATGTTGTCATGGCTTTATTGCCATCGACGACCAGCAGTTGGAAATGCTTTAAAAAGTTTCTATAAGGATGTTGATGACCATCATCGAATCAATCCAGTATTTGCCATCCTTAAGCAATTCACATCTGACGAGGATGCTTATAAGATTTATAAAGAATTTACGAATTCATAAGAATCCTGATTTGTCAAGAGTATCCCCGGAGAAATCTGGGGATATTTTTTTATTTGAAGCTTTGCCCATGGGGTGATAATATTATCACCCCAATAAATAAAATGATCAGAATAATTTTCATATATTTCACCCATTACAAAATAATCAGGGTATAATGTATATGTTGATGGCGAGGTACAGCCAGAGACATGGTATAATAAATTATCCTCCGGTGGTGGAACGGTATACACGACGGACTTAAAATCCGTTGGCGCAAGCCTTACGAGTTCGAATCTCGTCTGGAGGACTTTGGGTTGGTAGCTCAGTGGAAGAGCAGTGCCCTTTTAAGGCATTGGTCGTGGGTTCAAATCCCACCCAACCCATTTCACTTGGATTGTTTCTTGCCTTTCTTACCAAGTGAAAACAACCCTCCTCTTTCAGGCAGAGGAGGGTTTTCCTAATTTGCATATGCCTTTGGTATGTGATATAAAAAGATATGGAAAACACTACTATTGCTCCCACTTTTGAGATTCATGTCCAGTTTAGTTGGAAATATCCCGGCAAGCCTTTTAAAAATATAGTCAAGGATGGCTATATTCAATCTATTAATACAGAAGACAAATTGATTGCCGAAGAGTTTATCAATACCTTTATCAGTAACTATGAGATTGGTATTTGTGAAGTGAAGGACATGAAGATTCTATCCATCAAGAGGGTATTTACTTTTGATGAATGGGTGGAAAAATACAAACCAATTCAGAATCATATAGAAGAATCAAGCACATTTGAGGGCTATGCTTTCGAGACATATGGTGAAGAGTTTGATTTTGTATGCAATCAATCTCCAGACAAAATTTGGACATTGAGAAACTTAGGTCATCGAGAAGTTATTACATTTGGCTTGGGATGGGTTGACAGAGACTTTTATTTTGTCACTGAGAAGCCATGTGAAAAAGAAGATGAATTGAAACAAATCGTTGTGATATAATTCGAGGAAACAAAATGCCGAACGATACACTTAATTATTTATCTGAGAAAACCGAGCATGATTTATTAGTCATACTTGAAGGATTTCGAATGCTTTTGGCTGATGCTGATTTATTTGATATGTTAGCTGAAAAATTAGATTATCATGATGATTGTCTAATTGAATTAAGAGAAGATGTTCAAAATTATCTTGAAGATGTTCTTGTAGATGTGGTATAATTAGTTTGTTGGAGAGGTGGCTGAGTGGTCGATAGCGACTGTCTTGAAAACAGTTAACGTGAAAGCGTTCGCAGGTTCGAATCCTGTCCTCTCCTTTTTAAAACACTATGACACAAGAACAAGCACAAACTTTAAAAAATAAAGTAGAAGAGCTAAATAAACTTTATGCTCCGATGGTTTTATTTTTTGATATGTTTAGAAATCCAAAAGAAGACCATGATGATAATTGGTTTGTCACTATTGTTTATCATGTTACTCCAGATGATTGGTTTACTTTTGTTAGCTTAGGTTTTAATTTTGAAATGGTATCAGATAAGCTTAAAGGATATCAGTTTGCTTTGGAAGCAGTGCAAGCATATCAAGAAGAATATGGTAATTTAAAATTGGCTCAGTAGCTCAATTGGTTAGAGCACTGCCCTGTCACGGCAGAGGTCGCGGGTTCAAGTCCCGTCTGGGTCGTTTATATGGGTCTGTGTCCGAGTGGCTAAAGGAGGCGGTCTGTAAAATCGTCGGCGTAAGCCTACACAAGTTCGAATCTTGTCGGGCCCATTAATTTTGGGTATGGCCCAAAACCTACAAAGGATTAAAAATGAATAACAATATTTTTGATGGTAAAAAGTTACTTATAACTGGTGGCACAGGATCTTTCGGGAATGTTGTGTTAGATAGATTTTTAAATTCCAATATAGAAGAAATTCGTATATTTAGTAGGGATGAGAAAAAGCAAGATGACATGCGCAAGCATTACAAGAATGATAAAATTAAATTTATCTTAGGTGATGCAAGAGAAGAAAGTTCTTTAGATTATGCTGTCAAAGGTGTAGATTATATTTTCCATGCTGCTGCTCTTAAGCAAGTTCCATCTTGTGAGTTTTATCCACTAGAGGCTATCAAGACAAATGTCATAGGCACAAGTAATGTTTTGAATGCTGGCATTAAATATAATGTTCAGAAAATCGTATGCTTAAGTACAGACAAAGCAGTATATCCTATTAACGCAATGGGAATGTCTAAAGCTATGATGGAAAAAGTAATGGTTGCTTCTTCAAGAATAAATGAAGCAACAGTTCTGTGTGGAACCAGATATGGCAATGTTATGGCCTCTAGAGGATCTGTAATTCCAAGATTTATGGAGCAGATCCAAGCTAGCGAACCAATAACTGTAACTAATCCAAACATGACAAGATTTATGATGACTCTCCAAGATGCAGTCGATCTTGTTTTATATGCTTTCCAGAATGGTAAGAGAGGCGATATCTTTGTTCAAAAATCGCCCGCTTCTACAATACAAAATATAGCAGAAGCCACAAGAATTCTAATGAATAAACCAGATCATCCTATTGTAGAAATCGGATCAAGACATGGTGAAAAACTTGCAGAAGTATTAGTAAGCTCAGAAGACATGATGGTTGCAGAAAACCTAGGGCAATATTTCAGAATCCCAGCTGATGTTAGAGGATTAAATTATGAAATATATTTAGAGTCTGGTAAAGGTATAACTGAATTAATCGAATCTTATACATCCGATAATACAAAAAGATTAGATCTCAATGAAACTATAGAGCTAATGAAACAATTGCCTTTCTTTGCGGACCCAGAATCTACAAAGGTTTAAAATGTCTACTGTATCAATTTTTATTTATCATGACATTAGAGATGTAAATCCTAATGACAGATTTTATAATAGATATCAAAATAGATCTTTTGTAAATGTGCAGCAATTCAAGAATCAACTTTCTTATATGAAAGATAGATTCCAATTTATAAGCCCATTTCATATCAAATCAGCCCTTCAAGATAAGTCAAGCACTCATTATGCTGTTATGACTTTTGATGATGGCTTAATCGATCATTACGATGTTTTACCTTTGTTAGATAAATATAAAATAATAGGTACATTTTTCATTCCAGGTAATGTTTTAGATAAAAATTTTATTATAGATTCTAACCAGGTTCAATTACTCGAGAGTGAAGTTGATATGCATACTTTGGCACAGGAGATCTTAGATCTTCTTGGCGATGAAAAAGAAGAAGCTTGGGATAAATATAGTAAATCTAAATTCCGAGTAAACACATGGCCTAAAGAAAAAACATTTATTACCAATTGTCTTAGAGATCATCCAAAGGACCTGTTGAATCCTTTGTTTCGTAAATATATATCAAATGATTATGAATCAATTTCAAATATGTTTTATCTTAATGAAAAACAAATAATTGAAATGTCAAACGCAAATCATGTTATAGGTGGACACGGTTTCGCTTCTAAAAACCTATTATTGTTTGACACATCTGAAATGGTAAAAGATCTTTATCTTACAAAAGAATTCGTAAGTAAATATCAAAGTAAATTTATTTTTTCTTATCCAAATGGCAGATATAATGATGTTATTGTAGAATCTCTAAAGAGTTTTGATTGTCAATATTCATTTACAACTGAAGATAAAAGTCTAACTGAATTTGATATTTATGAAGATCTGAAGCTACCAAGATATTGTGCACCACAAAGGATACCTTATGACTAAAATTGTTATTTGCGGAATTCAACAACAAGCTATAGAAATAATTGATTATCTCAGATCCCAAAATGTCAAGGTAACTCATATTGTTACTATAAGTTATGAAACAGCTGTAAAGAACAAAAGCGAAACTACCTGGGTATCATATGAAGATTATGCAAAAGAAAATAATATAGAAATATATTATGCTAAATCTTATTCATTCAAAAGCACAGAGGATATAAATTATTTTAAAGAGCAAGAATTTGATCTTCTTCTACTTGGTGGATGGCAAAGACTTATTTCACAAGAGATCCTTGATACATTAAAACATGGTGGGATAGGTCAGCATGGCAGCTCAGAGTTCCTTCCAAAGAATCGTGGCAGATCTCCATTAAATTGGTCAATAATTCTCGCTAAAAAAAGATTGATCTGGAATATATTCTTTCTAGACTCTGGTACAGATAGTGGAGAGATCATTGATTATCAAATGTTTGACATAAATGAATATGATGATTGTAAAACTCTTTACTATAAAGTATCTACATCTGTTAAGAGAATGTATGCTAGATCAATACCTAAGATTCTAAATGGTGAATTAAAGTCGATCAAACAAATTGGTGAACCAACTTACTATGGCAAAAGAACAGCTGATGACGGATTCATAGATTGGAGCGGGTCAGTACATGATATCAATCGATTGATCAGAGCTGTAACAAAACCATATCCAGGTGCATTTGCTTTACATGAAGATCAAAAAATTTTTATATGGAAAGCACAAGTGTGGGACACACAACTTGATTTTTATTATAATAATCAATATGGTGAAATTGTAGAAGTATTTGATAATGAGTTTGTCGTTAAGTGTTCAGAGGGCTTATTGTTAGTCACAGATCATGAAGATAAAAATATTTATCTTGGAAAAGTATACGCCCCAAAACCCACAAAGGGTTAAATTCTTCTTAAAAAGTGTGCAATGGTTTCTATAGTAGTATGAACTTTCAAACTTCTTCTTTCGGTGTGGCTCGTGTGGTAACTTCAAAGTACAATGATGGCAACCTTGCTGTCTTGTTGAATGATGAGTTTGGTTCGCCACTTGCCAAACTCTCTGTAAATCTTCCAGACTGTGATATTTATTTGGAAGAGAATCAGTTCTTTGCTAAAACTTATTCAGAGAACGCAGAGATTGCTGAAGATGCTTTGGCTTCAGGTCTGTTCAAGCAGACAACTATTTCTGTAAAAAATGGTTGGGTTACACTTCCGATTTGGGAGATAATCACACCATAATATATTGTATAAATAAATAAATATGTGCAACCGTAGCTCAGCGGATAGAGCAAATGCCTTCTAAGCATTTGGTCGCAGGTTCGATTCCTGCCGGTTGCGTGAAAATATTCCTTGATAGCTCAGCGGTAGAGCATTCGGCTGTTAACCGAACGGTCACTGGTTCGAATCCAGTTCAAGGAGTTTGCTGTATAAATTAAAATATGCCAGATTAGTTCATCGGTAGAACGACGGTTTTGTAAACCGTATGTGGCGGGTTCGATTCCTGCATCTGGCTTGGTGGTTCTGGTAGTGCTTTTATTACA
>JACCDW011039393.1_pt1 | contig 12541 bp, 7 predicted proteins | sample 7449781 | NCBI WGS metagenome assembly JACCDW01 (sample SAMN15323449, study PRJNA562643) | freshwater metagenome | isolation source: river surface water | place: USA:Blue River Watershed | collected 2017-08-18
AGTTGAACTTGGGCATGTGCTTGGCGGTGTAGCCAATGATGTCGCCAATGATCTTCATCGAAGGCTCTGGCGGGTAGATGTAGGTGTTGCGCACCATGAACTCTTTCAGAATGTCGTTCTGAATCGTGCCACTGAGCAGTTCTTGGCTCACACCCTGCTCTTCAGCCGCCACCACGTAGCCCGCCAGCACGGGCAACACAGCACCGTTCATGGTCATAGAAACTGACACTTTGTCCAACGGAATTTCGTTGAACAAAATCTTCATGTCTTCCACCGAGTCAATGGCCACACCCGCCTTGCCCACATCGCCCGTCACACGGGGATGGTCCGAGTCGTAGCCACGGTGGGTGGCCAAGTCAAACGCCACCGACACCCCCTGACCGCCTGCGGCCAAAGCTTTGCGGTAGAACGCGTTGGACTCTTCAGCGGTAGAGAAGCCAGCATATTGGCGGATGGTCCATGGACGCACCGAGTACATGGTGGCTTGCGGGCCACGTAAGTACGGCTCAAAGCCAGGCAACGTGTTGGCATAAGGAAGGTTTTGGGTGTCTTCAGCGGTGTACAGCGGTTTGACGCTGATACCGTCCAACGTCTTCCAATTCAGGGTATTGATATCGCCGCCTGGGGCAGATTTGGCGGCTGCTTTGGCCCATGCTTCTAAGTTAGCGGCGTTGAATTCGGTCGGCTTTTGGCTCATGGCAAATCACTCGTGAAATAGGTGTGCAGCGATCAAGAAAACCCAAGGTTAACCCAAGGGTTTGATCATGGATAGGATCATATCATTCATAATTATTGATTCAAAATCTTATCTGAGCTTACAATTCGAGCCTATGTCCGCCGTCACCCTCACCCCTCGCGCCCTGTATGAAGAAGTCGCCGAACTGTTGCGTCAGCGTATTTTTTCGGCCGAATTAGAGCCTGGCAGCTGGATTGACGAGATGCGCTTGGCTGAGGAATACGGCATCAGCCGCACGCCCATGCGCGAAGCCCTCAAGGTGCTGGCCGCCGAAGGTTTGGTGACCATGAAAGTACGCCGAGGCGCGTATGTGACCGAAGTCAACGAGAAAGACCAGCGTGATGTGTATCACCTGCTCTCTTTGCTTGAGTCAGATGCTGCAGGTGTGGTGGCCAAAGAGGCAACGCCCGCGCAACTCCAAGATTTGCAAGCCTTGCACACCGAACTCACCGCCGCCGTGACAGACCGCGAAAAGTTCTTTGAAATCAACGAACGCTTTCACATGCGCTTGCTAGAAATCGCCAACAACCGTTGGCGCGATCAAATGGTGGGCGACTTACGCAAGGTGATGAAGCTCAACCGCCACAACTCGCTCTTTAAGAGTGGTCGCTTAGAAGAATCCCTCAAAGAGCACCAAGCCATCATGGATGCTTTGATGGCACGCGACGCTGCACTCAGCGTGCAGCGCATGAACGAGCACTTTGCCAACGGCTTAGAGGCCGCAAGCTAAACCACTGACGCTTACGCTAAACATCATCGGTCTGGTCGTTGGAACGGCGGGGCATTTGCACCACCATCACCAAACCCACACCCGACAAAATCAAGATGCCGCCAGCAAGGTGGTGCCAACCCAATGGCTCGCCCAACACCAGCCACGCAACCACAGCGGTGTAAAGGGGCCCAAGGTAAAGCGTGACCGCTACGCGACTTGCGCCCAAGATTTTTTGAGTCCAGCCATAAATCCAATAAGCGCCCACCCCTGGGAGTAAAGCCGTGAGTGCCATCAAAAACCAAGTGTGCTGGGTCAACGCTGGTGTGCTGTCGAGGCTGAGTTCCCACAACGCAAACGGGAGCAACACCGCCACACCCCCCCAGCAAATGCTAGCCAGCTGCGCGGTGGGTTTGAGCGTGGTGGGCCAGCGTTTTTGCAGCAAGGCATAAGCTGCCCAAGAGATAGCCGCAGCCACAATCCACAAATCGCCAGGCACCAACTGCACCTGAGACAAATGCGCCCACTCGCCTTTGACCACCACATGCACCACACCCGTCATGGCCAATACCACCCCCAATGCTTGCCGTTTAGAAAAGCGCTCACCCAACCAAAGCACCGAACCCACCGCAATCAGCACGGGTGAGGAAGCATAGATGAGCGAGATGTTCATGCCCACCGTACTCTCGCCTGCCAGGTACACCCACGCGCCACAAATCCACATACCGCACGCGCCCAAGGCCACATAACGCCAACGGTGTTGCCACACATAGGCACGCTGCGCCCACAACTCACGCGCACTGAAGAGGGACAAAATCGCACCCGCCAAGCCCCAACGCCCCAAGGCCAACACATGCGGCGACACCACACCGGGCGCCTGACGCGCAGCCACGATGTTGACGGTCCACAGCAAAGGGATGAGCCAAATCAACGCCAGCGCCCATACGCGCGTACGTGCACTGACCACCTCAGACGGCATCGTGATGGCTCTCGTTCGTGCGTTCAACTGCGCCCTTGGCCAAAGCCTCGCGCGCGATTTTGAGTACCTCACGCGGAGACAGCGGTTTGAGCTTGTGGTTGCTCCAAGTCTGTCTCCACAAACGCGCACCGCGTTGGCCATGGAAGAGGCCCAGCATGTGTCGCGCAATCGGGTACCAAGGGCAACCGTCTTCGGCGTGGGCACGCTCCATGTAGGCCACCATCGCTTCCTCCACCGCTTCGCGGCTAGGGATGTCATGTGGGTCGTTGTAAAACTCGGCATCCCATGTCGTCATCAACCACGGGCGGTAATAGGCTTCTCGTCCCAACATCACACCATCCACATGCTGCAAGTGCTCGGTCATTTGCGCATTGGTGGTGATGCCACCGTTGATGGCAATCACCAAATCGGGAAAGTCTTTTTTCAGCTGGTAGCCCAATTCGTAACGCAGCGGTGGAATTTCACGGTTCTCTTTGGGGCTGAGGCCATCGAGCCATGCATTGCGTGCATGCACGATGAACACCTTGCAGCCCGCATCGCTGACCGTGCCCACAAAGTCGCGCACAAAGTCGTAGCTCTCAATGCGGTCAATGCCAATGCGGTGCTTCACCGTCACGGGAATACTGACCACATCCATCATGGCTTTCACACCATCGGCCACGGTTTGCGGCTCGTTCATCAAACACGCACCAAATGCGCCGCGCTGCACACGGTCCGACGGACAACCACAGTTGAGGTTGATTTCGTTGTAACCCCATTGCTCGCCCAGCTTCGCGCCGTGCGCTAAATCGGCGGCATCGCTACCTCCCAGTTGCAGCGCAACGGGGTGCTCTTCCGCGTTGAAGCGCAAATGCCGTTGCGTGTCACCGTGACGCAGCGCACCCGTGGTGACCATCTCGGTGTAAAGCAAGGTGTTGCGGCTGAGTAGGCGGTGGAAATATCGGCAATGGCGGTCGGTCCAGTCCATCATCGGGGCCACGCTCAACCGCCAAGGGCTGTATTTCTGCGTAAGTTGTTGATTTTCTTTGTTTTCTGTCACAAATTCGCCTCTTAGCCGACCTGCGTTAAAAGTGCATTTCGGTGCATTTCAGGGTATTTCTTGGCGCATAGTGCATCAGATGGTGCATCATACGGGTTGTGATGCACCAAACTTCTGACCATCCGGTGCATCAAGAAAGGACACCCAAACATGGCATCAATTCAACAGCGCGGCGACACTTGGTTCGCCCAAGTACGCCTCAAGAAAGCAGGCGTCATTGTATTCAGTGAGTCCAAGAGCTTCCCGACCGAGGCCATGGCCAAGTCGTGGGCCGCTCGCTTGGAAGAGAAGGTCAAGAAGGATGGCCACACCGCCACCGCCCAGCGCGGCATGTCCGTCGGCGACTTGATCCGCGAGCACCTGAAGTACCAGCAGAAGATTCGACCGCTCGGTCGGTCAACGATTCACAACCACGAAACCACCGCCCAAGCCTTCGACAAGATCAGGCTGGGCGACCTCACGGCCAAGGACATCACCGACTACGTGATCCGGCGCAAGGCCGAAGGCGCGGGCCCGGCGACCATCCTGTCCAACCTGTCACCCCTTTCGGCTGCCGTCCACGCCGCGCCCTACGCCCACGGCATCCAGATTGACCCCTTGCCGGTGGACATGGCCATCAAGAAGCTCAAGGAAGCCGGTGCGATCGGCAAGTCCCGCGAAGTCATCCGCCTGGTGGACGACGAGGAAGAAGTCGCGTTGCTGGCCGAGTTCGAGCGGCGTAATCACCACCACCAGACCGCGATCAACATGGTCCAGGTCTACAAGATGGCGCTCGCCCTTCCCCGGCGCGCTGGCGAGCTGACTCGCATCCGCTGGGCCGACGTGGACTACAAGCGCAAGACCATCGTGATACGCGACGTGAAGCACCCCCGCAAGAAGATCGGCAACGATCAGACGGTACCGCTACTGGGCGACGCCTTCACGATGTTGGACGAGATTCCCAAGCTCGGCGAGTTCATCTTCCCGTACAACACCGACAGCATGACGGCGGCGTTCGAGCGCGCGCGCGACCGGATCGCCGAGACTGGAATGCCCAAGATCAAGGACTTGCGGTTTCACGATCTGCGCCACACTGGCATCACGCAGCTCTTCTGGGCTGGGCTGAAGATCGAGGAAGTCGCCCAAGTGTCGGGGCACACGAACTGGTCCCAGCTCCGTCGGTACACCCACATCCGACCGGAAGACGTGCACCGACGCTGGGATGCGCTTCAGAAATAGGTTGCCCCCCATGCGACTACCCTTGTGGGGCTGGGGGGCTGCGCTATCGGCTCCGGCCATGACCTGGGCCGCCCAGGCAGGTAACCGCGCCAGTATTGCCGCCCTGGCGCACCGCTTGGCTTTCGCGGTCATGATGGCGGGTTAAATCAGTTCGGCCTCGGCCTTTCTCCGGCGCACCAGGCCAGGGAGGACACGACCGCCGCCACGCACCCAGCGCATGAGCTGGGCTTTCGCCTCGTCCCATTCGCCCGCGTTGACCTTGCGCCGAAGCGTTGACGCCTGGAGGTTGCCCAAGCCCAAGTTGTAGGAGAAGTCGGAGATCGCGCACAGGCGGGAACCGGCAAGACCGGGGCACAGCGCCAGCGTCCCGCGCGCGAACTTCATCGCGTCCATGCGCATCCGTCGGTCGGCGTATTCCTGGGTCCACGGCTTGCCGGGCATCACGTCAGGACCGGTCGACCCCCAGCCGCAGGTCCACACGCCAGCCGGGCACAGGTACGGCACCAGCTTGCACCCCTCAAAGGTGCGAATCAGGACGTACAGCTCGACCAGTTCAGCCGATTCGGCGGTCACGGCTCAACACCCGAGAAGCAAAGTAGAAGCCGATGATGACGCCCACCAGCTCGCGGTCCCAGTCGCTCATCTTCCAGCCCTGAGTGTTCAGCGCCACGACCCACAGATACAGAGCGATCGACGCGGCAGCGGGACGGATGACGCCGTTCCACAGGTCCACCAGGAAGACGCCCGTTCGTTCGGTTGCCCGAGTGGCGGCCTGCATCCAGGCACTCGCCTCGATGCGCGCCATGTCAGCGTCGGCTTGGACGACGACTTCCTTGACGCCCAGCTCGGACTGAAGCCGAAGACGCTCGCAGTCGCGTGCATGGCGCTTGTCGTCCAGTTCGGCCTGGAGCTGGAGCATTGCCAGCTCGTGCTTGTGATCCTGGGCCTTGGTCCAGATGGAAGCCAACTGGCCCCAGATCATTCGGAAGGCAGCGCCCCCGAGGAAAGAAAGAATCGCGCTCATTGATGCACCCCCATGCGGGAATGCTATGAGCGCGGCCCCTCAGTGCCGGATATTTATCACTCGTCGTCGAGCGCGTCGGACATCACTCGCACGCGGCGCTGGCGCAGGGCTCGGAGCTGTTCGGCCTTGGCCTCGCCGTCGTCGTTGCGCTCCAGCTCGCGGCGAATCTGCCCGTTGATCCTTCGCACCGATTTCTCGGCGGCGGAGAAGTCGCGCATCTTCTTGCGACCCTTGGCTGCATCACCGTCACCAAGCTCTTCGGCAACTTTGCGGGCTTCGTCCTGGCGTCCGTTCTTGATGTAGTCGTCGAACGTCTGCTTCGCATCGAGCGCGCGCTTGCGATCGTCGTAGTAGGCACGCTCGCGCTGGGCGTCGTCGTTCGCGCCGTAGAAGCGGCTGGCCAACGGCACACGATTGACGCTGAACTCCTTGCCCTTCGCGCCAGCCTGGGCCGTGTCGATCGCCTGGTCCAGCGTGCGGCCAGGTCCGCCGGTCATCGTGTAGAAGACGTGCTTCATGATGTCGGGGCTTATGTCGATAGCGCCAGGCTTCACCTTGTCGCCGCCGGTCACATCGTTGAGCATCTTGGACGCTCCGACCCACACATCCGGCGTGCTATCGAAGTGACGGGTATAGGCAGGCTTGGGATCGGTCTTGCCGAATCCCTTTTCTGCCGACTTGTAGACCGGCGCGCCCGTGAATGACTTGTTCTCAGTCACTTGCAGCATGGGGTCCAGGACGCTAGGCGCGATCAGTTGGCCAGCGGATGCGGCCTGGCCCAAAGGGCTGAAGGCGTCCAAGAGAATACCCGCCAGGCTCCAGCCATATTCCGATGCGTTGCGCGCGTCCTTGCGGTTGATCGCGTCGGACATCAGGCGGCCAGCATTGTGGAAGACGTGGGGGCCAAGTGGCAGCGGCACCTTGACGTATTCGCCTGGCCGCATGGGGTTCATGAAAATCCAGTTGCGCGATTTCTCAAACTCGGGGATCAGATCGTAGCGGTTGCGCTTGGTCTCGTCGTCGTCACCGGCCGCCATGCGGTTGAGCATGTCCAGCATGAAGCCCATGACCGCGATGCCCCCGACTGCCGCTTGGGCGGTCTTGCTGGTGGCGGCGGCTTGCAGCAGTCGCGCCGTGCCCTGCACGCTGGCGTTGAAAAACATGTAAAGCGCATTGATCGGCGGTGTCAGGTTGCCTTTGCGGTTGAAGTTGACCGTGATGTTTTTGGCGATGCTGGCCGACTTCGCGGTCGATGCGCCACCCTCGCGCGCAGCCTGGAACACCGACAGGCGGACGGCGTTTTCAATGATGTCGTTGTAGTCGTCCACAAACTCCAGCGTCATGCGAGCCAGGCGGCGCGGGTCGGCCTTGCCTTGCTGCATCTTGGCCACTTCCGCTTTCAGGTCCTTCATGCGGGCGTCCGAATTTTCAAAGGCCTGCATGTATCCGGTGGTTCCGCCGGCCTCCTGCATTTCCTTTGCGTAGCGCGCCCACTGGCCGGTGCCTTCGCCGCGCACGATGGCATGCATGCCCTTAAAAGCCTTGGGCAGGTTGGCCATGACTTGACGCTGCAAGCCCTCTGCGTCCGTGCCTTCGAGGTTGATGAGCGCGCCTTGCACGTCGCGCGCGAAGTTGGTCAACCAGAAGAGCGGGTTGCGCTGGGTCAGAAGCGATGCCAGGAAGCGGGTTCCCTTGCTGGCCACTTCCAGAATCTTGTTCATCGGAGCGATGTCCAGATTCTTCATGGCGTGCGCCATGGCCAGCGCCCGTTCGTTCTTCTTGTTGAAGACGATGAAATGCTCCTGGCCGTAGTCCTTGACCATGAGCACGTTGTCGGCGGTCTGGTACAGCGGGTCGATCGCGCTGCGCTCCACCAGGCCAGTGTCCTTGTTGATGCGCGGCTTGGTCGGCTTGACATCCACCTTCCAAAAGTCGGGATTCGGGTACTGCTGGGCCATGGCCAGTAACGTGCGACCGACGACAGCCTTCTCGGCGCGGATCGCGGCGGTCTCGGCCTGCGCAAACACGTTGGCCAGGATGTTCACCACGGCGAGGTTCGAGCCCACGGCACGCTTGGACTCTGGACCACGGACCGAGAAACCCATGCCCTTCGGCGTACCACTGCCCTTGATGTCGCGCTGGAGCGGGACGTAGTGCTTGTAGGCGGATTCCCAGGCAGCGACGACGCCAGCGTCCTCCAGTCCGTCGGCCACCAGGTCCGTGCGGGTGTCGGCCAGCACTTGGTCCACTTCGGCGGCAATCAGAGAAAGCGCTTTGTCCTTACCGGCGGCCTTGAAGTCAGCGAGGACTTTTGCGGCTTCCTCGTCGCTCATGCCGGACAGCGCGTCGTTGTCCTTCATGTCGGGATTGATCGCCTTCATGGCGGCGTTTCGCTCCGGCGCATGGCGAGCGTGCAGGTACGTGTTCACGTCGTCCATGCCAATGCCGAAGTTCTTCTCGGCCACGGCGATCTTCTTCAGGATCGGCTCGACCTTCTCTTCGTAGATGCGATTCACGCGCGCGGCGACGCGACCGTGATACAGCTCTTCGCCCAAGTAGGCGTCCTTGTCGTCGGCCACCTTGCCGTACTTCTCGGCGATGGCGTCGCGCACGCGCTTCACGTCAATCTTGTTGTTCTGGATCGCGCGGACGAAGGCGTCACCGGTGCCTGGCTCGGGCACGTTCCACGGCTCGGCAACGGACTGCACGCCACCTTGACTGAACAGAACTGCCGTCGTGTTCTGGTTCGGTGTCCCACCAGACATGCGAAGCGTTTCGACAATGAACTTCTCGGCAGTCGATAGCTGTGCCTCGCGCAGCCAGCGTGCAAGTCGCGCCATACCGAAGGTGTCGGCGACCTTGGCCAACGCCTGAACGATGCGCTCGATCAATGAGCGCGGAGGCTTGAACTCACCGGAGCCGACCGTCTCGGCAATCTCCGCCAGTGCTTCTTCGACGGCCAATGCCTCGTAGTTGGCCAAGCGATCCCCCGTCAAAGGGCCGCGCTCTTCGTACATCGTGCGCTTGTCCTGCCCGTCGGTGGACTTCTTCCAACCAATCGCGAGACGACGCACCGTCGCATCACTGGCCGACAGGTCCAGCATTGCCGCGATATAGTCAGCGTTCCGGTCGAATCGAACCTTGGCTCCCCGGTGAAACAACTCATGGAAAACCGTCTGATGAACGTCGATGACAGAACTGATTTGGTCAGCGAAAAGAAGTATTCGTCCATCTGGGAGAGTGCCCCCCATTGGACTTACTCCAGGCGCGACCGTGATGCCAGCGGCGGCAGGGTTAGCGACGACTTCGATGTCAGGGGCGTTCGGGACACCCTTTACGGCCGTTTGTGCGGCTTTTTGAATCGCATCAAGCGACATCTTCCCTGGCGCTGATGCGCCTGCGCTGGACCGGTTGTATAGACGAATGCCGTCGGCATCGCTGCCGGTACGGAACAACTCAATGCCGCGCTCCGTCTCGCGGCTCTCAATGGTCTCGAAGAACTTGTCAAAGCCCGCGCGGATCGCGGGAATCTCGCCCGCTGTCGGATAGGGGTAGCTGTCTTCCAGCTCGAAACCAATCGCCTCGGCTGCCTTCCATGTCTCGGGTGAAACGATGTTGGCCAAGTAGTCGTTCGATGCGTCTTGGTCCTGGAGCTTGGAGATCAGGTACGACTCAAAGGCACGCGCCGACATCTCAGGGTCGGTCGTCCAATATTCCTTGGAGCGCTTGTCGTCCAGCTTCTTCGAGCGGGCCTTAATGGCGGTCTCGCGGATTGACTTCATCACCGCGCCAAATGCTTCGATCATCTCCTTGCGCACCGCGCCCTGGTGCACGAAGTTAGAGCCACGGGAAGCCAGAGACACATCCAGCGCGTCGGTCATCATGCCGTCGCCCTTCGCGCGAGAGCGAGAGAAGTAGTTGTCCAGCGCGTGCCACCACTCATGCCCGAGGCTGCCCGCGCCGGATTTCTTCGTGAGGTTGATGACGATCTTGTCGCGCTCGTAGTGCGCGGCTGCGGGATTCACGCCGCCGCCACCACGGGCACCGAAGGCAAGGCCCAGCTCACCGTTCAGGGATAGCGCCTTGGGCGGCACGTTCAGGATGGCGGCCATGTCCATCAGTGCGTCGAATGCGTCGTTCAGGTCTTTCTGACGGCGGCCCTGCTCGACCCAGTTGCCGAACTCCACGCCACGGAAACCGAACGTCTCGCCGAACATCTGCGGCGTCACGTCCTGGCCGTTGCGCATGTCCTCGCCGACGCGCGGCTCGTTGGTGTCGCGGCGCTCGTTGGGGATTTCCTTGGACTTGGCCAACTTCTCAACCAGCTCGGCCTGGTTGTTTGCTTTGTAGTCGCGCGCGGCCTTGATGTTGTCGAAGGGACCGGCCAAGAAAATCGGGTTGCGACCGACCTTCTTTCCCACCCAGTAACCATCTTGGCCTCGGCGCGAGTAGACCTCGAAGGTCGTTTCTTTCTTCGCTGCTGGGTTGATGTCGATCGCGTCGTAGCGCTCCTTGAATGCCTTGAGCGCTTCTTCCTTGGTGGACCCGATCGCGAGCTGACGCGGCCAATTTCTAAAGGCCGACGCGGCGGCGCTCTTCTCGACCGCCCAGATCACCTTCGCAGGCTTGTATTCGACGCCGTTGTAGACAGAGTATTCGCCCGAGCTGATGCGCACGCCATCGAGTGACTGGCGATGGCCGACCAGCATGTAGAGCTCAATGCGACCGCCCAAGTCGTACATGCCGCGCGACTGGGTGGACATCTTGCGCAGCTCTTCCTTGGTCTTCTCGACGCTGTAGCGGCCATCCATGAGGCCCAGCGTCATGTCGCGCAGGGAGCGCACTTGCTCGGCCCAGCGCTTGACTTTCCACGGCTGGCGCGGCTTGGATGGAATCTCTCCACGCGCGGAGCGAGCGAAGGCCACGGACCACGGATCGGCACCGCCGTCCAGCAATGCTTGGTAGTCGGGTTGGGGCCAGACTTTCGAGAGGGGTTGACTGGCGATGTCTTCGTCTGCGACCTCGCCAAGTTGATCCTTGAAGGATGTCCAGACATCCTTTCGCGCGCCACCGATCTTCTCGCCGAAGTCCTCGATGCGCTCGCCCCTCTTGGGCGTGCCTTCGCGGGTTTCGTTTAACGGGGTTTCGGGCCCGGAATCTTTCGCATTGTCTGGCGCGCTAAAGATGTCGGTCTGGCCACGGGATGCGCCCACGTCGGCGGGACGATCGCTGCCAGTGAGCGCGAAGTCGTCGCGCTGGGCGTCGGCCTGCGCGCGTTGCTCTGCTTCTCGCTCTTGCTGCTGGCGCTCCTTCTCGGCTTGCTCCAGCTTGTTCAGCCGGTCCTCGATCTCCTTCGGGGTGTAGCTCGTCAGGACTTGGGGGTCGGTGCCTTGCTCGTCGGAGGCTCGGCCTTCTTGAGTTGGTTCAGCGTTGCCTTGTCCTGCGGGTCCAGCGGCTTGCCGTTGAGCATCTTCTTGAACAGGCTGACGCCCTGCGGCGCGTTCCAAATCTTGCGGGCTTGTTCGTTCATCTTCGGGCTTCAGTTGGTTGATGACTTCACCGCGACTTGCGCGGGGCACAGCCCCGAACATGTCCTCGGCTGGCTTGTTGGCCTCAGTGTAGGCCATGTCCGCCGCGCGGCTCAGTGCCTCCACAACGGGCTTGACGCTGCGCGCATTGCGCACGAACAGGCCCAGCACCTCACCGACCAGCGGGTCCACCGTCATGTCCAGTTGCTGCGCAGCCTTGGCCAAGGCGATGCCCTCGCGGCGCGCGTTCACGGCAATCTCGGCCGCCTGCGTCACCACGTCGCGGATGTCCAGCGCCCCGGCACCTTCCAGGCGGGCCATCTTCGGGGCCACTTGAGACAGCGCCGACAGGATCAGCCGGGCCTCGGGGTCTTGGGCCTGCGCGTACAGGCGCACGAGCTGGTCATTGCCGTAGGCGCGGGCGAACACCGCCGCCGCGATCCGGTCCACCGCCTGCTTGGTCGGCTGCCCGTTGGTGTCCAGCAAGCCGCCCTGCTCGGACTGCGGCATGGCGCGCACGAACTGGCGCACGGTCTCGGGGTTGACGGAACCATCTTCGGAGAACTGGAGCGCATCAAGGCTCACGCGCTGGGCGTCGTTCTTGGCCTGCTCCACCGGCGACAGCGTGAGGTTGCCGACGGTGTTGGACACGTCGCCGATGTCGGCGGTCAGGGAGTCCTTGGGCATGATTCGCACCAGGACAGGCTGCTTCAAGCCCTTGATGACCTTCTTGTCGATGCCATGCAGGGCGTCGTCGGTCAGCTCCTTGCGGTAGGTGTTGGCCTTGGCGTTACCGTAGGCGGACTGCAAGCCAGCGATTCGTCCATTGCCCGCGATGGCGCGGATCGCTTGCACCTGGTCGTTGCCATAGTCCGCATTGGCGGTGCCGTCGGACTTGTTGGATGCGAGCACCTGGTCGGCCTCGACCACGGCGTACTGCACGGGGATGCGTCGTCCGTCGCTTGCCACGGCCACATCGGACTTGCCGATCTGCGTCGCCGGTACCGAACCACCCGAGACGACCGGCGCGCCGTTGGCGAAGTCGCGCGAGAAGCCCAGTCGGCCATAGTCGGGATTGCCCGCGATGCTGGTCATTTGCGCCACGGACGAAGGCGTCGCGCGGTTGCGGTTCTGGAGGACCATGCCGTCGGCCTGCGGAGCTGGTGGGGTCCATCCGGTACCCATGAGGCGCTGGATCAGGTCCGACGACGTGGACACGGGACCGGGCTCGGGCGACTGCGCACGCTGCGCGGCGGCGCGTTGCACGTCTGGCGTGAAACCCAGATCGTTCATGCGCTGCTTCTCGGA
>JACCDW012069621.1_pt1 | contig 12541 bp, 4 predicted proteins | sample 7449781 | NCBI WGS metagenome assembly JACCDW01 (sample SAMN15323449, study PRJNA562643) | freshwater metagenome | isolation source: river surface water | place: USA:Blue River Watershed | collected 2017-08-18
ACATGTCTGCTGGAGATATTGGTGACGTTCCACTAGAGCGTGGCCTTGTCGCAGTAGGACCAGGATCTGGTTCTTCAGCAACACCAAAGGAAAGAATCTATGTTGCATACCGTGCACTCTCAATTGAGAATGTTACAGTATCAGCAAAGCGTGATGAGGCTTCAATGTTTGAAGTATCATTCCGTCTTCTTCCAAACGACAATGCGTCATACGGAAAGATCGTAGATCGTTCCCTAACAGCATAATACAACTTAATATATGAGAGGCTCAATCCTTCGGGGTTGGGCCTTTCTGTTTGATATACTTATATAATGGCAACTAAAATATACGATACTAAAAAAATATCTTTAATAGATGACAGCATAATTATTGCTGCTCCTTTAAAAATAAAATATCTTAGAGAGTTTTTAGAAACATTTGAAAAGATTAAAGAAGCAAAAACAGATGATGAGTCAATTGCTATATTGGCTGAATGTGCTCTTGTTACAATGCAACAATACTATCCATCAATAAAAACAATAGAGCAGTTAGAAGATAATCTTGATTTGCCTACAATATATGAAATTATTGATATAGCAGCAGGAATCAAAATTAATGAAAAGTCAGAAGATACAGTAAAATCTCAAGCGGTAGAAAGTGGATCCAGTTGGGAGACATTGGATTTGGCTAAATTAGAGTCCGAGGTTTTTTTGCTTGGTATATGGAAAGATTATGAAGAATTAGAGTCTTCTTTATCAATGCAAGAGTTGACCGCTACATTACAAATTAAAAGAGAACTAGACTATTCTGACAAAAAGTTTTCTGCTGCTATGCAGGGTGTAGATTTAGATAAAAATTCTGGAAATAGCAATGCATGGGAAGATATGAAAGCCAGGGTTTTTAGCAAGGGTGCAGTGAGTGATGGAAATGACATACTTGCCCTACAAGGTAAAAATGCAGAAAAGGCTGGTTTTGGTATAGGAATGGGTCTTGATTATGAAAGTTATTAATAACAAAAAATAAGCCTGTCCTATGGTATAATTGACTAAACCTTATAAGGAGGAATAGATGGCAACCGCCACAACAGAAGAAAAGACAGTAACACTAATTGACGGTACAAAAGTCAAGGTCCGACCACTAAAGATCTCTCTACTTCGTCCATTTATGAAGAAGTTTGAAGATATTGCAAAGGTCGCAGAAGATAACGAAAAGTCTATGGATTTGCTCATGGACTGTGTACAAATCGCAATGCAACAGTACAAGCCAGAATTGGCGGAAGACAAGGAAGCCTTAGAAGAAAATCTAGATCTTCCAACTGTATACAAGATTGTTGAAGAAGCATCAGGAATTAAACTTTCTGACGCAACTTTGCTAGGCAATCTTGCAAACAACTAAATAACGAGGTGTTAATGGATGGCTGATATTCAATCCAATATTAATGTAAATATTGATACGTCGGATGCTTTAGCAAGTCTAAAACTTCTACAACGTCAAATATCAGCCTTCCATACACAAATGGCAAAGTCTGGTACTGCAGCAGCAGCAGTATCAGCAAATCAAGCAAAAAACTTGATGAACGCAATAAATGCTACTGGACAATTCCAGGCATCTATGCGACAAGTAACAACAAGCACAGAGCATTTTACTGATGCGTTAGAACGTAACAAGTTAACATCCAGAGAATATTTTAGATACACTGGAGCAGCCACAAAAACCTTTGGAAGACTATTTAGGTCTGAGTTTGAAACAATAAACAAGGTTGCACGAGAGCGTGTAAAAGATATTCAGACACAGTATATTAAACTGGGTCGTGGTGCAAATGGTGCATTAGAGGCAATCGCTGTAAGACCTCTTACCCTAGATATGAAGAATCTAGGCACTCAAACAGCAATCGCAGCACAGAGACAGCAACTCCTTAATCAACTATTAAAACAAGGATCCACAAATCTTCTAAATTTTGGTAAGAATACACAGTGGGCTGGCCGTCAGTTGATGGTTGGTTTCACAGTCCCATTGGCAATGCTTGGAGCACAGGCTTCAAAGACATTTATGCAACTTGAAGAGCAAGCAATCAGATTCAAGCGTGTATACGGAGAAATGTTTACAACGCAAGAAGAAACAGATGCAATGATAAAGCAGATTCAAACTCTTGCTAAAGAATATACCAAGTATGGAGTTGCAGTTGAAGACACCATGAAGATGGCTGCAGATGCAGCAGCAATGGGTAAGATGGGGGCAGAACTAACTGCACAGGTTGCACAGGCAACAAGGCTTGCAGTTCTTGGTGGAGTTGAACAAACACAGGCATTGGAAACAACAATATCGGTAACAAATGCGTTTGGTGTTGCCTCAGCAGATCTTGCAAAGAAAATTGACTTTCTTAACGCAGTTGAAAACCAAACTGTTGTATCAATTGAAGACTTAACAGTTGCAATTCCAAAGGCTGGTCCAGTTGTTAAGCAACTTGGTGGAGATGTAGAAGATTTGGCATTCTTCCTTACAGCAATGAAGGAAGGTGGAATCAACGCATCAGAAGGTGCTAACGCACTAAAGTCTGGTCTTGCATCATTAATTAATCCATCTGATAAAGCAGCAAAGATGCTTGGAAATCTTGGTGTTAATATTCGTGGCATTGTTGAAGCAAATAAGGGAGACATAAAGGCTACTGTTGTTGGTTTTGCACAGGCACTAGATACCTTAGATCCACTTAATCGTGCTCGTGCTATTGAACAGTTGTTTGGTAAGTTCCAGTTCTCAAGACTATCTACATTATTTCAGAACGTAACAGCGCAAGGTACACAAGCGCAAAGAGTATTAGGTCTAACAAGGGCAACTACAGAAGAACTTGCTATCTTGTCACAGCGAGAATTAGATAAGATTCAAAATACAACAACATATAAGTTTAAGAAATCTATGGAAGATCTTAAAACTTCTCTTGCTCCAGTAGGAGAACAATTCTTAAAAGCACTTACCCCTATAGTTGAGTTTGTTGGCAAAGTTCTTGATAAGTTTAACAACCTTGGAGATGGAACAAAGAAGTTTATTACTATTTTAACTGTTGCAGTTGCTGGAATTGGTCCAGTTCTCCTTATGACATTTGGTTTGATAGCAAACGCTGCTGCAAACATTATTAAACTTTTTGCAAGCATGAAGTCAATGTATAACAAAACTGGAAATACAAGCAAGATTTTAGGAGAACAAACATCTTATCTAACTAAAGAGCAGTTAGAAGCATCAGCAGTTGCTGCATCCCTTGACCAAGTACATCAAAGACTTCAACAAACATTTACTTCTGAGGCAGCAGCAGTTAACTCACTTGCATCAGCATATAAGAGAGCAATTGCAGCACAAATAGGCTTCACGGGTCCAGTTAAAGGTGGAGGTAAGGGTCCAGGACTAAAGAAGTATTCTACAGGAACTACGCAAGTTCCAGGAAGCGGTAATACCGACTCTGTTCCAACAATGCTTACACCTGGAGAAGCAGTTATTCCAGCAAAATCAGCACAAGATCCAGCAAACAGACCAATGATTGCACAATTGGTTGCAGGTAGAAAAGTACAGGGATTTAATGAGGGAAGCACTGGAGTAGATGTAGCAACAAAAACAAATATCACACACGTTGGTGGAAAGAGTGAACAAAAACTTATTTCTGACATCATAAGAGATAATGCGTTTCTGTCTGATGATCAAAAGGGTAAACTTAGAGCACTTGAAGCAATTTTAAAATCACAGGGTCTTCCAGCAACAACAGCCACACTTCATAAACTTGCATTTACTTTCCCAGAGCACTTAAATAAGTCTATGACTTCTGGTACGGGTGTAGATCCAAAAATATTTATAGCCGAGTGGGAGAAACTTGGTCCAGGAAAGTGGAGCCCTTCTAAACTTCCAGCAGCAAGTGTTGAGGCAATGGATCGTGCAATAATTGAAATGATTAAGAAAGATTTTTCAGATGGGAAAATAAAAGGAGTAAATGATAATTTAGTTCGTGATATCTTTACAAAGAGAATTCCAGCAGAACGTCCAGATATTGCTTCAAGCACTGTATATAGGGATGCTCAAAAGTTGTATCAAACCTCTACAAAATTCTTGCTTGGAAAAGGTCTTGGAACAACCCCAGAAGAAAGCAGAAAGATTCTTAATAATGCAGTTGAAAAGGGACTTATTAAGTCATTTACTATTGAAGAAAGAGTAAGTAAAAAGAGTGGGGCTGTTAAAACTGGATCTTCAACTGTTACACTTAATGACGGCACTGTTGTAAATATGAATAGACTTGGCTCTGGTCATCGTGTATCAATAAGCCAAGACGAAGAATCTAAGCGTAGAAGTGATGAAGCAGCAAAAAGAGCAGCAAACCCAAGCCAAGCAAAGAATGTAAAGATACTGAAGGATATTGCAAAAGAGGCAGCAAAAACAAAGTCTGGCAAGTTATCTCCAACAGACTTTGGAAAACAGATCTCTCCAACTACTGGATTCAGTTTCCCTGTCAGTGGCCTAGGTGGACTATATGAAAAGCCAGATGGATCAAGAGTATTTGTTAAGCCTATGCTTGATGAAAAGGGAGCACTTGCAGAACAAAGAGCAACTCAAATTGCTCGTGATGTTCATGGACTAGATGCTCCAAAACAAACTGTAAGGACAATGATTGATCCTACAGACCCAAGCGGTAAGAGAAAGATAATTGTATTAGAGTCTCCATATGATGCAAGGTTTGATTCTTCAAAGATGGGCAAGAACTTTACAAAAGAACAGTATTTTAGACAACTTGTAGCAGCAAACCTTAGAATAGACAAAGACCTAAAGGCTGGAAACTTAGGTGGAAATGTTATTGCAGATGTTGGAGCAGCAGGAGTATTTGATAGAGCATCTGGCAAGAGAGACTTTGTAAAAAATCTTCCTTCAATGGAAGAGATGGCAAAAATAAACCTGAGTGGTGTTAAGGGCCCTGCAGCAGGAAAATCTCCATTCTGGTTTGGAAACGCAACAGCAGATATTGCAAAGAGTATGACTGCTCAAGAATATCACAATGCAATGAATGCTGAAATTGATAGAGTCTTACCTAAACTAGAAAAAACACTAGCAACTATGGACCTTACTCCAGAAGAAAGACCATATTATCAAGCGATGGTCGATAGACTTAGAGAAGGTAAAAAGGTTGATTGGAAAAAAATACACAAACTTCATACATCTATTTTAATTAAACCAGACGAAGTAGTAGAAGATCCAAAAACTGGAAAAACAAAAAAACCAAAGACAACTAGTAAGCCTGCTGGAGTTAAGTCATCTACTGGAAGTACAAAGGATACAAGACTAGCCCCAGCATCAACAGAGCCAAAAATTCGTCAAAAGCCCATGGTCTTGCGTGGAAAATCCGATGCACCAGAAGCAAGGAGCACAGTAGCAACAGCATTAATAGATGGAGCAAGAGGATCTATTGCAGAAGCAAGATCTGTTGGTAGTACAATCGGAACAACTCTTTCTCAATCAGCAGCAGCAGCATCAAGAACATTGTTGTATGGAACAGGACCAATAGATGCTGATGCAAAATCTTTACGTCGTCAATTAGAAAAACGACAAAGAGAAGAAGCAAGAACACAAGCAAAAATTAATGCAAACAAGACTGCTATGTATGGAACCACTGGACCAATTGATCCAGTTATGCGTGGAAGAAGAAAGCAAGCAGCGCTAGAAGAAAAAAGAAGCAAGTTGGCTGCAAAGGTTGCATATCAGCAGTCAATTATTGATGCAAGAGCAGCAGCAGAAGCAAAAGCAAGAACCCCAATGGGAAGACTAACTAAGTTTGCTGAAAATAGAGCAGCAAAAAGACAGGCAAGAATTGATGCAGGTAAAAGACCAGGAATGGGTCTTGGTGGAGCAGTAGGAATTGCTTCTGGAGCAGCAATGATTGGGTCTATGGCCCCAGGCAAAGTTGGAGAAATATCACAAAAGGTTATGATGCCTTTAATGGGATTGTCAATGATTTTGCCAATGCTAAAGAGTCCAGCAGCAGCCCTAGCAATTGGTCTTGCAGCAACAGTTGGATCCTTTGTTGCGCTAAGAATGGCATTTGACGGAGCACAGAAAAAGGTATTGGAAGAAAGCGAAAAGTTTAAAGGAACAACTTCTGCAATTAATGAAATAGCAAAGTTTAGTGGTAAAGTAACAGCATCTGAACAAATGGACCTGAGACGCAAAAACTCTTTTTCAATGCTTGGTCCAGCAACAGGAAAGACAACGTATGGAGAAGCATTTACTCAGACTGCAGAAGGTAAAGCATTAACAAAGAGAATTGCTGAACAAAATGCTGCAGGCAAGGGAAATGTTGCAGTAAAAGATTTGAGCAGTCAGTTATCTTCTGCAATTATGTCAGGTGCTATGGATATGGGTCAGGCAAAGAGTTTAGCAATGAATGCTGCAAGACAAGCAGGAGACATGTCAATTGGTCTTAAGGTTATTGCTCAACTAGAAAGTCTTCTAGGACCTAATGGAGAAAACATTTTAGATAAACCACTTGAAATTAGAATGAAGATGGTTCAAGAAAATTCTAAGAATATGAAGAGTAGTATTTCAAATATTCAAAATGCAAGCCCTATAACTAAACTTGCTGGACAAAAAACTATGCAAATTGCTGGTATTGGTGCATCCGCTCTAGGAGGCGCTGCTGCAGGTGCAGGTATTGGCGGTGCTATTGGCGGTGCTATTGGATCAATTGGTGGACCACTTGCTGTAGTAACCGCTGGTATCGGAGCAACTATTGGCGCAGGTATTGGTGCAGCCGTTGCAGGAATCGGTGCATACTTTGCTTCAAAGAAATGGACAAAACAGGCAGCAACACTTGGAGCAGCATATGCAGTTGATGCAAAAATTGCTATGGAGCAAAACAAGCAAATGCTTGATTCTTTTGATATGTATTATCAAAAGAAAATTGAAGAGTTAAGGTTGCAGGGTAAAATTAATGAAGCCAATGAAATGCAAACAAAGTATATCAAAGAAAGAGATAAACTAACAGGTGCTCAAGCAGCATTGCAAGGAGATATTGTTAGCCAGTACAATAGCGCTGGAGGACTTCAAGAAGCAATGATGTCTGGAATGAAAAAGGCTACCACTGCAAAATATAAGAATGATCCAAACCAATTGGCATACCTTGATGTTGTTAATCAGCAGGCAGGAGATTTGAGAAAGTCTGGGGCTATTGATAGCGGACAAGAATTTTTGATTCAGGCAAAGATGGCAAGTGGTGATATACCCCCAGCAGTATTTAGGAGCCTTCTTCAGTTAGCAACAGACAATAAAGATATTGCTCCAAAGATGATGAATATTATTACAAAGTTTAGCGGTGCAACTTCTGAGTCGATTGGTGTTGCAGCACAAAATATTCTTGGTGCAGACAATAAAATCAATAAAACGGTACAAACAAAATTTATTACTAAGGTAGAAGCATTTGAAAAAGATTCTGATGCTCTTGATTTTACAAAAAATATAATTAAATTAAATAATCTCAACGCTGTTATCCCATCAGACGTAATGGTAAGTTATTACATAGATCCAAAGAATAAAGAAGCATACGACAGACTAAATAAAATGCTTGACAGCATTGAAGGAAGTAAAGACTTAACAGCAAAAATTGTTTATGAGATTATGCCACAAGTCAAAGGCACTGCAGCATTTGATGAAGCATACTTTAATACTTTAACTGAAGACCAGCAAAAGGTTTATACAACTACTATCTCTACATTAATTAATGTTCCAGAGCCACAGATAATTGAAAGTGAAGATTTCAAGGCTTGGCGTAAAGAAACTGGTCCAAGAGGTGGTGCAGGTGTTACTGGAAGCAAGTCCTATATTGTACAAAAATATATAGAGGCTCAAGGTAATAAGGCTGTTGTTGATAATGTTCAAGTTAATACAAATGCCCCAACAGGTGGCAATACTGGTGGAGGAAGCAAGGTTGAGGCTTCTCCACTTGACGACCTTGTAAAGAAACTTAGAGATGTAAGAATGAATCAAATCAAGGTTACAGAAGGCTGGTCTGCTTCTCGTAAGGCATTGGATAAATTATTTGGAGGCAGCAAGACAATAAATGTATTTAGTGGTATAGAAAATGATATTAGAGCATTAGGTGGAAGTCAGGACCTTATTGAACTAATTGTTGGCATGGATCCAAAAGAATATGAAAAAAGAAAAAATTCTTTGTTTAAGTTTGACAACAAGGGAAATATTATTGCTCTAAAAAGAGATGCTAAAAATATTCAAGAGGCTTTATATTCTATCACCATGGGAGATTTTAATTCTAGCATGGAAGAAGAGTCTAAAGCATTGTCAAATCAAACTATTGCATTTGATAAGTTGTCTAAACTTGGAGTGCCAGTTGCCAATGCATACGAATTAATTTCTGATAAAACAATTGCAGCAGCAATTGCAAATGGGGTTAACGACAAAACCTTAAAATCACTTATAGCAAAATATAAAGCCTTAACTATTGCACAAGAAAAGGCTGCTGCAGTTTCAGGAATAAAAACAGATATTGCTCAATTTAAGAAAGATAGAGTTCAAGAAAATAGAATTAGACAACAATACAGTTCAGAAACTGCTTTTGCAATTGGCTCTGATGAAAACTTAAGATCAATGGAAAATGCTATTGCTGCTCAACAATCAAGAATAAACAGTTTAATAAGTAAGGGTGCAGACAGAGCACAAATTATTGCTGCACAAAATGAACTAAATAAGATGGTGAGTGATTTTAATGAAAGACTAAATCAACTAAAGAGCACTATTGGGTTTATGCAAGACATGTTTGATCAAGGATTTAGTAACGCTATGGAGGCCTTTGATGTTGAAGAAACTGCACTTCAAATAAAGTTTAATTTAGACACTAAAGAAAGCAATAAAATAATTGAGGAAGCACAAAACACTATTGCTGGAATTCAATATAAAATTGATGATAAGGAAGCATCCTTAAAGGCTATTGAAGATCAAGAGCAAAAAATTAATGAAAAATATGATGAAAGAATCAAAGCACTAGACGATGTTGAAAAGGCTAATGCTGCTATTGCTAATCAGCAAAGAGGCCAACTAACACTTGCTGAGGCTCTAACATCTGGAGATATAGCAGCAGCGGCAAGGGCTGCACAAGAAATGAGAGCACAGCAGGCTGCTGATGCTGTAACAAAGCAGAGAGAAGCATTAGAGCAATCTAGACAGTATGAACTCAACTCAGTAAAAGCCTATGACCCAGTTACAAAAACATATAGAACTAGGAAAGAACTTGAGTCTGATATTAAAGATTTGCAAAATGAGATATTTGATTTAGAAGAAAAGAAGATAGAACCTGCTCAAGAATTTATTCGTTTAAGACAAATTCAATTAAAAACTGATATTGAAAATTTAACTGTTCTTGGAAAAACAAGAGATGCTTGGGAAGCAATTAAAAATCAGGTAGATCTTGCTATGGTAAGAAGTAAGCAGTTTATAGAGTCAATGCAACTTGCTTTAAATACTCAAGACAAATTAATACAGGCATATAATAATCAACAGTCAAGTGGCAATGATGCAATCACTGGAGCAACATCTGGTACACCAGAGCCTACACCAGAGCCTACGCCAGAGCCCACACCAGAGCCTACTCCGACCCCAGACCCTACCCCTACACCAAAGCCAGACCCTACCCCTACACCAAAGCCAGATCCTACACCAGATCCTACCCCTACACCAAATCCAACACCAAATCCAACACCAAATCCAGTACCTACTCCTACTCCTAAGCCTACAACAACAACCCCTACATTTAATCCACTTGGTGGAAGCCCATTAACAAAAACAACATCTATTCCTTCTGTTGGATGGAATTTAGGTGTAAATCAGCCAATTGCAAAGGTTGTAGCAGCAGTTACAAAGCCAGCAACTGCGGTAGTAAAAACAGTTGCAAGTACTGTTTCTACAGTAGCCAAGGCAGTTGCAACTGGGGTATCCAATGTTGCATCAGCAGTAAAAAATATAGTTACAAAACCTGTTGCAACAGTAACTAATGCTTTAAAGAGCGTGTTTGGTAGATTTGGTTTTAGTATGGGTGGAATAGTACCTCCTAAATATTTTGCTAGTGGTGGTTTTGCAAGAGGAACAGATACCATTCCAGCAATGTTAACTCCAGGAGAATTTATAATGAGTAAGTATGCGGTTGATACACATGGTATTGATACTCTAAGAGCAATGAATAACGGTAAAAATCCAGGCGGAGCAGTGTATAATAATACATATACATTGACTGTAAATGCAAAAACAGATGCTAATCCAAATGAAATTGCACAAGCAGTAATGTCAACAATTAGACAAACAGAAGATAGAAGAATTAGGGGGATTGGCATAAGTGGCAGACGAAATTGACCCAAGATATTCTTATATTCAGGGTAGAAAAAAATATAGCAGACCTAGTGGAATGCTTTGGTCTGAAAATTCAGGCACCATAATTAATAAGTTATATGTTCCATATGGGCTAGAGATTGGTGCAGACATAACTAGTGAGACAGACGACACCCTTATTAATCAGTTTTTAATTTTAACAGACGACAATAGATCGCCATTAGAGTTTTCAGATGAACGCATTGAAAAGCGGGAAAGAATGATTAATGGAAGAATGAGATCATATCATATTGCAGATAAGTTAAAACTTAGCACAAGTTGGAATATGATTCCATCTAGATCTCATTCTAATGTCCCAGCATTTAATACAGAGACTGGTATATCTCCATATATCTCATACACAACAGATGGTGGCGCAGGCGGAGCAGATATGCTTGAATGGTATGAAACACACAAAGATTCTTTCTGGGTTTTTCTTGCGTATGATAAAAAAGATGTTTTTAAAGGTCAGCCAGATGCATATGATCATCTTAGACAATATAATCAACTAATAGAAATGTTTATTAGCAATTTTGACTACTCAGTTGAAAAAAGAGGTCCCAAGTTTGACTATTGGAACGTATCTGTAACCTTGGAAGAGGTATAATGTTTGTCGATAAAGAACTCCAATCATTTTTAGAGACTTCTTCTACAATAAGAAATAAGTCAATAATTACAGCAGAGTGGAATATGAATATACCAACCAATATAAAGCATATTGGAAATTATAGATATAGACCTACTCAGACATCATCAATTTACTCATCTCTTCCAACAAGTTTTGATGTTAATGATGCTGGTGGGTTTTATACAGGAGCAACCGATGCTGATGTATTAATTGATGGAATATTTGATAATGATGATATACCAACAACTGTTTTAACTAAAAAAGAAAAACTAAATACTTTATATTCTTTAGAGGCATGTTTTGAGCAGTTTAGGCCAAGATCTGGAATCAATAAAGCAGTATTTTTTGAAAATGGAAAACTTCATCATCCAAATTTAGTTATGGCAGATAGACCTAGATATTATATGCCAGATAAAAATGATAAGTTTAAATATTGGACTTCTTATAGAACTGAGAATGGACAAGAATATGGTATCGCATCAAATGTTCGTGGTTCTCAAAACTCTATAGAGGATGCATGTCCATTTGTAGTTTATAAAGAAAAAATTCCAGTAAACAGAGTAGTTGTTAAAATGCAAACCCACACTGGAACTGAGGATTTAGGACCATTCTCTTCGTCCACAGGAACATTTGCAGATCCATTTTTTGGAGAGTTAAATCAGCAAGTTCCCAGTAAATGGAAAATCCAACTTTTAAAAAATGGTAACTGGGAAGACACAATATCATTTAATTCAGCATCTAGAAGATTGGATGGCTCGTCAATAATTAAAAGTGATGGTTATGTAGAAATTGCATATGGCCTTATTATCCCAGATGAGTGGAGGTCTACTTTTGTTTTTGCAGAAACATACTCAAGCATATCTTTAAGACCAGAAGAATCCATAGTAGGATATGCTTATCTTATTAAAGAAAATACTGACGATATTGGAAAGTTTCATATCTGGAACGGCACAGATTATACTATAATTACTCCAAAATATGGATGGTATGTTCAAGATGAAACAGTTGATAGACTAACTAACTTTGTTACTGATGCCACTTCTCCAGACATTTTTATTAGGCCAATTGATGGTAGGCCACAATTCAGAGAGTTTGAATATATTGATGGAATCAGGATTGTTGTTGATACCATGCAAAAGAAAGACTCTACGTTTGATCTTATTGAAATTTCTCCAAGACTTATAATGAATATTTCTGACAAGACTCTTGACTATTCAATAAATAAGAGTGCTTCAGACCTAGGAATTTCTGGACTACCAGTTGGTCAATTAATTGCCTCTAGTGGCAATATTAACATTTTTGACTACGATCAAGCGTTTAATCCAAATAATACATCAAGCATTATCTATAAATATTTACGTAAAAACATTAAGTTTAATTTTTATGAAAAGATTATAAATGTTGGTGGATATGACTACTTTGTTCCTATTAAAACTTTATACTCAGAAGGATTTCCACAGGTTGACCGTAGTTCTGGAGTCCTGTCGCTTTCATTAAGAGATATGTATTTCTTTTTTGAGTCAATGCCAGCACCAAGAA
>JACCDW010788570.1_pt1 | contig 12540 bp, 10 predicted proteins | sample 7449781 | NCBI WGS metagenome assembly JACCDW01 (sample SAMN15323449, study PRJNA562643) | freshwater metagenome | isolation source: river surface water | place: USA:Blue River Watershed | collected 2017-08-18
AAAGAAAGTGAAAGAAAAAAACAAGCAAAATTGAAAAAGAAACAAGAGGTAAAAGTTGAGGAACCAAAAAAAGTAAAAGAAGAAGTAAAAGAAGAAGTAAAAGAAGAAATAAAAGAAGTAAAAGAAGAAGTGAAAGATAAAGTGAAAGAAGAAATCAAAGAAGAGGTAAAGATGGTAGAAGAGATAAAAAAAGAGAAGAAGAAGATAAAGAAGAAGAGTAGTGGTGAGTTCATTAAGTCACATCATCATAAAAAGAAGAAGAATAAAAAGGAGTGAAAGTGAATAAATATATAGAGATAAAATAGTATGATGGAGAAGAATGAACGAATCTTCCGAAATATCCTTATCCTGGATTGATTATATAAAACAAAAGTATAAAATACCTTATTTGGAAAATATTATTTATTTATTATTACTAAGTCTCATTTGCAGCATTATTATTTACTTATCACTTTACTTTCCCATCTTTCATACAACACTTATCATCTTTGTAGTTCTCGGAATTTGTATCTTTTTAATTAATAATTATTACAAAAATTTATATCATGAAAATATGCAACATATTCAATCCAAAATAGAGAAGATTCAAAAAGTAATGGAATCTTTAGAATTAGGGGGGTCTTAGAGGAAAAATCAAAACAAAGCTTATTTAATTTAACTTCTTAACAAATTATTTATTTGTTAAAAAGAATAAGAACAAAAAACAGAATTATAGATATGATATTTTTACATTTTTTTTACATATAATTTATGGATTTTACTTGGCTCATATAGACGAAGTAAATAATTGCGATAACAAAGACGACAATTAGAAGGATATATACATAGCGGATAATCTTTTTATTCACATCGGATTGATAGTCGGAGTTGCGGATCTTTTGTGTCATTAAGTTGATTGTTTTATCTATTTCGCTCGTCTTATCTTCTAACTGTTCTGATTCAAAATCTTGAATAGTACTCAATTTTTGTAAACTAGTTTCAATATCTGATTCGAGTAATTGGATAGCATTTGTAGTGGAAGAAGAGAGATATGTTGCCTTTCTGCTTTGAGAAGCTTGAGAATTATTGATTAAAGTAATACTATTCGGTAAACTTTCCCAAGAAGATGTTAAAAGTTTACCTTTTTCATTTAAAAATTGATAGGTTGTAATATATGCTCTTCCTTGTTTTGAGTCTGGAATATTTGTACTATCTTTATTAAAATAAATAATCACATCTGCGCTATCAAGCTGGGATGTTAGTGAAGTATCATTCAATATTTCATCATAAGAAGAGTATTTACTATCGGTTGATCCAAGAAGTGTCATTGTATCATATTCCGATGAAGTGGCGGCAAAAGGGACTTTATTTAATCCATTTATACTATCCCAACTTGATGTGGTAGTAGATCCAATATTTTCGGCGTGTTCAAAAATACTCTTTACTCGATCAAGTGCATTTTGATACGAAATCTTCTTATTGTACTTCTTTTCATAATCCATCATAAATTGCAATGCTTTCTTCTTTGCTAACTCTTCTTCATCTTCACTAATAATATTACCAAATTTTTGAATCGTTTTGTTTAAATGATCACTCTTCTTTACACGATATGCATCAAGATCTTGAATTAAATTGGGAAGAAAGTAAACGGGTGCATCGCACTCTTGCTGACCTTTCATTGGATTGATGGAAGTTGCAAGATTGGTTTGATCCATATCTTTTAAGGTAAATGCAGTACATTTAGCATTATATTTATTTGTTTCTTTATCATCATCTATGGGACAAGAGAGTTTAAAAGTTAGATCATTTAACTTTTCATTGGTAAGTGGAACTTTCATCTCCTTTCCTTTATTCTCCACATCACATTTATAAGAGACGGATAAATGATATTTATCTTTATTTGAACAAGTATCTTGATTATTTTTAATTATTTTCAAAGTATGCTCTTTGGGCCGTATGACACAATGTTCATTTGACATATCACACTCTTCCTTCATTGAATCTGCATAAGGAAGTGAAATAATCTTCATATCACCACACTTTAAGTCAACATTAATGGAACTCTTTTGAATGGGAACTTCGGTCTTTGGACGATAGACGATGTAATCATATAAGATTTCCGGATTATTTAACTTTCTACCAAAATCAAAACAACTCTTAATATTTTCAACGTCATTCTCTTGGGAAGAAGATATATAACGTTTCATACTATCTTTGGATCGCAAACATCCTACGTATAATTTGTTAGAAACACAATAGTGCTTTTCGTCATTTTCGTTAAAAGCACATACTTCATCACGTTTGCAATCATTATCACGCTTACAAATCTTCTTTACTTGATTACTTTCCATTTGTTGAAGTGTACTCCTTATTTTCTTTTGTTCTTCCTCTTCTTGATAAATCTTCTTTTGCATCGTTTGTTCGAGAACTTTTTCTTGCATTTTTTTTAAATCATCTTTTATATTATCCATTTTTAATCATAAAATAAATAGAATACTACTATTCTATACGACGATTATTTTCAACTTTTATACTCTTATTTTTTGATAATAAATTTTATAAATTATAATTGAATAGTTTGAACTAACTCTCCATCGCTTCCACGTATTACACTATCATAATCCGTATAATAAATTTTACCATAATCTTTATTGGGTTTTGGTGATAAAGTATCAGGGTCCATTGGATATGCTAATAATTTAGGAGCATCACCATCATTATAGAATCCGACATCACGATTATCGGGAAGTTTCTTACGGAAATCGCTTGATTTAATAAATCGAGACTCTTCTTCAATATCTTCATCTTCAGAAACAATCTTTGCATTCTTAAGTGCATTTCGTTTTTTACATTCATTTGCAACATACATCGACAATGGCATTTTTAAATCAATATTGATATCAACATCAAACTTACCATATTTAATATAATTATTTAATTTATTGATACTATCTTTTGCATACATCCAATTATATAAGTACATAATATAAAAGAGATAGCTTACTAAAATAAAAGCTACAAAAGTCATATATATTTTATCACTCATGGACAATATATTTTTAATATAAGTAAATACTCCTAATAAGACGAGTACAAGAATTGTAATAAAAATAACATAAATAATACGATAGGTTTCTTCAGTATTATTTGTTAACTCCTGAACGGATAACTTATTCGATGTAATCTTTGACTCCACATTATCTAAAATATTATCTTTTTCCAAAATATTATCTACATAGATAGCATCTAATTGTGTAGTTGGTGTTAATGTTAAATGTTCAACAGTATCAGCACCACGAGTGCGACTATATAAAAGAGAGTCTACATCACGATTCTTTTGAGTTGGATTCATATTTAAATATATATTATTCTATTCTATTCTATGATATTATTTCTATGATATTCTTTCTATATTTTTATATAAAAATTTATATAAAAAGTTTACATAAATACCTTCCGATCTTACTCCTATCTATTTATACTTTAATAAAGTTACTACCATCTTTTTTATACTTTGCAATCTCTTTATAATTAATATAATAATTGCAAGGAATAGTACTCTTTTCGTACTTTCTCTTAATTGGCATACCATTGGTTAATGTTCCTGTATATTCACAATCATAATATGTTGCATAATTAGAATCAAGATCAACTAATTTATCACGAAGATCATAATCATTCGATCTCTTAATATTTTTATTTCCTATATTTTCATCTACCAAACGCTTAGTATTCTCATTAATTGCCTTTGATGAGCGATGATCGCCATTCAGCCAAACATCATAATTACTATCGCTAACAAGCAATTTATCATAACTGGCTTGCATACTCTTTCCATTCATTCTTGAAGTTGGATCATCATAGGTCTCTTCTTCTTCAAGAGTTTGAGGGTCACAACTTAGCTCATCTCCTAATGGGCGTTTTATTACATCGTTGGATGCCAATGATTTTTGTGTAGCACGATTCATACGATCTAAATATGATTGATAATCAGTTTGATAATATTGATAATAGATCACTAACATAGTTAAAACAATGATAGAAACAACAAGAATCATTAAAATCATTGTGGAAGGAATGAGACCAAAATAATATAAAGTGACTACGATTAAAATTAAAAAAGCGGCAAGTGTCATCATTTGAAGAGATGAGTTCTTTAATGATTGCTCTTCATAAGCATCCATATAGGTTTTAATTAAATCTTCATTGGTATTAATTTTTGAATCAAGTTGGTTATTTCGATCATAATTTTTATTAAAAATATCATCTAATGATCGTGTTAATTCAGAGGACGACATTTTATATTCAATCTTTAATTATACTCTATAATTAAACGATATTTTTTATTTTTCTATATGATATTTTGTATTCATATTTTCTTAAAAATGGTAAATAGCTACTTTTCCTATTATTTCTTCATTGTATAAATGAGTAAAGAAACAATAATAATAAATACAATTAAGGCAATGAGTGTAAAGTAAAGTTTGCGAGCAAAAATATTTCGCTCTTGTGCAATCTCTAACATACGACTACGTGTTAAAGCAATATTACTCTTATCTTGAATTTGAGTTTGTTGAGTAGCAATACGATTTATTTTTGTTTGAAGTTCAGCAGTACTTATAGATGCACTCATTTTATTTTAAATCTTTTTTTATCTTCTATATTAGAAAAGTATATTTTTCCCATACGTTTCTATATTTTTGATTCTTCTCTTTTTTTAATTTAACTCTTTACTCTCTTATACATAAGATCTACTCTTATAATAAATAAAGTAGGAAACAATTAATAAAATAAGAATAAAAATAATTGTACTTAAAAAGAGTAACATCTTTACATATGATTGATTACGCTCTTCCGTATTTTCAAACATATGATAAAATGTTGTATACTTATTATATTTTTCATCCATTGTTGAAACATAATCTTGACGACTCTTAATTTGATTATCTAATGCATTTTGTTTCTCCTTTAATTTTTGTAATGTATCTTGTATTTTTACATAATCATCTTCCGTAAAGTGTTCCACATCACTATGTGGTGTAATTAAAGATAGAGAATGACGAATAGGTATTAATAAATCTTCTTCTATAAAATTCATATTATAATATACTCTATTACTACTATTTACTATTATAAAATAGGATAAATAATTTATGGTAAATAAGATTATTCAAGCGTATACTCTTTTTCACCTTCATCATCACTTAAACTTGATACCGAAGATACATCATCCTCTTCATCTTCCTTCTTTTGCTTCTTCTTCTTTAACTTTTTAATCTCCGACTCATACTTCTTTAACTTTTGACTTAACTCATCAATCTTCTGCTTTTCCGCCTTCGATTGCTCCACAATAGCAATCTTTCCTTTCTTCTTCGTAATTACCTTCTTTCCCGTAAATAAATCAATACCAACACTTGATGCTTTGGTAATACCATTTGTAATGACACTTACGGATTCAATACAAGAGTGCACATCGCTAATTGTTTCATTCATACTCTTATCAAATGCATTCTTAAAGTGCTCATCCTTTTCACTTTCATATGTTTTAATAAATTTACCTACTTTATTTGAAATCGTTGCAAAACCAATAATGGCTAAACCCGTAAATATACCATTTGCGATTAAATGAAATGTTCCACTCATACTTTTCTTTTTTTCTTTTTTTTATGAATATCTCTTTACTCATAAAAAATAATTTTTTTATTTGATTATAACTTATTTTTATTTGAAAAAAATGATTTATAAAAATTAAATTATAATAATGAAATTATAATAATGAAATTATAATAATGAAAGATATTTACAAAGATATTTTATTGATATTTACAAAAAGAGTGATCAAACATTTACTTTACTCGGTTTGACTCTTTGGCTTGCGACCACGCTTCATCGGCTTCTTCTCTTGCACCTCCTGTACCACCTCCTCAATCTTCACCTCATCGACATCCTCTACTTTAATCTCACTCTTCTCTTCCTCCTCTTGCCTCTCTTGCCTCTCTCTCATCTCCTTCTCACGCATCATTCGCACAAACTCTTCCTCATCTTCATCATCCTCAAAGACGTGCTTCATAATTCGATCCACGTGATACGGCACCATATGCGGAGGAATATTCGGATCATTTCGCACCTTCTCCTCAATATCCCGCTCAATCATATTCTTCATCATTGCCGCAAAAGTAAAGAGCATCGGATGATCCGGAGGAAGATCATCCTCTTCACCGTGAAGAGGAGGCTCAGGTGCAGGAGGCTCCGGCTCACCATTACGGCGACGACGCTCCCGCTCTTCCTCCTCCATTTCACGCTTAGCAAGCATTGTTGCCAAAAGAGCCGCCGCAAAGTGATGAGGAGGAGGAGGCGGGGGACGCTTTGCCGCAATCAGTGCAAAAGGATTACCCTTGAAACCCGGAGGCAATCCCTCAAACTTCACCACCGGAATATTCTTGGTTGTCGTAATCGTAGTAGTCGTCGTACGATTTCCATTATCATCCTCAAAAGTTTCCACCGTCTTTACTGGAGGTAACGTTGTTTCCGGAAGAGCATATGTATTCGGACCCGTTTGCTTCATATCCAAGTATTGGAGATTGCGAATCTGATTCATATCACGACTAAAGATCGCCTTCAAGATCGGATTATCATCAATATTCTCCATTCCAGGAATATTCAGATTCCGCAACTGATCCATACTTGTGATATTATACTCATTATTCTTCGTTGTCACGTGTGTATTCTCATTTGCAGCTCCGCCACCACCAGAACCCATACTTCGGATCATAGGAGCATTCATCATCGGCATATTTCCCGTAATTGCCTTCAACTTAGGAGGAGTCTTTAAACTCCCATCCGGATTACGATACTTCGCATTAAACTCCGGATCCTCATTCATAATATACTCATCCTCGAAATTCATATCTTCAGCCTCCAATGCCGCAATCTCTTCCGGAGTAAGTGGAACAGCACCAATCTCCTCATCATCGTTAAAAGGATAATCCTCCTCATCATCCTCCACATACTCTCCATTTTCACGACGCTTGGCACGCTCCTCCGCCTCCTTCTTCTTACGCTCCTCCTCAATCTTCATCTTCGACTTAATACCCTTGATCTCCGATGCAGTAACACGCTTCTTACCATACGTCTTCTCCATATATTGGCGGAACTCATTCTTTGTCGGCACCTTTGGATTATTAAAAGTCTCCAAATACCAATTCTTGAACTCCTCGTGCAACTCACTCAGTGTAGTCACATCCGTCTCAATACCCGTCTCCACAATCACATTGTCAATAAACTCCGAATACATATCAAACATCTTCTGGAACTCGATGGTAAAGCGCAACACCTCCTCAGGAACCTTAATTCCATTCACCTTGTATCTCGCATAATACACATCAATCAAATAAGCCATAAAGAGCTCCTTCCATTGTTGAATCTTCTCCGTAATCTTATTATCAATCGGAAATTGATTGGGATCCTCCGGATTGGGATTCTCCACGAACTTCGATGTAAACTCCACAATCTCCACACGACGCCATACACCCGTATCCTTGGGAGGAAAGTGCGGCACATCATTACAGAGCAGCGAAAGCTTGAATTGCGGCTTGAACTCAATGGGATCTTTATTCAAACCACGCGCGTAAATCTTGTCACCACCCGTAAACTCCTTCATTAAACCCGCATTGACACGCTCACCTTCACTCGGCTCCACAAAGTAACCAATGCGCTTACCCTTCGCCTTCACTAACTCAGGACTGCACGCATTTGACGCCGCACGCTTACCCGTTAAAAGTGTAATCGGGAACTTAATGGTATATTCACCAAAACCCGCGGTAAAGAGCTCCTCTAACTTCGACTTACCATTTGAATTATGAGTAATGATCATATCATCCATCACATACCGATGATTACCATCCAGTTGGAAACCATAATAAAAATCAGATTCAACCCTTTCAACTTCAAAAGTAAATTCACTTCCATCCACTTTATAAAGCATCATAATTTCATCTTTTTCACGTTTATTTTCAGTTAATCTCCAACAACGGAAACCACCACCAAGCATATCAAGATATTCAGTTACTTTCATTTCAACTACATTCTTATCACAATCTTTCAAACAAAGAATATGATCTCCATTTACAATAAACTCTTTGAAACCTCCACCATAAATCCTATACATATCACTAAATCCACGCTTCAGTTCAAGAACATTTCTGGGAGTTGAGTCATCACCCATCAACTGCTCACCTACTTGAATATCCTGAACCATCTTCCAAGATCCATTTGCCATCATAATGCGGGTATCTTTAGCGTGGCAACCACTTCCCGTCCACACTCGGAACTTCTCCTCTGCATTCAAACCCTGAAGACACGTCGCCAAGAAAGTCATAAAGTACTCTCGCTTCTCCTCATTCGGAAAAATGGTATAAATGAACTTGCTTAGCTCAGGCCACTGCTCGTGCTCCTCACTAAAGTCAATCTTGTTAATACGAGTGCTCAATGTCACATAATCATCCGGGCGACCTTCACGCATTTCACCACGCTTCAGATCATAAATACCATTGTTGAAAGCAATCAAGTAGAAGTTCTCGTCCAGCTTGTTAATGAACTCAATATCATAAAAGAGCTCTTTACACTCCTTCAAAATATTTTCCTTGAAACTCGTCGTCTTCAACTTCGCAATAATACCCAGAATCTCCTTATTACGCGACTTAATATCCTCCTTCTCCTCATCCGTCATCTCATTATCCTCAATCATCCGTTTATTATTATCACGAATCATATACGCATACTTCTCACACAAATCCGTGGAAATCTTGTTTCGAAGCATAATACCATCCTCATTTTGACGCCACAAATGATTGTCAAAGTAATACCAAACACCTTCCTTACTATACTTATAATCATATCGGAACATCCTGTGAAGCACCGATGCAATATCATAGTTGGTCGGGGTCTTAATCGAAGACTCAATCATCTTATTGATATCATTCATAATAATCTTCTTGTACATATCCGGATTATCAATTCGCGCCCAATAACGGATCGAACCTATTCCAAGTCCCTCATCCTTCATATTTTCCCAAAGGTTCTCGCACTCACTACTATCGACAAACTTTGGAGATCGCTTGCTGAACTCCACCCAAATATCTAATAGATCTTGATTTTCAGGACCCAAATTGTGAAGCGCCCATCCAACCTCAATCCACGATGCATAATCATTAGCACGCTTGTCACTCATAATTTGCACAAATTGCTTGATCAAATTTGTCTCCTCAGGATTCATCTTCTCATTCATACTCTTCTTCTTGTTTGCCCTCTTTTGCTCCGATGCACGGAAACGACCAATGGCATCGAGATTCTCCTCACGCACCGGCACAATGTCGGTTTCATTCTTATTGCGAATCGAGAAGAAGCGAGTCGGATTCATATTATTGAAATAACCTCCAATCTCATCTTGGGACATATCTTGAAGAACCGCATCAAAATCAATACAAGTCATATCGTGCTTATAAATGTAATTCAGCTCATACTTCTCGTGACCCGGCTTCGTAGAGCCAAAGAGAAACCAGCCATTTGCCTGAATCACACTACGATCCACCACCGCCGTATAACTATTATGCCCCTCTTTACTCTTCGGAACAACAAGCGGAAGCACATCCAATACCGTACCAATTCGCTTCAATATATTTTCACGAATCAAATACTGCGGCTCCGGAGTACTCACAATAAAAGGGAACATAATATGAATTCCATCCTTTGTTCTCTTGTACTTGTTTCCACCTGTAGTCGCACCAGCTCCATCCGCATCTCCACTATTCTTCTCCTTTTCACGATAAGGAGCCGGCTTCTGAAATACATAGGCCGTTAACTTCGAATCATCCGCTTCCAAATTGAACATATTCACAATCTCCTCCATATAGAGCTTCACCACACCACGAATATGCTCCTCATCGTGTTGGCGCTCATCTACATCCGGAAGATACTCAAAGTCGAGATCAATGACCATTGGACCATATTCAATATGACGCTCAATGAGACAAAGATCATCACCCTTTTGCAGAGCTTTGTCATAAAGCTCAAAGAATTTACCCATTTCATTCTTCTTAATCATAAACGATCCCTTTGGCTTTCCCATTGAGGTGTGGGACATTTCTGCACCCTTCTCAACACGACGGAGCTCAAGAAATTGATAGATGTCAGACATTTTTTCGAATAGTTGGGATCTAATTTACTTAGGTAAATTACTTTTAAGTCAACTGCTTTCAAAAAAGGTTCTTTCAAAATCAAAAATCATTTTTTTCTTCTTTTCTATAAATTCTTTTTTTTTCTATACCCTACTTCTCTCCTAAAAAAAGTTCTCTCTTTACTTTTTTACTTTTTTCACTTTTTACTTTTTACTTTTACACATTTGGATTTATTTTTCTATAAATAAAAAATTTATAGAAAAGTAATCATTTATAAAAAAGTAATCATTTATAAAAAATAGAAAATAATAAAAAAAATCAAAAAAATGATCTTCTTTTATTTTTGATCGGAGTAAGACTCTTTATAACTATTCCAAGAGAAAAATGGATATTATGGAAGAGCTTGAAAATCAATCTTTAACTTATACCAACTCATACACAACCTCATGTGGAAGTGATTATATCAGTGAAGTAGAAGAAGAGAAGAGTACGAAGAAAAATATATCTTTTTATTGTTACAATAAAAAGAAGAAGGATATCGAAACTCATACATTTCCTTTCGAAGAGTTTCTTGAACACGCCCACACATTTGACTCGATTCATTTGATTACTTGTCCCACTTGTCACGAAATTGTGGAAGATCAAAATCAATTTGTACGCAATGGTACGTGGATTGTAAAAGTGGGTGATAAAATCATCGAACGTTGCAATTATGTGAATGGAAAGTTAGACGGACTTTATGAACGCTTTTATCTAAATGGTATTTATTATGAACGGTCACATTATAGTAATGGAATTCTAAATGGAGCTTGTGACTTTTGGTATGACATTACGGGTACAAAGATGAAACATATGACTTTTGTGAATGGAAAGGTTCACGGAGTTTATAGATATTGGACGCAAGATGGAGTGTTAAAAGAGGATTTTGTATTTGATCAAGGAGTTCGTCAAGAGGTGATTGTAAAGATTCCTTCTGTTCAAAAGAGTGTAATTCCTAAAGAAGAAGATTGGAAAGATTTCAAATGTGAAAAAAAGAGTATTGAAGATGATGCAATCTTTGATTTAAGTAAGAAGAAAGAAAAGAAAGAGAAGAAGGAAAAGAAGGAGAAGAAGGAGAAGAAAAGAAGATCATCTTCCGAGTCGAGCTCTTCGGAAGAAGATGAAATAAAAAAATAAAAAAATATAGTATTCCAAAATAGTATAAAAGATAAAATAGAATTAGAAATAAAATAAAAATAAAAATATAAAATGATCTTTTATAAAAATATATTCTTTCTTATTTATTTTATTATCATTGCACTTTTAGCCCTTCTTGTTTATTACTTTTATAAAAAAATTTATCAACAACAAATCATTTTACATAAAATAGATTCTTTTGAACATTTTATTCAAGATATTCAAAAAAAGAAATATGTGATTGATGAAAATATTATTCAATATATTATGCAAGAGTGGAGTGATATAGAAATGGGGAATATGATGTAACCTTATTGAGGTTAGTTCGTGTTCCCCGTTCGAAGTGGATAATAAAACTCTTTGACAGTTTCAATATTTAGACGATCATATTTCGAAGGAATACCAAATTTACGCACATATGAGGTTCCTTTAATTAAACATAAATGATCAATTTCAAAAGATTTGATTCTTTTTGGATTATTTGGGTTATTTGAAAAGTTAAAAGTTGGACTTGAAGCAGCAATTTGACGATAGGTTGCATCGTCGCAATTTCCATAAAGCAAATCAATGTGTGGTTTTTCCATCTTCATTTCTACATCATAAACCTTCTTTAATCCCTCTTTCTTTAAGTAAGGAATAATTACTTTATATATCAAATTTCCTTCATCTTTATATTGAGCACTAATAATCTTTACACCACGATCTTTAGGAGGTTTACTACGATACTTAATCTTCTCATATTTACAAGTAAATTTACTATACTTTTCAGCAATGGCTAAACATAAGGGATGAAAAATGCGATTCATCATCTCGGTTGCAACCGACGAATCAATATATCCTAAATAAATATAACGTGTATGAAAGGGAACTGACCAACGAAGATTTTGAAATAATGGATTCTTTAAAAGTTTTTGAATTGATACCAATTGGCGAACATCATTACGATGAATAATCGATCCAATAAAATAATGATGTTTATCACTATAATTACCCTTTATATATTGTGGTTCAATAGGTAAAACATTCTTCTCAATAATATTATTCTTGGGAAGAGCGTTATTCATCATTTGATTTTGGTTTTGATTTTGATTATTCTTGGGAAGAGCGTTATTCATCATTTGATTTTGATTTCGATTATTCTTGGGAAGAGCATTATTTATCATTTGATTTTGGTTTTGATTTTGATTTTGATTATTCTTGGGAAGAGCAT
>JACCDW010409301.1_pt1 | contig 12533 bp, 17 predicted proteins | sample 7449781 | NCBI WGS metagenome assembly JACCDW01 (sample SAMN15323449, study PRJNA562643) | freshwater metagenome | isolation source: river surface water | place: USA:Blue River Watershed | collected 2017-08-18
CAGAACGGTGCGGGAGATACACTCAACGGTTATCCTGTGATTAGATTTGCCACAGCCGGCACATACGATAATATTAGATTTACAACCAATGCCTTTGACAATGCCACAGGATGGACTGTGGTTATGTTGGCCAAAACAGTTATAACCGGAGGATTCAACCCTACCCCGTTTATGATAACCAACTCTGTACAAAGCAGTATAACCGGAGTTAGATATTTTGGTGGTTCGGCCTTCAGCTTTACTACTCCTGTAGGATCAGCCTCAGTGGCTAGCAATATAGATCCAGACGGAACCTGGAAGATTATCACAGCCCGATATGACAGCACAGCAGCCGCGGCTAGCAGATGCACATTTAGATGGGGCAAGACAAACATAACAGTGACCAACGGTGGAACACCACCAAGTGGAACTGTTCCAGACACAGCAACCTATGTTGAAACTATGAGTGCTTTTGACGGCGACCTTGCTGAACAAATGGCCTACAACCGTGCGTTGACAGACGCAGAAATCATCGCACTAGAAGACTACCTCAGTTCAAAGTGGGGAGTATAACACATGGCGTATACTAGTCCATCAGCTGGTGCCGGAGACAAACGCCAAAACACCACCAACTACGAACATCCACAAGAAACCAATCTTCTTAATATTCACAAGGCCATGCAGTACAATGTGCTTGGTGAACCTATATTAAGAACCACGCTGGGCGTTACAGCCAGTGATGCCTTTGGTCGTTTTCGTGTGAGCGAACCATTCACACTGTTTGACAACTCCAGCAAGTACTATGACAACGTTGACGGATTTGTGAACTTCACAGCCAGTGGAGGAAGCACACTACACAATTCCGACTCCAGTGCCCTGGCCATGACAGTGGATGGCACCAACGGCAGCAAGGTGTATAGAGAAAGCACACGAGTGTTTGCCTATCAACCAGGCAAGAGTTTATTGGTATTAGAAACATTCTGCATGTCACCTGCTCGTGCAGGATTAAGGCAGCGTATAGGATACTTTGACACAGACAACGGCTTCTATCTTGAACAAGACGGCACAGATGTTTATTTTGTAAAGCGAAGCACATCCAGTGGCAGCTTAGAAACCACACGCATTGCCAAAGCAGACTGGAACATCAGCAGACTGGATGGCACTGACGCAGACAAGATTGTGTTGAATTTGGCTACATCGCAGATCTTGTACATCAACATGGAATGGTTGGGCGCGGGCTCAGTAACCATGGGCTTTGTGATCAACGGACAGTTCATACCCTGTCATAGATTTGACCATGCCAACAATGCAGGTGTGACCACCACATACATGGGCACAGCACGACTGCCCTTGCGCTATGAGATAGAAAACACCAGTGCCACTGGCGTGAGTGACACACTCAAGTTCATCTGCCAGTCGGTGATATCAGAAGGCGGCTATGAACTCATAGGTCGTGCCAGAGCCATTGGGCATGCCATAACTGCACCAAGATCAACCAGCCAGGCACAGGTCAACACCACAGTGCCCATGATCAGCATAAGACTCAAAGCCGGCAGAAACAATGCGGTGGTGGTACCTACCAATTTCAGTTTTGCTCCCTTAACAGGTGCCAACTATCAATACTTTATCATACAGCAGGCCATCACCACGGGCGGCGAATGGTTGGACACTGGTGCCACATCTTCGGTGGAGTACAATCTAACTCCTACCAGTTATACCAATGGCAGAATCATTGACGAAGGTTATGTGATAGCCACCAATCAGGCCAGCATAGCACCGTCATTGGCAGGATTTCCTTTTAAGTTCCAGCTGGAACGCAACACATTCACCGGCGTAAACTACGAGTTTATTATTGCTGTAACCACCACCACTAACTCAACCCAGCAGTGTTGGGCCATTGGTTGGGACGAGCTATAATCAAAACGATCATCTAGTCTCTTGCACTTGCTCGTTTAACTGTGTAAACTACACTACTAAACCTAGGTAAATACTCTCTATGCTATTTGGATACTTAATTCTTTTGGTATCAGTGGTGATATCAGCCATTGCTGCCTATTATTCGGTTGTGGGACTCACTGCCATTTTTGCCGCAGCCGTTCTGCCTGTGATGATCATGGGCGGTGCACTGGAAGCAGGCAAGATTGTTGCCACTGTTTGGTTACACAACAACTGGCAGCGAGCCGGTGTGTGGTTCAAACTATACCTAATACCAGCCATTGTGTTTCTCATGCTGCTCACCTCCATGGGTATCTTTGGATTCCTTTCCAAGGCACACAGTGATCAAAGTTTGGTGAGCGGTGACAGTCAAGCAAAGTTAGCCATATATGATGAAAAAATTAAGACCTCAAGAGATAACATCGAAACCAACCGCAAGGCTCTTCAACAAATGGACGCGGCAGTGGACCAAATTATGGGCCGCAGTACAGATGAAAAGGGTGCCGATAAAGCAGTGGCTACCCGTAGGGCTCAGCAAAAGGAACGTGCTCGCCTCCTTGCGGAAATCACCGCCGAGCAGAAAACTATTGCGAAACTCAATGAGGAAGCAGCTCCAATTAGAGCGGAGAACAGAAAGATTGAAGCCGAAGTTGGCCCAATCAAATATATCGCTGCCTTGATCTACGGGGACAACCCAGATCAAAATCTACTGGAAGCCGCTGTGCGCTGGGTGATCATTCTAATTGTCATTGTGTTTGACCCACTGGCGCTGACTCTTATCCTTGCAGGCAACAAACAGTTGCAGTGGGCCAGAGCCGGCAAAGGTGGTTGGGTACATGAAGAAGAGCCCGAGCATACTCCGCCAGAAAATAAAGAAGGGTTCAGTTTCTTTGAGTTTGAAAAGAAAGATGAAACACCTCCTGCGGAAGAAAACCCTAGTGTTGCGGCTGTTGGCAGTGAAGAAAAGCCAGCAGAGGAAGAGGTACCGCAACCACCACAGGAGGATCTTGGCACCTGCCCCAAGTGCGAAACAGCCATAGTCTCAGCGCCGGGTATAGGGCCATTCTGTCCAAACAAAGACTGTGATGTGGTTGACAACCTTGTGGCTGCTAGATTAGAAGAAGAAGAAAATCAAAAGCAGTTGGCAGAATTCTTTGAAAAATCTCGTTTAGTAGCAAGAGAACTGGATCGCGAAGAAGAACAGCGCCGCATTGATGAAGCCAATCAACTGCTGGAAGACATTCCTGGGTCGCAGCCAGAAATTGATATCATTGCTGCGGACGCAGAGCATATCCAGATTCTTGAAGAGCAACAGGCAGAATTGCAAGAAGCACTGAACACTCTGATCGACAAATACGATGAACTGGCAGCTGAAAAAGAACACATACTGGTAGAAAAAACCGAACTGGAAACAGAACAGGTAACACTGCAAGAAGAGCTGGATCGCACTCAGTTGGAAGTGATTGCTGCACAAACTGAAAACGTCACACTGGCACAGGCTGTGTTGGAAATTGAAACTCAGTTGAGCACAGCAGAAGCTGAAGCGGCTGCACTCAGACAGCGCATTGACGAATTGGAACGTGCAGCAGCAGCTGAAGTGGTCATGGTGGAGCCTGAGCCAGAACCAGAAATGGTCAGCGACATAGTTGAGCTGGAACAGTTGCAACAACAGCCTGATGCAGAGATAGAAACGACAGCAGAACCAGAAACTGCTGAGCCAATGGAAACTCGTGTGGCAGAAACACATGCCTATAGAAAAGTCTCGGCAGATAATGTTCCATCTGCACTGGCTTTCAGTCGCGGCATTCAGAGCAACTTTCAAGCTCTGAAAGCCAGCAGAAACGCAGTTACAACCGCAATAGAAGATGACATACCAGAAAGTGGTAATGCTGCGTTTGGTACTCGTTTTCCTGAAGTGGCAAAAAAAGGTGACATGTTTCTAAGAGTTGACATGATACCAAACCGTGCGTATAAGTACAACGGAACCAAATGGATCGAAGTAGACAAAAACAAAACTGATCGTTTTGCCTACGACGAGGCCTATATTCGCCACCTAGACGAAAGTCTAAAAACTGGCGACTATGACATTGATGATCTAAATGACACTGAACGACTTCAACTTGAACAATACAGAAAAAACAACTCCTTACTGTAATTTCATAACGCCACCCGACCGAGCACCTGAGGCACTGCCTTCGGTGCTGCTGGTTGACTCAGATTGGAATGAAATAGAGGAAATTGCACTGTGGTACAAGAACAGCAACAGCGAACTCTACTATAATGTGTTTCTCTATCAAGACAGCATGTGGGAGCCAGAATGGCTCAAAGAAATTTTTGATTCTGTGGATGCTGTGATTGTAAACACAGCGGACAGTGCAATCACCGATGTCAAAATGAGATTTATCAAAGACTCAAGAACCTGGTACTACGGACCAGTCAAGTTCAAAGGCAGCGAACAGCAGTTGGAGCGTCCGCTGGATTGGTTTATCAAACATGACAAATAATGTAACACCAATGGAATGCAATTTTTGCGGCAAAGGTCGAGCTGAAGTAGAAAAGCTCATAGTGGCCAACGACGCCGGCATCTGCAACGAATGTATTGATCTGTGCAGTAGTATTCTGGACAAGGAACGTCTGGACAAGATCAAAACAGATCGCAAGATCAAACATGCACTGGATCCATTGAGAATCAAGCAGCATCTAGACGCATATATCATTGGACAGGAAAAAACCAAACGTGCAGTGGCAGTGGCAGTGGTCAATCATTACAAACGAGTGTTTTTCAAACCCAAGGTTGAAATTGACAAAAGCAATCTCTTGATCTACGGACCAACTGGATCAGGCAAAACACTCATGGCAAAAACCATAGCACGATATCTAAATGTTCCGTTTGTGATTGCAGATGCTACCACTCTCACTCAAGCAGGCTATGTGGGAGAAGATGTTGAAACTGTGGTGGGCCGACTGCTCAGCGAAGCAGACAACGACATTGAACGCTGCCAGCAGGGTATTATTTTCATTGACGAAATTGACAAGATTGGGCGCAAGAGTGAAACTGCTACCATTCATCGTGACGTTGGTGGCGAAGGTGTGCAACAGGCCTTGCTCAAGCTGGTAGAAGGCACCAAGTGTCGTGTTAGTGTGAACGGCAACAAAAAACATCCCAGTTTGGAAACTGTAGAAATTGACACCAGTAACATCTTGTTCATTGCAGGTGGTGCGTTTGACGGACTGGACAAAGTGGTCAAACAGCGCAGCAGTCAACAGGGCATGGGATTTGTTTCATGCACAGATACCAAGCTGGCAAGCAGTCAAGTGATTCCACAGGACTTTATCAAGTACGGAATGATTCCAGAGTTTGTGGGTCGGTTTCCAATACAGGTAAGCGTGGATCCACTGACACTGGAAGACATGGCACGAGTGCTGCTGGAACCCAAGAACAGCTTGATCAAGCAGTTTCAATGGCTGTTTGAAAGTGACAACATTGAGCTGGAGTTTGAAGATGCTGCAATCATTGCCATTGCACAACGAGCAGTGGACATGGAAATTGGTGCTAGAGGATTAAAGAGCATTCTGGAGTCTGTGTTGAATCCATACTTGTACAACATAGCCCAGATTAAAAAGAAAAACGAAAAGATTGTAATAACCGAACAAGAGATAATTACTACTTATAGTGAGGAAAAGTATGAGATTTAAGCCCAGCGAAATAGCCAAAGGAAATGTGGTTGAAGTACACGATGGTAATGTGGAAAAGGCCTTGAGAAAGTTTAAAAAGAAAGTGGCAGAGTCAGGTATATTGCAGATTCTGCGCGAGCGTGAGCATTATGAAAAGCCTACAACTGCTCGCAAGCGAGCAAAAAGTGCAGCCAAACGTCGTTGGCAGAAAAAACTAGCCAGCGAGCAACTGCCTAAAAAACTCTACTGATGTATATTGAATTTGTTCTACCCAACGGCGCAGGGGGGATGGCAGCAGGACATGCAGCAGGCGCACTGAGAAAAGAAATCGCTGCATGGGCCGAAAAATACAGTATCACTTATAAAACCAAAATACACAAGTACACCTTTCGTGTTTGTCTGGAATCAGATGAACAGTATACCTTTTTCCAATTGAGTTGGGATCCAAAGGGACCATATTTTCGAACCTATCGTTTGATAACTCCTGGGCAGTGAATTTTTGACATAAACTGATAGTTAGTGTATAAATACACTTGCAGGATGCCTTCGGGGTCTTGCTAGTCATATTTTGCTTAAGGAGAAAATAACATGACAACTCATATTCTGACCATTGATTTACCAACCCTACATCGCCGCTTTATCGGCTTTGATCAAATGTTCGAAGAACTCAATCGAACATTCAACACTGTCAAGCAAGACAACTATCCTCCGCACAACATAATCAAAACTGGTGAAAACCGTTTTGTTATTGAACTGGCTGTCGCCGGGTTCATGGAGGATGAACTGGATGTAAGTCTTTCAAACCGAGTGCTGGTGATCAAGGGCGAGCGCAAACGCGATGCTGACGCTGAATGGCAATATCTACACAGAGGAATCGCCAGTCGCGACTTTGAGCGCAGCTTCCCACTTGCAGACAATGTGGAAGTGGCAGCGGTCACTGTAAACAATGGGATCATGACAGTAACGCTGGATCTGGTCATTCCTGAATCAGAAAAGGCAAAGAAAATCCCAATTACCTTTGCAAAGTAATCTGCAAGGTGTTATAATAAAAGGGTCACACTAGTGGCCCTTTTTAACTTACCGGTGAAATTATGAGCTCAGACACAGTAGTAAAAAATCAGACCAATCTTAAAATTGAACCTCGATTGAATTTGCAAGAACCCAAGCGTTTTCGAGTGGTGTTTATCAATGATGAAATCACCACCATGGAATTCATCATCGAAGTTCTCAAGAATATCTTCAGCTATGACGAAGAAGATGCACATGCTCTCACCATGCGTATTCATACCGAAGGCGCAGGCATTGTGGCAGTGTACCCATATGAGCTTGCTGAACAAAAAGGCATTGAAACCACAGTGCTGGCTCGCAACAACGGATTTCCACTGCAAGTCAAACTAGAACCTGAGGGCTGATCATGGATGTGATGCTGGATCTGGAAACCTTGAGCACACGCCCGGAGAGTGTTATTCTTACCATTGGTGCTGTGAAGTTCAGTCCTTGGGGTGAAGATGTGGATGCTGAGAACGGCTTGTATTATCGAGTGAATGTGGATGAACAACTGGCCCTGGGACGTCATGTGCAGGAAGAAACTGTTCAGTGGTGGGGCAACCAAAGTCCAGAAGTTTTTGAAGAAGCCATGGGCGAAGAAAATCGCGTGAGCCTAGAAGAAATGACTGCGGGGCTCAATCGCTTTTTGGTAGGTGTAGAAAACATCTGGTGCCAAGGTCCTGCATTTGACATTGTTATCCTGGAAAACCTGTATCGCCAGCTGATCAAACCCACACCCTGGCAGTTCTGGCAGATCCGCGACAGTCGCACACTGTTCGGCGTGCATGGTGACCCTCGTGCTAAAGATCGCAAGGCAGCACACAATGCACTCATGGACTGCTACTATCAAGCCATTGGCGTACAAGAGGTATATAAACAAGCGCGAGTGCCAAATCCCAAGGAAAAACGATGAGCATGTACAACGACAAACCAGACGCCAATCATGAAGAACTAGTGGGCATGATGCGAGCCATTGATGGTAAAGTTCAAATGCTGTTGAATGACATAGACGACATCAGAGAAACACTGATTCAGTTGAAAGCGCATGTGGAGTACATGGAAGAAGAAAAGCTGGAAGCCATGCAAGCAGTTGGCGCATCCAAATGGAGAAAAGAAAGTTTATAATGGATTTGATTTTCAATGCAGAGCATGCAGAACTGCTCAAAACAAAATACACTGTGCTGGAACTGGAAACCATACATCACCCCGGGCTACAAGATCCTGTTCGTGCCTGGTGCGTGGTACCTGCAGATCGCATACTGGGCGAAGTGCAGTTTCTTCCTGTTAACATAGACCAGCACAACCAGTTGATTCAAGCAATCGCGGACAACAACATCAGCCAGGCGCAGACACTGTGCCAAGAACTCCGTGGTAAATTTGGCGGAGAACTGGACAGTTTCTACGAAGAAATTGAAAAAAGAATCGCAGCCACGGGCAGTTGCGAGTTTGTGCCTGCGCTCAATACATAGTACAAAATGAACGGCTGCTGCCTTGTAAATACAAAAAGGAGTAGCCGCTATGAGTTGGTTCCGAATAACTCCACATGTGAGACAGCGCAGCAAGTTGTCTCCTCATCGTTCCAGTCCCGTTAGAGAACGAATCCTAGAAGAATCCAAAAAATCCGTACTTTCCCCCAGCAAACCTCCTGATCCAAACAAACGAAGTAAACCATAAATATAGCTTTACGGAGTACTGCCATGAATCGATATATCATGGCGTGTCTATTCTGCCTAGCGAGCCCTATAGCCAACGCCGAATACAAACCTTTCAAGTTAGAAAAAACGGTTAACTGTGGACCGGCACATCAAATGTTGGAATTTCTAGAAAAAGAATACAACGAAAAACAAATTTGGATCGGAATAGATCTCAGCGGTCCAGCTGAATCTTATGTGGCTGTTCTTCGCAACTCTGCAAACAGGCACTACACAGTGGTACAGTACAACAGTTCTACAGCTTGCATACTGTCGTCTGGTATTCAAAGCACCCCTGCCCCCGATGGAGATAAAAAATGAAAAAGCTAATCTTGCTGTGCATGTTGATTTCAACTGCTGCGGTTGCACAACCTTTTCAGGCTCAAAAGCCAGTGGTGTGCGATGATTATCAGCTGGTGCTTGACGGCCTGGAAAAAAATTACAATGAAAAGCCAATCTGGATGGGCAAGGATCTCAAAAACAGTAACATGTATATCTTGACTGCCAACGAGAAGGAAGACACCTGGACCTACCTAGAAACCAATGGCAAAGTTGCCTGTGTGTTGGGTGCAGGAAAAAAATCAACTCCGGTGTTCGGCGAGAAGATTTGATCTTAGCTCTTGCGTTGTACCATAGTAAATAGTAAAATGTGACCTTGCACAATGTTACCTTTTTGTGATTGGATATTAGATTGTTACGCAAAATACTTGCTGGGCTGCTACTTTGCTCCTTATTTTCTACTGTCGCAGCAAAGTCAGTCACAGCCCAGAGCTGGCTTGTGTCAGACTCACAGGGAAAACTAATACAAAGCGAAAACATAGATCAAGTTCGCAGCATTGCCAGCATCACCAAACTGCTCACAGTTATCACAGTGCTTGACGCACATCAAAATCTTGACGAACAAATCACTCTCAGCAAAAAACTGCGCGACCGCCTGCCTCGCAAGGTAACCACACTGAGTCGCAGACAGGTGATAGAACTGGCCATGGTCAACAGCGATAATCGTGCGGCACAAACACTATGCGAACAGTACCCCGGAGGATTTGACTCCTGTGTGAGTGCAATGAATCGCAAGCTGCGAGAATTAAATATGTACAACAGTGTGGTTTATGAGCCCACCGGACTGGATGCACGAAATGTCAGCACAGCCAGAGAGCTGGTGTATCTAGTACAAGCAGCTCGTAATTACGGTCCTGTGTTGGAGGCCAGTCAGAAAACACAGGTGCAGATCAAGATTCAAAAAAAGTGGTTTTTCTTTCATCAGACCAATCCACTGGTGGGAAAAACGCAGCGAGTGATAGTGAGTAAAACTGGTTGGATCACAGCCAGTGGAGGATGTATTGTGCTGTTGATGAGCACAGACTTGGGCGATCGAATAGTGGTTGTGATGGGCAGCAAAAGCACAAGAACACGCATACCAGAAGCTGAATTTATATCAAATCTACGAGGTACAGATGACGAGCAATGATCAAACTAGAAGAAGTATTAAAAGTCATTGAAGCCTGCAAACATCCAGAGCTGGGCAACGGACATGCTCAAAAAATATATGTGATGGGAGTTATGGCGGCCTGGATTGCACGATTGGCCAAATCAGACCCTATTGTTAAAAGAGAATTGGACAGCCGAGTGTATCGCAATCAGCCGTCCAAACGCAGATATTAGAACCACAGGTACAAGCCGTTGAGGCTCAGTACAATTCCAAACCCTGCTACAACAAAACTGCCCCAGAACATGGGCATGCTCACTGCAAGAATACTAGCTGACAGTACCACGATTGCCAACTGATAGGCAGTTGACGCATAGCCAATCCATGGTGAGCCTTTTTTGGCTTCTTCGCGAAGACGTTCCATTTCACGGGCCTGCTCCATGATTTCTTTCTTGTCTGCATCCATGCGCTCTTTTTCAGCTGTAAACTTGGCCTTGAGCTCTGGATTGTTTGTGGTAAGTGCTGCAATTTCATAGCTGACCCCGCGGCCGTTTTTAGCCTGGTAGTGAGACCATTTGTTGTTTGCACCTAGAGTGTTGTTTAACACCGTGCTGGATAGTTTGCCGCCATACCAACTGTTGATGGCCAGCAGCAGTGCAAATACACTGATAACCATACCAGCTTTGTCTTTGATCTTGGCTTCACGTTCTGAACGTGAACCTGGTGCTGGTTTTGGTGCGCTGTCATCCTTTGGCTCTTTGTTGATTAATTTTAGTATTGAGTCATGTAACGCCATTTTTCGCTCCTTTAATTGACATTATATGCTATTTATTGGTTCAGCCCGTTTTGCATATCTACCACTAAATATTACTAGTCAAAGGATAACAAAAATAAAATGAACTTTTTAGATTACAGCGATATTGGGTTCCATGCCTTTAAACGCTCACTCAAACAGTCAGAAACAGTATCTAGAAAAAAAGAAGTGGTTGATCAAGTGCTAGCACATCATCGTGCTCGCGCGGGTTCAGTACTGTTCGTGGGCTTTAATCCGGCTGCACTAAGCATGCAAAACAGCACCGTCTACTTTACTCAGGTCAGTGCTGATGCACAAGCCTGGCTGGAGCAACAGGGCGACTTTCAGTTCTTAAACTGGGATGATATAGTTGGTAATCATGAAAAGTTTAATCTGGTGGTCGCAGTGGATGAGTTTTTAACTTTTGCCGACAACGAAACGGACCAACAGCAGAACATTTCCAAATTGTGCGGATTGAGCAACGGGCTGGTGATAACTACACTAAGAGACTATAAAAATCTAGATTTCAAAGATAGAGAGTTTAGTACTCCAGCACTGGTTCGAACTGAAGAAGGAAGTAGAATATTTTTGGAACATCATGAGCATGATGCAACAGACAGAAATGCCTGGCAAAGAACGGTTTATCAAATTGAAAACCGTGTGCTGGACACATATGGAAAATTTAACTGTAGAAACATGTTCTTCAAGCAGTGTGCAAAGTTCAGCATTGATGCTGGCGCCCGCGAGTTTTTAGTGCATAACAACATCATGTACAAGGGCATAATCAAGAAGAATTATGAACATGTGATTTCAATGAGGTTTGATAATGGACATAGCAAATCAAGTAGATAGTATTGTAGAGGGCTTGGTAAGACAGATACAAACCAAGCTGGATAGTCAAGTAGAACAAATCGTTTCAAGCAAGATTCAAGAGGCTATTGCAGCAGTTGATTTTGAAAACAAACTCAACTGGCTGGCCAGCGTCAAGCTGGACAATCTCATTGCTGAACTGCAAATTGATCAAGAAACTGTTAACTCACGAGTTGACTCTGTCAGCGACATCGTGGTTAAAAACATTGAAGACGAAGCCCGCACACTGGCAACCAATCTGGTTCAACAGCGTCTGTATCAAGGTGTTGATTTAAAAAACATCGTGCGCGAAGCAGCAGCAGATGAAATACGCAGAGTTCTTCAAGACTTTACTTTTCCCGCAGGCAGTATTCCAATCAGTGCTGTTCAAACACAGAACCTGTCAATCAGTGGTGATCAAATTCGCGGCGGAGTGATTGACAAGTTCAGCAGCACTGGCATTGACGACCGCAGCACTGGCGTTCAGATGACCATTCTTGACGAAGGGGTGGTGATTGAAAATCGTGTGATCAGCATGGGCCTGGAAGTGAAAGGCACCACAGTGCTGGACGGTGACCTGGTGATCAACGGAGACATACCAGAGCACAGTGCAATCTACAAAAAGATACTGGAACACTCTGTGACTCAAACCAGAGGAGAACTCAACCAAGAACTGTTTGAAGGCTACAGTTCGGTTATTTTTGATAATATTCGCAAAGAAGGTCTGGATCTAAATAGAATAACCATTGAAGGCAAAGAAATTGTAAAGGGCAATCAACTGGGTTACTCTATTGTGGACACCAACATTCAGCGTCTGGGACTGTTACAAGATCTCAGGGTTGATGGTCCAGCTGAAATTTTTTCCACCTTGCATGTGACCAAGAATCGCATTGGCATCAACACCACAGAGCCCACTGCTGCTCTTAGTATATGGGATCAGGAAGTTGAAATAGGCATGGGCAAGAGAGAACGTGATGTGGCCTACTTTGGAACACCACGTGGTCAAAGAATGATAATCTCTTCGGGTAAAAACGATAACCTGATTCTTGACAGTGACGGCTCGGTTAAAGTAAAATCCTTTGACGTGGACGGCGTGAAGTTTATTGCAGTGGATTCAACACCAAACTTTGCTGCACCC
>JACCDW010378006.1_pt1 | contig 12532 bp, 9 predicted proteins | sample 7449781 | NCBI WGS metagenome assembly JACCDW01 (sample SAMN15323449, study PRJNA562643) | freshwater metagenome | isolation source: river surface water | place: USA:Blue River Watershed | collected 2017-08-18
AATGTGAGCGAAGGTGAGGAAGTTTGAATATCCTTCCTAGCTAGTTCAAGATCTAGAGAGAAGTCATCCCTGCGATTGCCGTTAATCCAAGGAGTATTTGTGACTTGTGCAATGAGTGGATGCATTGAGTAAGAGGGAGTAAAACCTAGCGCTCCCTTATCTCCGAAAGCCAAGAAGAGGGATTGGATAATCTCATTACTGCCATTAGCTGCCCAGACATTATCTTTGCTGAAGTGTGTCCCAGACTGACTATTGATGAACTTCGCTAATCCGTTACGCAATGCATTCGCATCCCTATCAGGGTAACGATTGAGATTTTGAGCAACAATTTCGACTCTATCTGCAATTGCTTTTGAAAGTTCAGCCGACAATGAGAAGGGATTCTCATTGGTGTTCAAAACCGCTTCTGCGGGCAGCTGCGGAGCTCCATAAGGAGAAAGTGGTCGCAATCTCTCATTGAGTGGAAGCCAATCGGGCCATTGCGTCATAGCGACTCAAATCGTGCAGAGATTGCCTCACCGTGGGCAGGCAAATCTTCCGAGTTTGCAAGTGTAATTACAGTCGGCGCGATATCAGTAAACGCTTGCTCGCTGTATTCTATGTAGTGGACTCCCCTGAGGAAACTCTGCACTGAAAGTCCACTGCTGTGACATGCACACCCACCAGTAGGCAATACATGGTTGGAGCCCGCGGAGTAGTCGCCTAATGACACGGGTGCAAAGCGCCCAATAAAGACAGCGCCTGCATTGCGAATTTGGCTGGCATCTTTCTGAGCTTGCGCTGTTTGAATTTCTAAGTGTTCTGCTGCATAGGCATTCACGACATCAAGACCTTGTGCAATTGAATCAACGAGCACTGCAGCAGATTGATTTCCAGTCAAAGCAGTCTTGATTCGCTCCGAGTGTTTCGTGAGAGCTACGCGAGTAGATAGCTCCTTTTCAACTTCTTCAATCAACCTTTCTGAATCAGTCACGAGAACTGCGGCTGCAATAACATCATGCTCTGCCTGGCTAATGAGATCGCTTGCTACATCTGCCGCCTTCGCAGTTGCGTCAGCGAGAATTGCTATCTCTGTTGGTCCAGCTTCAGAGTCAATCCCGATTATTCCTCGAAGAGCACGCTTTGCGGCTGCGACATAAATATTTCCTGGTCCTGTTACCAAGTCACATTTATCGGCAACCCCATCCATTCCATATGCAAAAAGTGCAACAGCTTGAGCGCCACCAATTGCATAAACTTCTGTAATTCCCAGAAGTGCACAGGCCGCAAGAATTGTTGGATGCGGCAATCCTCCGAAATCAGCTTGTGGCGGTGATGCAACGGCGATGCTTGGAACCTTTGCGATTTGAGCTGGTATGACATTCATTAAAACTGAACTTGGATACACGGCGCGGCCACCTGGAACATAAAGGCCCACTCGGTCGACTGGAATCCATTTCTCGCTAACCACTCCTCCATCTACAACTGTGACAGAGCTTTCGTTGCGAACTTGCGCGGAGTGAACTTTGCGAATTCTTTCAGCCGAGAGTTCAAGTGCTGCTCTAATTTCAGGATCAAGATTTGCCAGTGCTGTTTCCAATGCGCTCTGTGGAACTCGAATCGAAGCAGGTTCTACCCCATCAAATTGTTTGCACAGTGCAATCAAGTCACTTTCAGTTCCCGTGCGGACTCTCTCCAGAATTGGCTCGATTGCCTGCATCGCCGCTACTACATCCAGGCTCGCACGAGGAAGCTCTCGTTGGTATTGACCCTTAGAGAGCGCCTTTCCACGGAGATCGACACGACGCAGCATGTTCGTATTCTACTTTGATGGCGGGAGTTGATGCGACGCGATTAACCGCGAACGATGCACTCAACGCCCAAGATTGCTTTGAGATCTGCGCTCAAACTCGGCGAGGATGTAACTAGGGCATCAATTTTGAGAGTAGTGGTCTTTGTGGCTTCAACCACATGAAGATGAACTTCTCGTTTGCCTGGATGTGAACGAAGAATTTCCTTCATTCTCTCAACAATAGGCGGGGTGACCTGAGAAGCTGGCAAAGTGATTACAAGTGGTCCAGTTGGGCCGCCGCTGATATCGGGCATTGTCATTTCAATTGCGGTAAAGCGCACTTGTTCATCAGTGCGAGCAAATCTTCCCTTGATAACTACGACTCTATCTTCAGTCAATGAGAGTGCATATTGATTGTAGGTATTGGCGAAGAAAAGTGCTTCCACGGCTCCTTCAAGATCTTCCACTTGCACCACAGCCCACGATGCACCTTGACGAGAGACTTTGCGTTGAACGCTAGTAATCAATCCACCGATAGTAATGACGCCGTCAGGTACGCCGTCATCCATCAATGCGCTAATGGACATATCTGTGTGAGAACGAAGTACATGTTCCACTCCCATCAGAGGATGATCAGATACATAAAGGCCAAGCATCTCTCGCTCGAAAGTAAGGAGAGTCGACTTGTCCCACTCATTTGGAGGTATCTCAATCTCTAGCCCAGCGATATCAGATGATGTTTCCCCACCAAAGAGATCAAACTGACCAATAGCTTCTGCTCTCTTTGTCTCGATGACAGAATCAATTGCCTCCAGGTGAATCGCCATCAAACCCTTACGAGGATGGCGAAGTGAATCGAAGGCTCCTGCCTTAATAAGAGATTCAATAGTTTTCTTATTGCAGACCTGAGCGTCAACTTTTGCAAGGAAATCTCCGAATGATGTAAACGCTCCCTTGCTTTCGCGAGAAGTCTTAATAGAGGCAACAACTCCTTCACCAACATTGCGAATAGCTGCAAGACCGAAGCGAATATCCCGTCCACGCGGTGTGTACTCGCCGTTGGATTCGTTCACATCAGGAGGTAAAACTTTGATTCCCATGCGACGACATTCGGAGAGATAGAGAGCAGACTTATCTTTATCATCGCGAACAGATGTGAGAAGTGCTGCCATGTATTCAGTTGGAAAATTAGCTTTGAGATATGCAGTCCAAAATGAGACAACACCGTAACCAGCAGAATGAGCTCGGTTAAATGCATAGTCGGAGAATGGAATTAGAACTTCCCAAAGACGCTTGATTGCAGCCTTGGAGAAGCCATTTGCCTCCATACCAGCTTCAAAGGGAATGTATTCCTTATCAAGAATCTCTTTATTCTTCTTACCCATAGCCTTACGCAAGAGATCTGCACGACCAAGAGTAAATCCAGCAACCTTTTGAGCAATTGCCATAACCTGCTCTTGATAGACAATGAGACCGTAGGTATCGCCCAAGATATCTTGCAGCGCTTCAGAAAGCTCTGGGTGTATAGGCTCAACCGGCTTTCGACCATTTTTACGATCTGCGTAGTTGTTATGTGCATTCTCACCCATTGGACCAGGTCGATAAAGAGCAATCACAGCAGAGATATCTGCAAATGAATCTGGAGCCATTGAACGAAGAAGTGCTCGCATAGGACCACCGTCGAGCTGGAACACTCCCAAAGTGTCACCGCGAGAGAGAAGCTCGAATGTCTTCTGATCTGCAAGTGGTAAATCTTCGAGTACTACATCAATTCCTTGATTCTCTTTGATATTAAGTAGCGCATCATCGAGAACTGAAAGGTTGCGAAGACCCAAGAAGTCCATCTTGAGAAGTCCCGTTGCCTCACATGCTCCCATATCAAATTGGGTAATGATTGATCCATCAGATTCACGACGATGGATAGGAATCACATCAAGGAGTGGATCACGAGAGAGAATGACGCCTGCTGCATGCACTCCCCACTGGCGCTTGAGACCTTCAAGACCTCGAGCTAAATCGACAACTCGCTTTGAATCAACATCACTCTCATAGAGCTGCCGGAATTCTCCTGCTTCACCGTGGCGAGAATCGCTCTTATCAAAGACGCCACTGAGAGTGATGTCTTTACCCATAACAGATGGAGGTAGTGCTTTTGTGAGTTTCTCTCCTACTACATATGGATAACCTAGAACTCGCGTAGCATCTTTGAGGGCCTGCTTGGATTTGATAGTTCCGTAAGTGATGATCTGAGCAACTCGGTCTTCACCATATTTTTCTGTCGCATATCGAATCATCTCTGAGCGACGACGCTCATCAAAGTCCAAGTCGATATCTGGCATAGAGATACGCTCCGGATTCAGGAAGCGCTCAAAGAGAAGACCATGTTCGATTGGATCAAGTCCTGTAATGCCAAGAGCGTATGCAACTAGCGATCCTGCCGCAGAGCCGCGACCAGGACCTACTCGAATTCCAACTTTTTTTGCATGGGAGACAAGGTCTGCAACAACAAGGAAGTAGCCAGGAAAGCCCATCTTGATCATGACATCGAGTTCGTAATTCAGTCGCTCAGTGTGTTCGTGCGTCAGACGATTGCCCATCTTCTCGGCTAGTCCACGAGTTGCCTCAGATCGAAGCCATGAATCTTCTGTTTCACCTTTTGGAACCTCAAAGCGAGGCAGGAGGTTCTCGCCTTCACGCAAGGTGACATTGCATCGTTCTGCAATGAGCAAGGTGTTATCGCATGCCTCAGGAGTGTCTTTGAACAGCTCTCGCATCTGGGCTGCTGTCTTTACATAGAACTCTGAGTTATCAAATTTAAATCTCTTTGGGTCTGCAAGAGTTGATCCTGACTGAACACAGAGAAGTGCTTCATGTGCTGGCGCATCTTCATGGAATGTGTAGTGAAGATCATTGGTGGCGAGTAAAGGCAATTTCAACTCTTTACCCAACTTCATGAGATCAGCTTTAACACGATTTTCAATATCAATGTCGTGATCCATCAGCTCAAGGAAGAAATTATTCTGACCAAAAATATCCCGATAATCAGATGCTGCACGAAGCGCTTCACGATATTTACCCATGCGCAGTCTTGTCTGAATTTCTCCGCCAGGGCAACCTGTTGTTGCAATCAATCCATCAGCATAAGTGCTCAAGAGCTCTCGATCCATTCGAGGCTTGTAGTAATAACCTTCAAGTGAAGCCAGCGATGACAGGCGGAACAAATTTGAAAGCCCAACATTATTTTCTGCCAGAATCGTCATGTGGGTGTAAGCGCCACCACCAGAAACATCATCCTCGCCACCATCGCCCCATAGAATTCTCTTTTTCTCGTGGCGAGATTCAGGAGCAACATATGCTTCGATTCCGATGATTGGCTTCACACCAGCTTTTGTAGCCTGCTTATAAAAATCAAAAGCGCCAAAAACATTTCCATGATCTGTCATTGCGATTGCAGGCATACCTTGACGCGCAACCTCGTTTACGAGATCGCCGACGCGTGCTGCTCCGTCGAGCATCGAGTACTCAGTATGTACATGCAAATGTACAAAGGAGTCTTGCGTCGATGCCCGTGAAGCTGGTTGCTCTTCAGATGACATGGTGGAGGAAGAGTAGCCCCTTAAGGCAGAACTGCATCGGAAAGCAACGCCAGCGAAGCCAGCAAGTCAGGCGGATATGGCGCATTAAGAACTATCGCCTGGCCTGAAATGGGGTGGTTAAAGCGCAATTCAAGGGCATGGAGCCAAGGTCGACGCATCGCAAGGGACTTGCCGAGGACAGGATCTGCTCCATATGTCGTGTCACCTACGAGCGGATGGCCAAGTGCCGAGAAGTGCACTCTGATCTGATGAGTTCTTCCAGTCTCAAGTTCAACCTTAACCATCGAAACAGAACGGTAGTACTCAATCACTTCGTAATGCGTAATGCTCTCTTTTCCATCTGCCACAACTGCAAATCGATGATCTTGCGTGGGATGGCGATCAATAGGTGCATCAATAGTTCCCTCTGATGGATCCATATGCCCCTGAACAAGTGCGTGATAAGTCTTTTCAATATCGTGAGTGCGAAACATCTCTTTTAGTACGAGATAGGCACGATCAGTTTTGGCAACAATCATTAATCCGCTAGTTCCTGCATCCAACCGATGCACAATTCCAGAACGCTCGGCTGGACCACTAGTAGATATGGTGTATCCAGCTGCGATGAGTGCACCGATGACTGTGGGTCCTGTCCAACCTGGTGCAGGATGTGCAGCACATCCAACAGGCTTATCGACCACCACGATATCTTCATCGTTATAAACAATTGTCAGACCTTCGAGCGGCGTGAGTGGGATGGGATCTGCACTTACTTGTTCAGGCATCAAGACATCAATCATCTGCCCAGCAGTTACTCGCTCAGACTTAGATAGTGCCTTTCCTTCAGATCGAATATCTCCATCTTCAATCAATCGAACAATAGCTGTGCGGGATAAGCCTAAAACTCGTGTAAGTGCGCTATCAATACGCTCTCCTGTGACTCCTTCTGGAACTATAAGTGTGCGCTCTTCTCTACTCATGAAGCTCATTTCTCACTTTCGGATATGGAGGAATATTGCGAGATGTTAGAAGGATGGCTATTCCAGCTGCAATGACTATAGCTGAGTCAGCCACATTAAAAACGGGCCAGCGAGGTAGCTCAATCCAATCAATCACATGACCATAGAGAAAACCTGGAGATCTAAAGATTCTGTCAGAGAGATTTCCCAGTACTCCCCCAAGAACTAAGCCTGCAACAACTGCCCACCATCGGTGGGTGATTCTGGCTGCGTAGCGAGTGATAAAGATTGCTACAGCGACAGAAATAGAGGTAAAGATGATGGTAAATCCAGTTGCCATACTGAATGCAGCACCTGGATTTCGAACAAGAGTTAACTTAAGAAAATCACCTAGAACTTGGCGCGATGCTCCAGAGAGATTTTCTATCGCCCAATTTTTCGTGAGGAAATCGATTGCCCAGATTAGGCATGCAAGAGAAAAGGTGCGCTGGACGAAAGATGTTCGGCGCACTTTAGCGCCGCTCTTCTTTCTGCTTACATATCATGCAGAGAGTTGCGCGAGGAAATACTTGCAGGCGTGCTTTACCGATTGGAGAGCCACATACTTCGCAATTTCCATAAGTTTTATTGTCTATGCGTGAGAGAGCGCGTTCAGTCTGTAAGACCATATCTCGTGCATTGATAACAAGTGACATTTCATGTTCACGCTCAAAAGTTTTAGTGCCAGAATCTGCTTGATCATCTCCAGCACCATCGCCAGCATCAGCAATGAGATCTTCCATCTCATGTTCGACAGATTCGAGTTCTTTCTGAAGTCGAATAAGATCTTTTGCAAGCTCTGTTCTAATCGCTTTAAGTTCTGCTGCGCTCCAACCGCCTTCACCTTCTGCTGCAAGCACAGGAGTTGGTGCCGCTTTAAGAGGCTTCAGGGGTGCAACTTTCTTACCACTCTTAACTGGACGAGGTGGAGGGGGCATAACCAAGCGGCGCTCTTCAACAACAGGAGCTGCAGTTGGTGCAACTACCGTTGCAACAGAGACAGTCTGAGACTTTTCATCAACTGTGAGAGTTGTCTTTCCAACTTTTGATGGCAGCGATCGAGATGGAGACTTCTTTACCTCTGTTACCTTCTTCGCAGGAGCAGCCTTCTTAGCGGGAGCTGCCTTCTTTGCAGGAGCTTTCTTAGCAACTGCCTTCTTCGCTGGCGCTTTCTTAGCAACAGTCTTCTTCGCTGGCGCTTTCTTAGCAACAGCCTTCTTTGCAGGTGCTGACTTTTTTGCAGGGGCAGACTTCTTTGCTGCAGCCGCCTTCTTAGCAGGGGCCTTTTTGAGCAACTTCTGAGCTACCTTTTTCACTGACACGAGGCGCACCTTATGTCTTTTCCCCTATCCCTGCCAACTACGCCACGCTAGGAGTGGGCTACACTTACGCCTTCGCACGAAAATGGCGTTGAAGAGGCGATCACCTCAGAGCCAGTCGGAAGATGCGCCGCAAGGCGAGGTAGAACCGTCCGTGAGAGCAAAGAGTGGTCAGGTAACTGACAAGGCGGGTGGTACCGCGAGCCGAAAGCTCGTCCCTCCAGATTTATTACATGGAGTGGATTACTAGGAGCAGGCTATGAGCAATTCAAAGAAGGCATTTACATCTATCCCAGCGCAGATTGATCTTCCTGCGATGGAACACTCCATCCTTGAATTTTGGAGAGAGAACGCAATCTTTGAGAAGAGCCTCGACTCACGCCGTGGTGGCCAAGAATGGACTTTCTATGAAGGTCCTCCAACTGCAAATGGAATGCCTGGCACACACCATATTGAAGCTCGAGTATTTAAAGATGTCTTTCCTCGATATCAAACAATGAAGGGCAAGTTCGTCTCTCGTAAAGCTGGATGGGATTGCCACGGTCTCCCTGTTGAAATCGCCGTAGAGAAAGAGCTTGGATTTTCTGGCAAGGGCGATATTGAGAAATTTGGAATCGCTGAATTTAATGATAAGTGCAAGACATCTGTAACTCGCCATGTTGATGCATTCACACGTATGACAGAGCGTATGGGTTTCTGGGTTGATTTTGATCAAGCGTATTGGACAATGGCTCCTGAATATGTGGAGAGTGTGTGGTGGAGCCTTAAAGAGATTTGGAAGAAAGGTCTCTTAGTTCAAGACCATCGCGTTGCACCTTACTGTCCACGATGCGGAACGGGACTTTCCGATCACGAGTTGGCTCAAGGTTATGAAACAGTGACAGATCCTTCTGTCTATGTGCGCTTTCCGATCACCTCTGGGGAACTTGCTGACCTTAATGCCTCACTTCTTGTCTGGACCACCACCCCATGGACATTGGTCTCCAATACTGCAATCGCAGCAAATCCAACCGTTGATTATGTTGCTGTGAAATCAACTGTGACATCTGAAGAGAAGACAACTTCTGAAGTTCTTGTTGTTGCTGAAGCACTTCTATCTGCAGTCAGCGGCGAACATGAAATCCTTAAGCGCTTTAAGGGCAGTGAGCTAGAGCGCGTTACTTATAAGCGCCCATTTGAATATATTGAAATTCCAGAGGCACATTATGTGATTTTGGCTGACTATGTCACCACTGAAGATGGATCTGGTTTAGTCCATCAAGCCCCCGCATTTGGTGCTGATGACTTGGCAAGCTGCCGTGCATATGGTCTACCTGTTGTTAATCCTGTGGCACCTGATGGAACTTTCCTCCCAGAAATTGCTGTCGTGGGAGGACTATTTTTCAAGGATGCAGATAAGCCTCTCGTTAAGGAGCTCAAGACATCTGGTGCTCTATATAAGAGCCAGCAGTATGAGCACTCATACCCGCATTGCTGGCGTTGCCATACAGCACTCATCTATTACGCACAGCCATCTTGGTATATCCGCACAACTTCCATCAAGGATCAACTCATCCGAGAGAACGAGAAAACTAATTGGTATCCAGAGACGATTAAGACTGGTCGCTATGGCGATTGGCTTACAAACAATATTGACTGGGCGCTTTCGCGTAATCGTTATTGGGGCACCCCTCTTCCAATTTGGCGATGCGAGAACAAGCACGAGGTGTGCATCGCATCCCTAGCAGAATTGGGAGCTTTGGCGGGTCAAGAACTCTCTAATTTAGATCCTCACCGACCTTTTGTTGACGACATCTCCTTCAGTTGCACTGAGTGCTCAGCAACAATGAATCGAGTGCCTGAAGTTATCGATTGCTGGTATGACTCAGGTTCAATGCCATTTGCTCAATGGGGCTATCCGCATAAGCCAGGTTCAGTTGAGAAATTCAAAGCTGCATATCCAGCTGATTTCATCTGTGAAGCAATTGATCAGACACGCGGTTGGTTCTATACCCTCATGACCATCGGAACTCTCGTCTTTGACCAAAGCTCTTATGAGAATGTGCTCTGCCTAGGTCACATCCTTGATAAAGATGGACGCAAGATGAGCAAGCACCTTGGAAATGTTCTCGAACCTATGGCTCTTATGGATCAACATGGTGCTGATGCTGTCCGCTGGTACATGCTTGCAGCGGGCTCACCTTGGGCATCTCGTCGCGTTGGACATGACGCAATCTCTGATGTGGTGCGTAAAACTCTCCTAACTTATTGGAACACAATCTCATTCCACGCCCTCTATGCGGAAGCTTCAAACTTCACGCTGGATCAGAGTCCAGCAATCGCAGATCGCACAGTGATGGATAAATGGATTCTCAGTGAAGTGAATGCACTAGTAGTTGAAGTGGATAAGGCGTATAACTCATTTGATTCACAATCTGCAGGAAAAGCTATCGCTCGATTTATTGATGATCTCTCCAATTGGTATGTTCGCAGATCGAGACGACGCTTTTGGGATGGAGATGTTGCAGCACTTGCCACTCTCCATGAATCGCTCGAAATACTCACTCAATTAATGGCTCCCATGGTGCCTTTTATTGCTGAGCAAACTTGGCAACAACTCATTCGCGGAGCTAATCCATCGGCTGCATTATCCGTGCACATGACTGACTTCCCAGTTGCCAATACATCGCTGATCAATGAGCAACTCAATGAGCAAGTTGCGATGACTCGTAGGGTAGTCGAACTCGGTCGTGCAGCTCGCGCTGAGTCGGGTATCAAGATCCGCCAGCCACTGGAGCGAGCTCTCATTTCGGCACAAGGCTGGTCATCATTGCCATCAGAGATGAAGGAGCAAATCTCAGATGAACTCAATGTAATCAACCTTGCTGATATAGCCGATGCCGACGGAGATCTCGTTGATGTTTCTATAAAGGCGAACTTCAAATCACTAGGTGCTAAATACGGAAAGTCAGTGCAGGAAGTGGCAAAGCTTCTAGCCGATGTAAACGCAGCGGAACTTGTTTCACTTCTTCGCTCAAGCCACTCCACAACGGTAGGCACCTTCGAGATTACATTGGATGACCTTGTTGTTACTGAGGTTCCAAAGTCAGGCTGGATGGTCGCAAGTCACGATGGAGAAAGTGTTGCTTTGGATTTGGCTCTAACTCCTGAGCTTATTGCTGCTGGCCAAATCAGAGAGGTTATTCGATCTATTCAGGAGCGCCGTAAGAGCGATGGTTTTGAAATTTCAGATCGAATCTCGCTCATCTGGAACGCAGATGCGGAACTCGTAAGCACGATTCAAAATGGAATCAAACACATCAGTGACGAGGTCTTAGCAACCAGTACTCAACGCGATGGATCGCTTGCGATTACAGATCCAGAACTTGGATTCTCATTTACTCTAGCAAAGGCTTAGAGAACTACTACTACAACCTTGCCGAGTAAATCGATAGCAATCAAGAGTACGATGAAGGATAGATCCAAAGCTACGCCACCCAGGCGTAGTGGAGGAATATATCTGCGGACAAAAGCCATAGGCTTTTCAGTAATCGAATAAACAACTTCAAAAATCATTAATACGAATGAATTCGGACGCCAAGAGCGTGCAAACAGACGAATGTAATCGAAGATGATGCGAAGAAAAAGAGCAATCTTAAAGAGAAAAAGAAGTTGCAGAACTAGGCGTTCAAGTAACATTTAAGAATCAGCTCTGGTTGAAGAAAGATGCTTGAGCAGCGCTCTTATCTTCATTGCTCACATTGACATTTGCAGGTGAGAGAAGAAAGACCTTAAGGCTGATGCGCTCGATGCGACCGTGCAGGCCAAATACCAAACCACTTGAGAAGTCAACGAGACGCTTGCGCTCCCCCTCTTCCATGTCGTCAAGATTGATAATAACTGGATGGCCCTGACGGTAGAACTCGCCGACTTTGCGAGCCTCTGAATATGAGCGTGGCTGAAGTGTGACAATGTTGTATGAAGTTGAAGGCTCATCTACTTGCTCGCGCTCAACGACTAGAACACCAGCTTTATCAACTGATTTCTCTCGAATAGAGACAACTTGCTTACGCTCTTCAGGGACCTGAAGATCAGCTTCGGTATCGACGAGGCCTAAAAAGCCCATGACCTTATTAAGCGGTGATGATGACATGACCCTAGGTTACTAGCGGTGAGCTCGCTCACCGAGGATTTTGCTACCTACTCGAATGTGTGTCGCTCCATGGGCAAGGGCCGTCATATAGTCACCACTCATCCCTGCGGACAGAAATGGCGAATCAGGGAAATTGCCTACAAAATCTCGATGTATTCGAGCTATCTCCGAAAATGCTCTCTCGGCCTCCCACTCCACAGGTGGAACACACATAATTCCTGCAAGTTCTATCGCTGGCCACTCCTGCGCCTTCTCAGATAAGGAGAAGAGCTCGCTTTCAACAACACCTCCACGGGATGGATCGCCATCGAGTGAGAGTTGTAGGAAGACATCAACTTTCTTTTCCAACTCGCTGGCTATACGGTCAATTTTCGCTCCGTGACGAGGATCGTCTAAGGAGTGAATCACATCCGCCCAGTTGGTGATCGAACGAATCTTCTGGCTCTGGATTGCACCTTGATAGTGCCAACGACCTTGAATCTGCGATTTAGCCACTCCCTCATCATCACGATTTTCGCTAAAATCTCTTACTCCCAATTCGTGGAGTATTTTCACATCCGATAACGGATAAGTTTTTGTAACGACTATCAGTGTTGGAGAATAGGCAAGCACTTCACTTTGAACTTGCGCCAATGCGGATGCAATTTCTTCTTTGCGATTCATAGACTGATGATTCCTGCCTGTCGGCCAGTAATGCCATCTCTTCGATAGGAGAAGTGATCTTGAGATTCAAGTGT
>JACCDW010792206.1_pt1 | contig 12530 bp, 14 predicted proteins | sample 7449781 | NCBI WGS metagenome assembly JACCDW01 (sample SAMN15323449, study PRJNA562643) | freshwater metagenome | isolation source: river surface water | place: USA:Blue River Watershed | collected 2017-08-18
AAACATTCTTCGCTCTTTCTATTGTCAAACATTTCCTAAACAACAATCCTGATGCTCAAGTAATTTACTTTGAGACAGAATCTGCTGTGTCTAAAGACATGATGGTTTCTCGTGGTATTGATGTTAAACGTGTTGGTCTTGTTCCTGTATCTACAGTGCAAGAGTTTCGCACTCAATCTATCAAGGTGGTGGATGAGTATATGAAACTGAAGAAAGAAGACCGCCCCCCTCTTCTGTTTGTGTTGGATTCTCTTGGCATGTTGTCAACTACCAAAGAAGTGCAAGATGCTACTGAAGGTAAAGAAACCCGCGACATGACTCGCGCTCAGGTTATCAAATCCATCTTCCGTATTCTTTCGCTGAAGCTGGGACAAGCAGGTATTCCTCTCATCGTTACTAACCATACATATGAAGTGGTGGGTGCTTATGTGCCAACTAAAGAAATGGGTGGTGGCACTGGTCTCAAATATTCTGCTTCAACTATTCTCTTCCTGTCTAAGAAGAAAGAGAAAGATGGCACTGAGGTTGTTGGTAACATTATTAAAGTGAAGGCACAGAAGTCACGCTTTACTAAAGAAAACTCTGATATTGAGACAAGATTATTCTATGACGAGAGAGGACTTGATAAGTATTACGGACTGCTTCAACTAGGAGAAGCTCATGGTGTCTTTAAAAAAGTTGCAAATAGATATGAAATTGCTGGAAGTAAATTATACGAAAAGCAAATCTTAAAAGAACCTGAAAAATATTTTACGGACGACCTCATGAAAAAACTTGACGAGGCTGCCCGAAAAGAGTTTTTATATGGTACAATGTCTGTAGACCTCGAAGAATTGGAATCTGATGGAGCAAATTGAAAAGACTATTATTTCTAGTTTGCTTACGAATGAATCTTATTCTCGTAAAGTAATACCTTATATCAAAGAAGAATATTTTTCTAATCTGGAGGATAAAATTCTCTTTGATATAATTTACAAATTTATTGATTCTTATAATCAAGTACCAACAAAAGAAGTATTGTTGATTGAATTAGATAATCGTAAAGATTTGACAGATGATGATTATAGAAAAATCACTGGAAAAATTCAAGACTTAGAAGCTTCTGATGTAGACAATACTTGGTTGGTAGACACAACTGAAAAGTGGTGTAGAGATAGAGCAATTTATCTTGCCCTGTTAGAAAGTGTGCAAATTGCTGACGGTAAGGATTCAAAGCAACACCCCGATGCTATTCCTTCTATCCTACAAAAAGCACTTTCAGTTTCTTTTGACCAGCATATTGGTCATGATTACATCGATGATTTTCAAGAACGCTATGAGTATTACCACCGAACAGAAGACAAAATCCCATTTGACCTTGAACTTTTCAACAAAATTACCAAAGGTGGTTTACCTAATAAGACTCTCAATGTCGCTTTGGCTGGCACGGGTGTCGGGAAAAGTTTATTCATGTGCCACGTTGCTAGCTCCGCCCTCTTGCAGGGGCGCAACGTTCTCTACATTACACTTGAAATGGCAGAGGAAAAAATTGCTGAGCGAATTGATGCAAACTTATTAAACGTACCTGTGCAGCAATTGCAAGATTTGCCGCACTCTATGTACGAATCTAAACTTGAAAAACTTTCTAAAAAAACAAAGGGAAAACTCATTATCAAAGAATATCCAACTGCCTCTGCTCACGCTGGTCACTTTAAATCTTTGCTTAATGAATTATCCCTTAAAAAATCTTTCCGCCCTGATATTATTTTTATTGATTATCTTAATATTTGTTCTTCGTCAAGGTATAAGGGAAGTCTTGTAAACTCTTATACTTATGTCAAAGCAATTGCGGAAGAACTCAGAGGATTGGCAGTTGAGCACAATGTACCAATTGTCTCTGCAACACAAACTACTAGGACTGGTTATAGTAGCACTGATGTTGATATCACTGATACCAGTGAGTCCTTTGGTCTCCCAGCTACTGCTGATTTTATGTTCGCTCTCATCAGTACAGAAGATTTGGAACAACTTAATCAAATCTTAGTCAAGCAACTTAAGAATCGGTATAATGACCCAACATCATTTAAAAGATTTGTTATAGGTATTGACAGGTCGCGCATGAGGTTGTATGATGTAGAGGAGAATGCACAGAAAGATTTAGTCTCTAAATCATCTAAAGATGAAGAGTATGATTTTGAAGCTGCAGCAAAACAAACCTCCGATAAGTTTAGTAAATTTAAATTTGAGTAATTTTATGACACAACAAGTAGACGTTTCTAAGTATTTTGAATTTGTCGATGGCACAACTAGTTATCCTTCTAAAGATACTAGAGAATTTGTTCGTCGTGTTGAGCGAGTAAGCTCAGAACAAAATCAACAAATTTCTAGGTTGCTCACGGGAGCAGTTGGTCTTTGTTGTGAGGGTGGAGAATTTCTTGAAATTGTTAAGAAAGTTTTGTTCCAAGGAAAAGAACTCACTGATGAAAATCGAGAGCATTTGATTGTTGAACTTGGTGATGTGTTCTGGTATTTCTCTCAAGCATGTATGGCACTTGGAGTTACATTTGATGAAGTAGTTCTTAGGAATACAATTAAACTTTCTGCACGATATCCCGAAGGAGAATTCAGTGTTATTCGTTCTGAAAATCGCAGAGAAGGTGATATCTAATTAATGCCCCGTAAGGGGCTTTTTTATTGTACTAAATATTACATACGATAAAATTTAAAATTAATGTATAATTTTATAGAATTCAACAATTTATATGTTAGAGAAAAATATTATCAAGGTCAAGTATTTTCGGAAGGAACAAAAGTAATTAATAAATCTGGTGATATAGGAATTATTATAAGGAGAGGAGTAAATTATGTTATCTGTGTGACCGAACAAAATAAAACATTTCGTAGTTGGATTTCCGATATTACTGAAGTACATGAAATAGGTACAGATGAATATAGAGAATATTTACAATCTATTACTCCAAATCAAAAAGTAGAAAAATATAGTAATCATAGCACACCAAAAAATACTACTACGATAAATAAAAGAAAAACAACTAAAGAGCAAATGTTTAACGATAGTTTTTCTAAGTCTCTCATTGAGAGGTCGGTAGCTGGTATCAGTGGTAATGATTGTTTTGGTGAAGTACAAAACAAAGATGAAGTATCTTCTCAATTTTCAAATTCTTTGATGGAAGCTGCTGCCCTAGAACTTTCTGAAAAGAAAAATAAGGAAGGAAAAGAACAGGGTGCTGACGGCAAGGCTTGTTGGAAAGGTTATAAGTATGCTGGTACTGAAGACGGAAAGGATAAGTGTGTTAAAGCAGAAGCATTAGACCCAGTTGGAAAAGAGGATTCTGATGTTGATAATGATGGTGATTCTGATAAATCAGATAAGTATCTGAAGAAACGTCGTGCTGCTATTTCTTCTGCAATTGCTACTAAAAAAGAAGAAGTATCATTGTCGAATTGGAGAAATGATTTATCTAGATTATTAGAAGCTTCTTGTAATTGTACTCCCGAAGGAGAATCATGCCCTTCTCATGGGAAAAAAGCATGTAGCTGCAAAAAAGAAATTGAAGAAGCAACTCTTTCTCCAGAAGAGAAAAAAAAGAAAGAAGAAATTGTAAAAAAGTTAAAGCCTAAGTATGGAAAAACTTCCAAGACTTATGCAATTGCAACTTCGGTAGCACAGAAAGCAGTATAAATACAAAATATTTCCTGAGGTATTTGTATGTCTTTGGCAGCACTTATTGCTTTTCTAGAAGCTAATCCTGCAGCGGCAACTGCTGTTTTATCAATCCTATTAGTAATTTCTGAAGCACTTGGAGCCAATCCTAGAGTCAAGTCAAACGGATTTTTATCATTTGTATTACTTCAACTTAATACATTTTTAAAAAAGAAAAGCGAAACAAAATAAATTATAAACCGCATCTTACGGTGCGGTTTTTTTATAAATAAAAAAAGAATAAATTTCAATTTACGGAGATACGGTTATGCCTCTTTGGGGTAATTCTGATAGTAATGAAAGTAAGCCAAAGTGGCTTAAAGCTGGTAATAAAGTTATTGACCCAGCTAGAGTCTTCGCAACTAATCGAGGATGGGTTTATCGTTGGGATAAAGGAAACGGTCGTTATTTTGATGAACTCCTTGTCGCAATTCGCGGTCTGGGTGGAACTGGCTCTAGTGACAAGTTAACCAACCCAACCGTAACGGAAGTCAAGTGGATTACTACTTCAGTAACTGTTGGTACTGGTAAATCACTTACAGTACAAGTTGGATATAATGAAGCGGTTACCGTAAGTGGAACTCCAACGGTTTCTGTTGGTGGTAATACACTTTCATATTATTCTGCGGGAAGTACACCTTCTATTGGTTTACTACAATTCCGCAACACTAATTCTACCGTTGCTTCTGGAACGACTTCACTTTCATTTGGTGGAACTGGTTCTATCTCACTTAATAGCGGAACTATTAAAGAAGAAGGAAATTCTAATAACGCTGAATTGTCACTCGCAGAAGCTACTGCTGTTGTATTAAACGTTGGCTGATACTAAATGAGATTTGATGAATTGAATGAGGACAACTATGTTCTCTTTGCTATTAGATATTACAACAATCCTCATTCGACAACAAAAGAGGAATTTTTTGAAGACTTAAAAAAGTTTAAATATATTAAAAAATTAGTAAGAAAATATTTAAAAACAGGTGTATTAAAACATCACTTAATTTTAAATCATCTTATTACTATTTTTAATGTGTTTAATGATGCTACAATTCCTCTTCTATTTTATAAAATAGAGCCAGAATGTTGGTCTGTATTAAAAACATTTTTAATTTATTTAAATAGATTTCCTGATAATTATTTGGCTGCTGTTGAAATAGACCTTAAATGTTTAGAAGAACTAAATAGCATATGAAGAATCTACGAACTTTACTACAACAAGCAAGATATAGAATGTGGGAAGATGCCCCTGTTAATGCAGTGGGTAGTGGTGCAAATGTTGCATTACCTCCTTCACATGAACCACCTGGAATTCCTGCTAGCAGGAAAAAAACATATGATGGTAGAACTAAAGCTGGTAGAAAGTTTGTAAGTAAAATTTTACTCGGGAGACAAAAAAGGGAGTCTAAACGAATGACTAAAGTTAACGAAGAATTAATTCAAGAAGCACCTGAAAAAAAGGGTCCTAGTGAAACTGAAAGAGCACAGAAGCAGATTGCCCAGCAGAAAAAACTTGACCGCCAGCAAGAGCTTCAGCAAAAGAGCCAAGAAGCTAAGAAAAAAATGATGGCTAAGACAAAAGAAATGGACACTCTTATGAAGGCAAGACTATCTGATTTTAGAAAGAGAGCGTCAGAAAAAACTCAAAAACTTCAAAGACAAGTATCTCACTTTGAACCAACAGGTTCTGAGTTACAAGAAACTATTGGAACTATTCAACGAGGACAAGAAGTTCTTGCAACTCTAATGAGATTGGCTGGGGATGCAACACTTGAACAGAAAGAGGGATTCTTGCAGTGGAGAGATGGAAGAACTCTAAAGGTTAATTCTGACATTGCAAAGAGAATGGTTGCTACATTTGAAGCACTTGACCATCCTCGTCAGGAAATGTATAGAGATTTAATGAACCGTGATGTTGAGTCTTTCCTTAAAATTATGCAATTTTCTGTAAGCCAAATGTAATTGCGACAATGTTTACTCCATCATCACAATCTAAACTTGATGTTTTGGAATCTAAACTGGGAATATATGAGCAGCTTTCTAGAGAAATGCTAGATAAGCTAGAACTTGCAGTAAATAAAATTTCTGAATCTAATCAAAGAATCGCAACTATATTAGCAAAGCATGATGAAAGAATAGAGCAGAGCATTAAGACTGATGAATTAATTATTAAAATGATTGATGAAGTTAAGACTAATAACGAAAAAGAACATTCATCAGTCATTAAAAGGATTGAGGGATTAGAAGATAAAGTTGATGAATTATTTAAATTCCGTTGGCAGACTGCTGGGGTGTCGGCTCTGGCGGTCTTTTTAGTAGGAATCATTGCTACAGTAGTCCCGACCTACTTGACAAGCTCAGGAGGAGCAGATAGAATAGAGAGAGCTAAATGATGAATCCTTTTAAATGAGTTACGTTGAAAAAAAGTACATCAGTTTGTTATCTCCTCGTTTAATTAAATTCAGCAAAAAGAAAGAAAATTTATATACTTTTCGTTGCCCCTATTGCGGAGATTCTCAGAAGAACCGTAATAAAACTAGGGGTTATTTTTATCAGGTAAAAGCCGCGTTCTTCTTTAAGTGCCATAATTGTGGGCAGGGAAGAACCTTAGGTAATTTTATAAAAGATAACGACCCAGCACTTTATAGTGAATATTTACTGGAGCAATATCGGGATGGTAATACTGGTAAAGGTAGTGTTAATCCAGAACCAAAATTTAATATTCCCAAACCAAAATTTGATTCCAACATTTTTAGCAACCTTCCAAAAATCGCTAGCCTAAATATTACACATCCCGCCAGAACATATCTTAGCAACCGTAAAATACCAGAGAACTATTTCTCAAAGCTGTACTTCGCAGAAGATTTCAATGGCTGGTCCAAATCAAATGTCGGAACAAAAGAATCAAGAATTATCATTCCTCTCTTATCACCAGAAGCTACGCCTTTTGGCTACCAAGCCAGGTCCCTTGACTCGAATTCAAAGCTTCGTTATATCACGACAATCTTTGATAAAGAATATCCTAAATTATTTGGACTTGATTGTGTAGATTTGACGAAAGATGTTTATGTTACCGAGGGTCCATTCGATTCAATGTTTATCGACAACAGCCTTGCTATGTGTGGCAGTGATGTTGTACTCGATAGGGTACAGTATCCTAATTGTATATTTGTGTTTGACAACGAACCACGAAACAAGCAAATCGTGGACCGTATTGACAAAACCATACAGCAAGGTAATAAGGTAGTTATTTGGCCCAGTACAATTAAAGAGAAGGACATCAATGACATGGTTCTTGCTGGTATCAACCCTCAGCAAGTAATCGAAAACAATACTTATCAAGGGTTGGAAGCAAAAGTTAAATTTACGGATTGGAAAAAGGTATGAGTAACGGCACCAAAGTTAAAAAGCGTAACGGTTCACTTGAGCCTCTGAATCTTGATAAAATTCATTCGATGGTTGATTGCGCTTGTGGAGGACTATCTGGTGTTTCCCCATCACAAGTAGAAATTCAATCAGGAATTCAGTTCTATGACGGAATTACAACGAAAGAAATTCAAGAAATTCTTATCAGGTCGGCTAGTGACCTCATTAGTCTTGAGTATCCAAATTATCAGTATGTTGCTGCTCGTCTCCTTCTGTTCGGTTTATATAAGCAAGTCTTTGGAAATGATTGGAAGAACGGCTTCCCCACCGTAGGAGACCATCTCACTAAAGGTATTCTCAAAGGCATCTATGATAAAGAACTTGCGTCGAAGTACACAGATGATGAGTGGGATAAAATTAACGGTTGGATTGACCATGACCGTGATTATCTGTTCTCTTATGCTGGTCTTCGTCAGGTTGTAGATAAATATCTGGTGCAGGATAGAAGCGAAGGAAATATTTTTGAGACACCACAATATGCATATATGCTGGTTGCCGCAACCATCTTCGCTGAATACCCCAAAGAAGTCCGCCTCTCATATGTAAAGAAATACTATGACGCAATCTCCAAACACAAAATCAACGTTCCCACACCTATCTTGGCAGGAGTGCGAACTCCACTTCGACAATTTGCTAGCTGTGTGCTTGTTGACAGCGATGACACCCTCGATAGTATCTTTAGTTCTGATATGGCTATTGGCAGATACGTTGCACAAAGGGCGGGAATCGGTATCAACTCAGGTCGCATCCGTGCGCTCAACAGTAAAATCAGAGGCGGAGAAGTATCGCACACAGGCGTTATTCCTTTCCTTAAAAAGTTTGAAGCAACTGTCAGATGCTGCACTCAAAATGGCATCAGAGGTGGAAGCGCAACTGTTCACTTCCCAATCTGGCACCGAGAAATCGAAGACATTCTAGTATTAAAAAATAACAAAGGAACTGAAGATAACCGAGTTCGTAAGTTAGACTATAGCATTCAAATCAGCAAGTTGTTCTATGAACGATTCATCAAAAACGAAACTATTTCTCTGTTCAGTCCCCACGACGTTCCTGAGCTTAGTGCTAATTTTGGGCTTAGTGGATTTGACGATTTATATTTGGCTGCAGAACGAAATCAATCTATTTCAAGAAAAACTATTAGTGCTCAAGAACTCTTTTTGGACCTTCTAAAAGAGAGAGCAGAGACTGGTCGTATCTACATTATGAATATCGACCACTGCAATGAGCACTCTTCTTTCAAGGATAAGGTTTGGATGAGTAACCTCTGTCAGGAGATTACACTTCCCACTAAGCCACTGCAGCACATCGATGACCCTAATGGTGAGATTGCACTCTGTATTCTTTCGGCTGTTAATGTTGGTAAACTTAAACACCTCGAAGAACTAGAAGAACTATGTGACCTTTCTGTAAGAGCACTAGATGAATTGATTGATTATCAAGAATATCCTGTGATTGCTGCAGAAAAATCAACTAAGAATCGTCGTTCTCTTGGAATTGGTTATATTGGACTTGCTCATTATCTTGCACGTAATGGAGTAAAATATCAAGACCAAACTGCATGGGAATTAGTTCATGATTTATCGGAAGCATTCCAATATTATCTATTAAAGGCTTCTAATCAACTTGCAGTTGAGAAGGGTAGATGTGGTTATTTCAATCGTACTAAGTATGCTGATGGAATTCTTCCCATTGATACATATAAAAAAGATGTAGATACATTAGTACCAAATAATCTTAAATATGATTGGGAGAATCTTAGAGCATCCATCCTGGCTCACGGTCTTAGGAACTCAACACTGTCCGCACAGATGCCATCGGAGAGCAGTTCCGTTGTGTCAAATGAGACAAATGGAATCGAACCTCCCCGTGGATTCTTGTCCGTTAAGAAATCAAAGAAAGGACCACTTAAGCAAATCGTTCCTCAGTATCAAGCACTTAAGAACAATTACACGCTTCTTTGGGATATGCCTGACAATACTGGTTATATCAATATTGTTGCTGTTATGCAAAAATTCTTTGACCAGGCGATTAGTGGAAACTGGTCGTATAATCCAGAAAATTATGCCGATAATGAAGTACCTGTGTCAGTAATGGCACAAGACCTACTCAATACTTATAAGTATGGCTGGAAAACATCGTATTATCAAAATACTTACGATGCTAAAAAAGATGCTGATGATGACCTTGATATCAAGAGAAAAGCATTAGATGCTCTTATTGCTGAATTAGAAACAGCAGATGATGATTGTGATTCCTGTAAAATCTGAGGTAACCAAGATGCAATTTATTCAAAACACCGACATGTCAACCATTCAAGGAATGACCGTATTTAACTCAAATAAGGTCGATACCAAAAAGCAACCAATGTTTTTTGGTGCTCCTTTGGGTGTTCAAAGATATGATTCATATAAGTATCCTATCTTTGATAAGTTAACTCAACAACAACTTGGATATTTTTGGAGACCTGAAGAAGTATCTCTTCAAAAAGATAGAGCTGATTATCAAAAACTTCGTCCAGAACAAAAACATATTTTTACTTCTAATTTGAAGTACCAAGTTATGCTTGATTCTGTACAAGGTCGTGGTCCTGGTATGGCGTTTAGTCCTTATTGCTCTCTTCCTGAATTAGAATCTGCTATTCAGATTTGGGAAACTATGGAAATGATTCATTCCCGTTCATATACCTATATTATCAAAAATGTTTACTCAGACCCATCTGAAGTTTTTGATACTATTTTAGATGATGAGAATATTCTGAAACGTGCTCGCACAGTAACTGCTGCCTATGATGAATTCATCACTTGTGCTCAGCAGTGGGGTAGTGGGGTTCTGTGGCAGATTTCTGAATCAAATCTTTCTGCTGCGTATGAACTTAAAGAATTGAAGCGTAAACTTTACCGTGCTGTAATGAATGTCAATATTTTGGAAGGCATTCGTTTTTATGTTTCATTTGCATGTAGCTTTGGTTTTGGTGAGCTTAAACTCATGGAAGGTTCTGCAAAAATTATTTCACTAATTGCTAGAGATGAGAATCAGCATCTTGTTCTTACTCAAAACATCATTAAGAATTGGGCAAATGGTGATGACCCTGTAATGCTTGAAATCATGAAAGAGGAAGAAGAAAATGTATATGATATGTTTAGGATTGCTGTAGAAGAAGAAAAGCTTTGGGCAGATTATTTGTTTAAAGATGGTTCAATGATTGGTTTAAATGCCAAACTTCTTGATAGCTATGTTGAATGGATTGCAAATCGTCGTATGAAAGCAGTTGGTCTCAAACCAATCTTTGATGCTCCTATTGCTAACAATCCTTTACCTTGGACAGAGCATTGGTTGAATTCTAAGATGATGCAGAACGCTCCTCAAGAAACTGAGATTGAGTCGTATGTTATTGGAGGAATTAAACAAGACCTGACAAAAGACAGCTTCTCTGGATTTCAACTCTGACAAGACTTGACAACCTTTAAACCATGTGCTACTCTATATGAGTCGTACATGGTTTTTTGATGACTGCCTACACTCCGATTTCTCAAAGCAAATACTTTCATGTATTGAAAGCAAATCATCTTTGGGATGCTGTTCTTGATGAAGCTAAGAAAGTAATTTGTACTCTAGCTCCATATCGAGAAGCTATCGGAAACAAATCTATTTCTGAAATTCTTTCCAAAATTATTGGTCAAATTTTGGCATTAAAAGCTTCTGAAATGTTTGGCGTTGAAGTTATCACTACAAATTGTGATAATGACCCAGACATTATTTTTATTGAAGACGGTATTAAATATGCGCTCGAAGTGAAGACCGCAAAGTGTGATGATAACGGAAATGTAATTTGGCGTGGGGGAGAATTTAGTAAGCGTGATGGTGATTATTTTTTCGTGACTTGGAATTGGATTGATGATAATTGTGAGTTTGATATCTTTGTTGCACATACGTTTGTAAAGAAAACAAACTGGAAACCTTCCAGAGAAAATTATTATGCTCCCACCATGCCAATTGAGCATTTAGTTATTCAAGAAAACTTTATGCCTTTTATTGGCTCTATGAAACTTTCTAAGAGAGGTCTTCCCCGAGTAAAACTTCTGAACGAAAACTGAATACTAAATACCTCCGAACGGAGGTTTTTTAGTATGCGACCACAATCATGCAAGGCGAAAGGAAGAAGACTTCAGCAATGGGTGAGAGAACAATTAATAGAAAAATTAAATATTCATCCAGAAGACATTGAATCCCGTAGCATGGGTGCTGGTGGTGAAGACCTCATCATGGCGAGAGCAGCTAGGTTAAAGTTTCCTCACAGCATTGAATGCAAAAATGTAGAGAAACTAAATATCTGGGATGCTTATGAACAAGCAAAATCCAACTCTAATGGTTATGAACCTATAGTTGTGATTAAGAAAAACAATAAAACTCCACTTGTAGTGGTTGACGCAGAATACTTTATCGCTTTATTCGGAGACAACGATGGCAACGAACCTAGTTAATTTTTTCAAATTTTATGATGAGAATAATGCCAAACATGTAGAAGCTGTTGGCATTCTTGAGAAGGCAATTCCAGATTTACTAAAAGAAGATTCTGATTGGGTGGTAGCATATCGCGGCGGTAATGCTGCTGGCGGTGCTGTAGACCTCCATAAGTTTTTTCAATTCTTTTCAGAAAAGAATGCAGACCATGTAGAAGCTGTTGCAAAACTACAAGCAGAACTTTCAGAAGAACTTTTAGTAGATGATGGCGCTGGTGGTGCTAAAGATGCTGATTGGATTGAAAAGTTTAGAGAAAAACCACCAACTCCAGCAGTGTTAGCTGTACCATATTTTAATCAAGTAGATAACTATAGAGATGCACATAGAACGTGTAACTCTTCATCATGTGCAATGTGTCTTGAGTTCCTCAAGCCAGGTACTCTTAAAGGAGCTAAAGGTGATGATGCTTATGTCACAAAAGTATTTGCAGTTGGCGATACGACTGACCACGCAGTTCAAACCAAAGTTCTTGCGTCTTATGGAGTTAAGTCTCACTTTAGCTATAATCTTTCTTTCGCTGACCTTGATAAGAGTCTTGCTGCTGGGAAACCTGTCGTTATTGGTATTCTACACAGGGGTTCTTTATCTGCTCCTACTGGTGGACACATGTGTGTAGTAATTGGTAAGAAAGGTGATGGATATGTTGTTAATGACCCATACGGTTCCTGTAATGATGGGTATCAAGGACCTGTAGAAAACGGTAAAGGAACTGTTTATAGCAAAGCAATGCTCAAAGCTCGCTGGTGTCCAGGTGGAAACGATGGTTGGGGGAGGATTTTCGAATGAGTATTAAATTTACAGATGCTGCTAAGTATTACAACGAAAGTGCAGCTCATGTAGATGCATTTGAGTATCTACAAAAAAATACTTCAGACGAAGTTGT
>JACCDW011931829.1_pt1 | contig 12530 bp, 9 predicted proteins | sample 7449781 | NCBI WGS metagenome assembly JACCDW01 (sample SAMN15323449, study PRJNA562643) | freshwater metagenome | isolation source: river surface water | place: USA:Blue River Watershed | collected 2017-08-18
AACCAATTTTCTTCTTCATTTCCTGAGGAAGTGGGTGTTCTGTACGGCAAACTAAGATATCTGGTTGAATACCTGACTCAGATAATTGTTTAACGCTATGTTGGGTAGGCTTAGTTTTTAATTCACCTGCAGACGCTAAATAAGGAATTAGGGTCAAGTGAATAAATAAAGTGTTCTTCTCTCCTAAATCCCATTTTAATTGACGCGCAGCCTCGATGAAAGGCAAGGATTCGATATCACCTACACAACCACCAATCTCTGTAATGACGATATCAAACTTACCTGATTCGCCTAAGAGCATGATGTTGCGCTTAATTTCATCGGTAATGTGAGGAACTACTTGAACGGTTTTCCCTAAGTAATCCCCACGACGCTCTTTGGTAATCACATTATGGTATATACGACCAGTAGTGATATTATTTGCTTGACTAGTAGGCGTATTTAAAAAACGCTCGTAATGACCCAAGTCAAGATCTGTTTCTGCCCCATCATTTGTTACATAGCATTCGCCATGTTCGTATGGATTCAGGGTGCCTGGATCGATGTTGATATAAGGGTCAAACTTTTGGATTGTACAGGTTAGACCTCGCGCTTGAAGTAGCTTCGCTAAAGACGAGGCAATGATGCCTTTTCCTAACGAGCTTGTTACACCACCCGTAACAAAAATGAACTTGGATTTCTTGGGATTCCCTTTACCAGACATTGAAAGAATTGTTGATTTGGTTACGGGAAACAAAGATAGGTAAATAAAAGCATACCGAATTAATCCTATTTTTATTTTATCTTGCATTCTTAATAGAATTTCGATGAAACCTCAACAAATCACCCTCTTTTCTGCCTCAGCCGGATCAGGTAAAACCTATACCTTGACGATTGAGTATATCAAGATGGCGCTCTCAGAGGTGGAATCGAAGGGATATTTCCGTCGGATTTTGGCCGTCACCTTTACGATCAAAGCGGCGGAAGAAATGCGTCAAAGAATTTTGCAATTTTTAGCAGGAATGGCAGATTATCCCACTTTCACTTATACATCCTCTGCTGAACAATCAAAAGTTTTAGCGATTCTAGATAAGGTGCAATCCGAATTAGCAGAAGACGGTATTCATTTAACAAAAGAACAATTAGCGGAGAGGGCGGGTACCACTTTGCAACAAATCCTTCAAGATTATGGATTGTTCTCCGTGATGACGATTGATTCTTTTGTCCAAAGACTCAGTGCCTCCTTCATTGATGAATTAAATCTCCCTAGTCAATATGAGGTAGTATTAGATTCCAATGGATTGATTCATGAATTAATTAATCGGCTGTTAGATCAGGTAAATAGTACGGGAGATGCCGAACTGAGCGAATTAATTTTATCGTTTGCGAATCAAGAAATAGCGGAAGGACGGAATTGGAATCGAATGCGGGATAGTTTGCATGGTTTTCTAAAGATTTCGTTAGAAGAGAAGTTTTTAGCGATTGAGCCGAATCTATCACTTTTTCAAGTCAGTGATTTTCTTCGTTTAGAAGATCAATTACGCGGCTTACTTCAACAGATGTTGCAAGAAGTGAAAGGGGCGGCTGAATCCTTTATAAGGATTATAGATTCGCTTGGTTTACCGGATGCCTTCTATTATTATGGAGGGACCGGTCCAGTGGGAAATATGCGATCCTTTTTGCGTAATCCTGAGATAGCCGATAAAGCTTATGCTAATTTTAAGAAAGCGATTGAGGCAAATATGTGGACTTCAGCTAAAGCAACTGGTGCAGATAAAGCTATAATTGAGCAGCATGCAGCTGAATTAGGTGATTTAGGAAGTCAGTTCATTGACTTGCAGTCGTTGTATGTAAAACGGTATCGTTTTTTGCATTGGGTTTTGAAGGATTTAAAGAAGCTTGCCTTGTTAAATCTAATTCAACGCGAAATGCGGGTTTATCAACAAGAAAATTCCGCAATTCCCATTTCTGAATTTTCTAAACGGGTGTACGAAGTGATTTCACAGGATCCCATTCCGTTTATCTATGAGAAATTAGGCGATCGCTATTTCCATATATTCATTGATGAGTTCCAGGATACCTCCATTTTGCAATGGAAGAACTTTATGCCTTTAGTGGAGAATGCTACATCAGTGGGGAAACGTAGTTTATTAGTAGGGGATGCAAAGCAATCAATTTATAAGTTTAGGGGAGGGGAAGTTAGCTTGATTGCTTCTTTAGCCACTCAGGATGTATCTTTAGTTTCTGATCATTTTGTAAAGGACTCGCTTGATGAACAACGATTTGATTATTTATTAAACCAAATAGGCCCTAAAGCCTTGAATGATAATTACCGAAGTGCCACTGAGATAGTTGAATTTAATAATCATTTTTACCATTCTTTAGTGGAGAATGAATCAGTTTTAGCCTTGTGCCCTTTAATAGAACCCCTTTATGGAGCTAATTTAAAGCAAAATCCGAAAGTGGCTTCATCTGATTTTAACGGTAAGGTTGATTTAATCGTATACCATAAATCTCAAGAGAACTTTGGGTTTACAGAACCAGAAAATGAGTTTATGTTTGAGCAGGTGATGAATTTGATCAGACATAATCGACATATTGGATTTAGGTATGCAGACATCGCTATTTTGGCGCGAAAGAATAAACATGCAAGGTATTTAGCCTTGCGTTTAAAAGAAGAAGGAATTCCTGTTATTTCATCAGACTCTCTTTTAGTCCATTATTCACCTGTTGTAGGATTCATCCTTTCTTTTTTAGCTCTGAAAGAGCATCCTAAAGAATCGCTTTATTTGTATGAAGTGATCTATCAATATGCTGAAATGAAGGGACAGGAGGTTTCGGCTTTGGATTTAACCTATCTGGAAGAATTAGCAGGTGACGCTTTTGAAAAAGCTGAACAGTATTTTTTAAGTAAGGGAATGGAGGTGCCTGCATTTTCCGATCTTTTACGTTGGGTGTATGATGTGGTTGCAGCTTTTGATCTTTTGATTGATAGCACAGGTCAGGAGTATGTTTGGAAGTTTTTAGATATTTTGAATGAATATGTTCTTTTGAAGGATAAATTGGTGGCTGGATTCCTGCTTCATTTTAATCTAAACCGAAATTCGTATTGTATTACTAGTTCTAACCAAGCGGATGCCGTTACTATTTCGAGTATTCATAAGTCCAAAGGTTTAGAATATCCCGTGGTCATTCTGCCTTTCGTCAATTGGACATTCCAAGCTGATTCAGAGAAGATTTGGTATGAAATGGGAGAGGAGGAATCGGAAGATTTAGGTATGGGTGAAATAGCACGCTTAAAACATATATATGGGAGAGTGACCTCCTCGGAGGTTTTGGCTTTTCCTACTTTGGCACTACAAACAAAAAAGGAAAAAGAAGCCATTTTTCTAGATGCGTTAAATATGTTGTACGTCGCAACCACACGACCTAAACAATCCTTGCATCTGCTACTTACTGTCCCAGAGCCTGATATGCACACGAAGACTATTTCCACTTATACTAATTCCGTGGGCAGATTAGTCTATGATTATGCGCAAACGCTATCTGAATCAACCGAATTGCCTCTTTATTTAAAGACAGAAACAGATTGGAAAACTGCCTATTTTACATTTTCAAACGAATCAGTCATTCCGTCATTAACGCATGATGTAACATTTGACCTAGAGAAAAAGGTTCAAATACGTTTAGGGGGTGTCAATGCCCCTGTTTCACTTCGGGTGAATTCAGCTAAATCGGATTTGTATACCTCCGCTTCAAAAAAACGGGAAATAGGAAATCAATTGCATGATTTATTAGCTCAATTGCCTGATATGGAGGCATGGTCACAGGTGAGAGCGAAATCAAAGGTGGATGTATCTTCTTTAGATGCCCTTTTTGAATCTCAGCAAGTGCGTGCCTTCTTCGTAAAAGATATTTTAGCCTTTAAGGAAGTTGATTTATTATGCCCGGACGGAAAAATTATTCGCCCAGACCGGGTTAATAAAATTGGAGAGGCTTTACAAGTGATTGATTTTAAAACGGGGAAACAAAAGCCGGAACACCAGGAGCAAATACAACGCTATAAACAAACTTTAGTGGAAATGGGTTACCAGGTGTTACAAGGAGTTTTAATTTATATTGAAACGAAAGAATTAGTCTATGTATAAGCGTTTACTTTACCTCGCCTTTTTAGTGTTGATTTTAGATTCTTGCTCATTTGTAAAGAGAATTTTTCACCGATCAGGTTCTTCTTATTATAGTAGCTCTGAAATTAAAGCTATCGTGAAAGAGGCGAAAAAATTTAAAGGAGTTCCCTACAAAACGGGCGGCATGGATAAAAAGGGGATGGACTGTTCTGGATTATTATTCACATCCTACGCCGTTAATGATTTCTCTATCCCTCGTGTTTCTTCGGATCAAGCGAAATTTGGGGAAGAAATTAGGTTGAAAGACGTTCAGTTGGGGGATTGGGTGTTTTTTGCAACGGGGAAAGTGGGGCTCATTAATCACGTCGGTTTAGTGACCAAAGACCAACCCGCTATTAGCTTTATTCATGCGAGCACCACTTACGGCGTTCGAGAGGATTTGTTGTACCAAAAGTTTTGGCTCGATCGCATCGTCAAAATTATTCGTCCATTTAAAAATTAATATGGTTTTTAGGCATTGATGTTCTATTTTTGCATTTCTTTTTAAAATGCTATGTCTAAAAAAATTGTAATTATTGGTGCTGGTGGCGTGGGTAATGTAGTCGTAAAGAAATGCGCGATGAATCCTGCTTCCTTTTCTGAGATCGTTTTAGCTTCTCGTACTTTATCAAAATGTGATGCCATTGCCGCTGAGTGTGCTGCGATTGGTTTGCCTACTGCCGTGAAAACACGTCAGGTGGATGCAGATAATGTACCGGAATTAGTGGCTCTTTTTAAAGAGGAAAAGCCATTCTTAGTTATCAATGTGGCTTTACCTTACCAAGATTTGACCATTATGGATGCTTGTCTAGAGGCAGGTGTTCACTATTTAGATACCGCGAATTACGAACCTAAAGACGTAGCTAAGTTTGAATATTCATGGCAGTGGGCCTACCAAGAGAAGTTTAAGAAAGCCGGATTAATGGCTTTGTTAGGCTGTGGGTTTGATCCAGGTGTGACAGGTGTTTATACGGCTTATGCAAACAAGCATTATTTTGACGAGATGCATTACCTAGATATCATCGATTGTAACGCAGGAGATCACGGAAAAGCATTCGCTACTAATTTTAACCCGGAAATTAATATCCGCGAGATTACGCAGAAAGGTAAATACTGGGAGAATGGCGAATGGATTGAGATTGAACCGATGTCGATTCACAAGCCCATTGATTACCCAAACATTGGCCCTAAAGAGTCTTATGTGCTTTACCACGAAGAATTAGAGTCACTGACGAAGAATTTCCCTACGCTAAAGCGTGCGCGTTTCTGGATGACCTTTGGTCAAGCCTATTTAACGCACTTAGAAGTTCTACAAAATGTAGGAATGACTTCTATAGCACCTATTAAGTTTAATGGTATGGATATTGTTCCTTTGGAATTCCTCAAGGCAGTTCTTCCGGAGCCAGGAACCTTAGGTGAAAATTATTCTGGCCAAACTTCGATTGGTTGCCAAATCAAGGGGATCAAAGAGGGGAAAGAAGCGACTTATTACGTTTGGAATAACTGCCACCACGCAGATTGCTATAAGGAAGTTCAAGCACAGGGAGTTAGTTATACGACGGGTGTTCCTGCGATGATTGGGGCCTCTTTAATGATTGATGGTTCTTGGTTTGCTCCAGGCGTATTTAACGTAGAAGAATTTAACCCAGACCCATTTATGGAATTATTGAACATCCATGGTTTACCTTGGGAGGAACAACATAACATCACTTTACCTCACGAATACTAAAATGACCTATTATCCTTCGATTCCATCTCCTTGTTATGTATTGGAGGAAAATTTATTGGTTGCAAATCTTGCACTTTTGAAGCGAGTTCAAGAAGAAGCAGGTATAGAGATTATTTGTGCATTAAAAGGATTTTCTTTTTACCATGAATTTCCACTCGTAAAGCAGTATTTAGCAGGTGCTACAGCCAGTTCCCTACATGAAGCGCGTTTAGCTTTTGAGGAAATGGGTGTTAGACCTCACGTGTATTCTCCCGCTTTTTTAGAAGCAGATTGGGTTGAATTAGCGTCGTATGCTGGTCACATTACCTTTAACTCCCTGAATCAATACCATCAATTTAAGGATCGTGCACACGCTGCAGGAATTTCATGTGGTTTACGTATTAATCCGGAGTATGCAGAAGTGGAAACAGATATGTACAATCCTTGTGTGGCTGGCTCGCGTTTAGGTATTCGTCGTTCTGATTTAGGCGATTTACCGGATGGAATTGAGGGTTTACATTCGCATACGCTATGTGAAAATGATTCCTTTGTATTGGAACGTACGCTTGCGGTTATCGAAGCGAAATTTGGGGATTTGTTACCCAGCTTAAAATGGTTGAATTTAGGTGGTGGACACTTGATTACTCGAGCGGATTACGATGTCACACATTTAATTGGATTATTAAAAGGTTTTCGAGAAAAATACCCTAATCTGCAGATTATTCTAGAACCGGGTTCTGCCGTAGGTTGGCAAACAGGTTTTTTAAAATCAACTGTTTTAGATATAGTTGAGTCTGCTGGTATTATGGTGGCTATTTTAGATGTCTCTTTTGCAGCCCATATGCCAGACACTTTAGAGATGCCCTATAAACCACGGATAAGAGGAGCGAATTTAGAGCCTGAAGCAGGAAAGCCTACGTATCGTTTTGGTGGAATGACCTGCCTTGCGGGTGACTTTTATGGAGATTATTCGTTCGAGAAGGAATTGCAAATCGGTGATGAAATTATCTTAGAAGATATGATTCATTATACGATGGTAAAAACGACAACTTTTAACGGAGTAAATTTACCTAGTATAGGTAAGATAGATTTTCAAGGGGATTTCCATCTTCTGAAATCATTCGGTTACGAATCTTTTAAAGATCGACTGTAAATGTGGAGAAGATCGGTCTCGAACCGACGACCTCTTGCATGCCATGCAAGCGCTCTAGCCAACTGAGCTACATCCCCATTAAAAATTGACTTTAACTCCCACACCACCTTGGATGTGCAGGAAAAATGGGTTAGGTAGTATTTCTGAATACATCCCTAACTCCGCAAAAAAAGATAGATTAGGCGCATCAATCGGAAAATATTCTAAGCCAGCGATGCCTGCCGCACCTAATCCCCGTTTTGTTTCAGTAAAAACTGAATTATCGGAGAAAAGATTTCTGGATACAAATTGTGGGCCAGCCCCATAATAATAATGTAAATCGGAATTGACTAGGGTAGGACGGTGCCATAAATACAGGGCACTAATAGAAAAACCAATATTCTTAAATGACCCATTTTGGTATGAGCGATTAGTTCCCCAAAGCCCTCCATACGTCCCAAAATTAACTTCAACCGCATTTTTTCCATTAGGTAGGTTGCGCTTAATCATAAATCCACCTGGTTCTCCCACTCTAAAACCAGCTGCCCAATCTTTGATCTGTGCCTTAACCGAAGTCAGGCTACAAAATAAGAATAGGAATAGAATAAAGCGTTTTAACATGTTATGCAGAATAGAATTGTTTAATTAGTTGAACTAATTTATCGTTTTCTTCTGATAACCCAATCGTAATTCGAATAGAATCTTCACATAAGGCGACAGAACTTCTGTTTCTAGTGATTAATTGGGACTCAATTAAGTAATTAAATAACTCAGTAGCACGCTTGAAATGAACTAAAATGAAGTTAGCATCTGATGGGTAGATCTGAATGATATCTGGAATGTTTTGTAAAGAGTCTACAAGCCGAGTTCGCTCTGCCAAAATTAATCGAACAGAATCATTCTTAAATGAAGGGTTTTTTAAGGCTTTAAAAACAATCTCCTGTGTTGCTCCTCCAATATTATAGGGAGGTTTTATTTTATTTAATAATTGAATAAGGGTGGGATGTGCAAAGGCCATTCCTAATCGCAAGGAAGCTAATCCATAGGCTTTGGAAAGCGTCTGCATCACAATGACCTGAGGGTATTTCGCTAATTCTAAAATGAAACTAGGTTCATCTGAAAAATCGATATATGCTTCGTCAATGACGACAAAACCTGTTTTAAAGGATTCAATTAGCGTATAGATATCCGAACGTTTCAATTTGTTCCCGGTCGGATTATTAGGTGAACAAAGAAAAAGCAAACGAGTATTTTGATCAATCGTCTGTAATATTCCCTCCACATCTAATTGATAATTCTTGCTTAAGCTAACTTTACGCTGCTCAATATGGTTGATCGATGCACTCACCTCATACATGCCATACGTAGGAGGGCACAATATAATGTTGTGGACACCTGATTGACATGACATACGCATGAGTAAATCGATAGCCTCGTCAGATCCATTTCCCAGGAAGATTTGATTGGTAGAACACGATTTGATGGCGGCTAACTGTTCTTTAATGCCTAATTGTAACGGATCAGGATAGCGATTCCAGTTCTCAGAAACGCCTGAACCTAACGGATTTTCATTCGCATCTAAAAATATGCCTTCCTTCCCTTTAAACTCATCTCGTGCTGAAGAATAAGGCTTTAAGTTCCAAATATGGGGTAATATGAAGTTTTCGAAATTCATACTTAGCTTAATCTAATTTTAACGGCATTCGCGTGAGCTTGCAATGATTCTGCCTCAGCCATATCAATAATGGTCTTACCTAATTGCTCTAAACCTTGTTTAGTGATCGACTGCAAAGTGATTTTCTTCGTAAACGAATCCAAATTAACTCCTGAATAAGCTCTTGCAAATCCATTAGTAGGTAACGTATGATTAGTTCCTGAAGCATAATCACCTGCAGATTCGGGAGTATAATGTCCTAAGAAGATCGATCCAGCATTTCTAATGTGCCCTGAGAATTCTTCCGCATAATCACAAGCCAAAATCAAGTGTTCTGCGGCATACTCGTTTAATAAGTCTATCGCCTCAGATGAAGTATTTACTAAGACAAATTTAGAGTTAGCTAGGGCTTTTTCAGCTAAGTCTCTTCTAGGTAACTCAGCTAATTGAATACGGATCGCTTCCATCGTTTCTTCAACTATAGAAGATGACGTGCTCACTAATATGACTTGTGAATCCGCACCATGTTCTGCTTGCGATAACAAATCGGAAGCGATATAAGCTGGATTAGCCGTGTGATCAGCATAGACAGCTACTTCAGATGGTCCAGCCGGCATATCAATCGCTGTGCCTAATCGGTTAGCATACATTTTAGCCGCCGTAACGTATTGATTTCCTGGGCCAAAGATTTTATAAACAGAAGGAACACTCTCCGTTCCTAGGCTCAATGCAGCAATAGCTTGTGAGCCGCCCACTTTAGCCATCTTCGTTACGCCACATAATTTTGCAGCGTAGAAAATAGCAGGGTGAGTAGCAGGTGTACAAAGAACCACTTCCTGACATTCAGCGATGCGAGCCGGAATGGCCAACATCAATACGGTAGAGAATAGGGGAGCGGTTCCTCCAGGAATGTAGATTCCTACTTTATCGATGCCTGTTGATTTTTGCCAACAAACAACACCCGGATTAACTTCAATTTTATTGGTTTCTAACTTTTGTGCTTCGTGAAAGGCATAAATATTAGCGTAGGCTTGGTCGATTGCCTTTTGTAATGCTATATCTGTTTTTGAGGCTAAATCCTCCATTTCTGCGGCCGTATACAGAATATCTGTAATCTCTCTCTTTTCGTAGGTTGCCGTTAATTCCCGTAAGGCTTGATCGCCTTTCGATCTAACTTGGCTAAAAACGTCAGAAATTAAGGCATCTAATTGTCCCTGCTCTAAAGCCGGACGTTGACATATAGCTGCATAATCTATACGAGAAGGATAATGGATTTGTGTAAACATGATTAGAGAATCATTTTTTCAATTGGTAAAACTAAGATACCTTCAGCACCTGCATCACGTAGGTTTTCAATGATATTCCAAAAGTCATTTTCCTCAATCACCGAATGCAATGAGAACCAACCTTTCGTAGCTAATGGCAAGACCGAAGGAGATTTCATGCCCGGTAAAAGAGCGGTCACTTTATCAATGTTTTGTTCTTGTACGTTTAAAACTACGTATTTCGCATTTTGGCCTCTTTGAACCGAGTCTATTCTAAATAATAATTTATCTAAAATGGCCTGCTTCTCGGATGATAAGGTCGCGTTTGCGATCATCACAGCTTGGCTTTGGAAAACCGTCGCCACTTCTTTAAGGCCATTGCTTAGTAGCGTACCACCTGTAGAAACGATATCACATATGCCTTCTGCGAGTCCGATAGAAGGGGCTATCTCTACAGAACCTGAGATCTCGTGCATTTCTGCCTTAACACCGTTCTTGAGTAGGAATTGACTTGTTAGGTTCGGATACGAAGTCGCAATGCTTTTTCCTTCGAACTGTTTTAAATCCGTATAGTTCTCACCACGAGGGATAGCTAATGAAAGGCGACATTTAGAAAAGCCTAATTCTTTAACCACATCCACTTTTCGCGTATGTTCCATTAACACATTTAAACCAACAACACCTAAATCAGCCACACCATCTTCCACATAACCCGGAATATCGTCGTCACGTAGGAATAGAAATTCAATAGGGAAGTTGCTCGAAATAGAACGAAGCTTAGATCCGCCTGACTCAAATTTAATGCCACACTCCTTGAATAATTTCAAAGAGTCATCGCTAAGGCGTCCTGACTTCTGTACCGCAATTCTGATATTGTTTGTGCTCATCGTATTTAATCTAAAAAAAGCAAGCCTCGAGGTTATTCGAGGCTTGCAGAATCAATTTTATAAAAACATTTTGATTGGGTCCTCTAGGTATTGTTTCAGGGTTAACAGGAACGCAGCTCCTGTAGCACCATCTACCACGCGATGATCACAAGTCAATGTTAATTTCATAATGTTGGTGGCATAGAATTGACCATTTTTCACACCTACCGTTTCTTTAATTCCACCTACCGCTAGAATACAAGACTCTGGTGAGTTGATGATGGAAGTAAATTGATCAATACCGAACATACCTAAATTAGAAACCGTAAATGTGTTACCTTCCCAATCTTTCGGTTGTAATAATTTACCTTTAGCCTTAGCGCCTAAATCTTTAGCTTCTGCAGAGATTTGTGCGATTGACTTTTCTGATGCAAAACGGATAACAGGAACTAATAAACCGTCTTCAACAGCAACTGCCATACCGATATGTACATGTTTGTTGACACGGATACGATCTTCCATCCAGTAAGAGTTTACTTTCGGGTGTTTCGCAAGAGATAGGGCAGTAGCCTTAATCACCATGTCGTTAAATGAAATCTTCACCGGGAATGTTTCATTCATGCTCACACGTGCTTCCATTGCTTTGTCCATGTTGATTTCCATCGTTAGATAGAATTCAGGAGCACTGAATTTAGATTCTGATAAACGACGTGCGATGGTTTTGCGCATTTGGCTGTTCGGAATATCCTCGAAGCTTTCTACTCCTCCGGTGAAGTTCGCATTTGCGCCACCTGAATTAGGATTGTATTCTTCCACGTCTGCTTTCGTGATACGTCCACCTTCACCCGTTCCCGTGATCCAGTTTAAGTTATATCCTTTTTCTTTTGCCAAAGCACGAGCTAAAGGACTAGCCTTCAATTCTGCACCTGGTTTAGAAGCTGTTTTTTCTTCTACCACTGGAGCTTTAGTAACTACAGGTGCCGGAGCACTCGCAACTGGAGCAGCTACAGGAGCTGATGGCGCTGGTGCAGGAGTACTTGCTTTAGGAGCCGCTTCTGCATCTAAGATTAACTGGAAATTAGCACCTGGCTCACCTACTATGGCAATAATACCATCTACGATAACACCTTGACCTTCTTTAGCGCCTATATATAAAAGAGTACCATCTTCATAGTTCTCTAATTCCATCGTGGCTTTATCCGTTTCTACTTCTGCAATGATATCGCCATTCTTGATGACATCACCCACCGCTTTTAACCATTTCGCAATGACACCTTCAATCATGGTATCACTCATCTTAGGCATGCGTACTGCCACTGCTTTCACACCACTTAAATCAATGGCAGGAGTTGCAGCTGGCGCTTGCGCTACTGGAGCAGCCGCTGCGGCAACAGGTTCAGATGCTACGGGAGCAGGAGATGTGGCTGCAGCCGGTGCGGCTAATAGTGCTGAATAATCTTCACCTGGTGTACCTACGATCGCAATAATTCCATCTACAGGAACTGCTTCGCCTACTTTTACACCAATATATAATAAAGTACCGTCTTCGTAATTTTCTAGTTCCATCGTTGCTTTGTCTGTCTCGACCTCTGCAATGATGTCACCTGATTTAATAACGTCACCTTCTTTTTTTAGCCAATTAGCGATCACACCTTCTAACATCGTGTCGCTCATCTTGGGCATTCTAATAATTTCAGCCATCTTATTTTGTTTGAAAGTTTAAAATTACGCTTTAAACCCTGTTTTTAAAAATTTTATGT
>JACCDW011921432.1_pt1 | contig 12527 bp, 12 predicted proteins | sample 7449781 | NCBI WGS metagenome assembly JACCDW01 (sample SAMN15323449, study PRJNA562643) | freshwater metagenome | isolation source: river surface water | place: USA:Blue River Watershed | collected 2017-08-18
TAACTGTTTTGCAAACTATTTCTGGATACTTCAATACAATGCATTTGATGCTGAAGTTGGCTAATTGTTTTCGTTCAATAAGTTCTTTGGTAGAAATAACTTTGAACGTAGGACCAAATAATCCCTCTAGAACTAACTTATTTACTTTGCTATCATCAAGTGTACCTGTCGTACCAATACGCACATCACAGTTAATGAGTTTAGTCATGATAGAAGTTAGTGACTTGGCTTTGAACGTATGCGCTTCGTCACCGATAATAAAATCAAACTGCGCAAAGTATTTCTTTGGCATCTCATAGATTGATTGCCAAGTTGATATTACAAGATCGCTATCAGGTATCTTGCTTTCGCCACCATAAATCTTCTGACAGTATTTCTCTACATCCCATCCATTGACAGATGAGTAGTTCTTAAAGTCACTATGCATCTGAGTGACGAGATTAATCGTAGGAACAATCAACAATCCGCGCTTCTTACCTGTGTTCAACAGGTGGCGAATCATCATATAAATGATTAGTGATTTTCCCGACGCGGTTGGTGAAACGAGTACAGTTCTCTTTTTTGTAAGTCCGACGCTAGACGCAAGTAACTGATAATCTCTGGGCTCAATTGAAAGAGAAAGAGCCGAAGCCAGATTTTTGGTGTCAACAGGATAGATTTCCTTTTCTTCATCGATGTACTCGCAGGTATAGTTGCTGTCCTTGCAAAACTTCTTGATATACGGAACGAGTCCAAGATAGATTTATCTCGTGTTTAGATTCAAAAGTCGAATCTTTCCGTCCCAGTATTTATTGCGAAAGGCAGGAGAAAATTGGTAGCCTGGAGTTGAAAATGTAAAAAACTCTGACATCTCTTGCAAGATGGCAGGTTCAGCAGTCACTTGGACATAGATGTTATTTACTTTTTCAACAACGACGTGTTCTATCATCGAGCACCCTGGATAAACTTCTCCCAGCCCATATACTCTTTCAACTGCCACGTGCGATTGTTGAGTTCCTTCATAACGTTGGTGCAAAAACTTGCAGCCTCTTCATGATAGGCTTTCTTGCGTTTGAGTTTGGTAAGATCATCGTCGCCATCAAGATAAACTTGGATGTCGGATTTAAGAGTGAAACGAAATGGCTCCCAGCCAAGTTTGTCAAGTTCTTCTTGATCTAACTTGCCATTGTAATACATCCATTTCATGCGCTTCATTTTGTCATATTCCATCCCAGCACGTTTGGCTGCAAGATTATGCAATGACAAATATTTGTTGTATTTGTTATGAAGAATTGGAATGCGCAGAATTTCTTTTCCAGGCTCCGTAGTATCTACTTCGGAATCCCGTTCCCATTGCTGCATTAATTCTTCGAGCGGAGGTGTTTCTATTTTCATGACAATAGCATATAACAAATCATATAAAAAGACAAACGTTTGCAAAGGTTGTTATTGCTTGATTGCACTGGTATAATCCAGTATGTCTGGTTTCATCGGGACACTAGAATTCTATAGAGTCTCTATAGATCTATAAATTAAATTCTCTCATAGTTATAGTAAGAGAATCGAAAGGTCGCATCGGCTGTCATAATATTTTCTGCAGTGTCTCCAGTGCTGAACGCAATGGTTGAAAGACTTGTAGGAAAGATATCGTAAAATTTAATTCTAAAACTTGGATTATTTTTATTCGTGAACAACGTCAACGTTGCATCAGAATAAATTGGTGGCTGTCTTGTTATATTGCTTCTTGCTAATGATCCAGGAGATTGTCTGGATAAGTTAACATATTCTTCATAATTTGTTGGGAATGTTAAGCCACGAATCCAATCATGAATCTCTGTCCACGTTTCTAAATCTTCGTTGATCAAGAAAGTAACGTTGAATGTATCATACACCAGTTTCTCTCCTGGATGATACAAATCTATGAATGGCGTAGGTCTTGGAATTTCTGTCAAAGAAACTCCAGGGAAATTTGCAGATTGACAAAAGTATGTTAATCCACGAAGTCTCTCAAATGTGACTCTAAACTTTGTGCTTTGTAATAGATTAACGTTACTCGGATTTCTATTCAGTGCAGTCATGTGTCATTCCCATTGTGGATAACTTTATTTAGTCCCAATAAAAAAGGGGGGCTTTTTCAAGCCCCCCTCTGAGTCACATTGCTTTATTATTTTTATAAAGTCAGCAATACTATTACTGGTTGATATTCTCAACTTGGAATCTGCGATAATACATGTTTGTATTATTTGCGAGAGCTCCAGTACCAGCTCCTGTTGCGAATGGATTTGCAACGAGACCGTAACGAGTCTTGAATCCAACTTTTGGTTGGTAGGTCGTTGGTTCGATTGCGCGCACCATTTGTAGCGGAACGTATGGGCAGTAGAACAAGCCAGCGTCATAAGGATTTGCACCCTTATAGCCAACAACAACATAGTCTGAGCCAGTTACTGAATATGGGTCAACATAAACTTTGATACGACCGAATAGTGTACCAGCGAATGTGTTGCCTGTATCGTCAACTGCTAGGTTTGTGTTGTTTGACAATGCTGAGTTGTAGTCTAGGAGACCTGTCATTGCGAGAGCAGAAGCCACATCCGTTGATAGGATTAGGATGTTGCCCTTACCGCGACGTGTGTCTTTAGCGATCTTATTTGCTGCTCTTTCGATAGCGAATAGGATTGACTTATACTTTTCAACCTGCCAGCGACCTGATGTACCGTTGTTTGCAGCATCTAGGTTTAGGTTCATAGTTGCTGTTGCAGCACTTACGATACCGACGTTTGATGTTGCATAGACTGTACGAACAACTTCGCGGTTGATTTCAGCAAGAATTTCAGTTGACAAAATATTTGTCAATTCTGTTTCTGCGTCGAGACCGTGAACTGCCTTGAGGTCTTGTGCGAGTTCTAGTGTGTAAGCTGCTTGCAAGCCACGTGACTTGGCTGTAACAGCAACGCGATCGATTTGGAAGCCCATGTAAGCAAGGGTCTTGTCTTCGAAGTTTGCTGTTGAGTCGCCTGTACCAGTATTTGCAAGTTCGTACTTGGCAATATTGGCAGCTAGTGTTGCAAGTGGAGCAGCGCCAGCAACGCCAGCAAAACCAGTGTTTGCTTCGTTGTATAGTGCTTCGCCTGTGACGTATGTTGCATTTGCGTATTGTGAGCGCATTGCAAAGATAAGTCCTGTTGGACCTGTCATTGGTTGAACGCCGCAGATGTCATAAGCCATTAGGTTTGGTAGTGCACGACGAACCAAGCCGATTAGGATTGGATCGAAGCCTGCAACAACTGCACCTGATGCAGATGATAGACCGTTTACGCCAGCACCCATTGCGTTAGCAGGTGATGCTTCCCATAGGTTTTGCATTGAACGGGCTTCTTCTTGTAGAGCGCGCTCTTGATTTTCAAGAACGAGAGCAGTAACAGCACGCTTGTAGTTGTCTGTGATTGCTGGGAGTTCTGGGTGATCAAGAACTGGTGCCCACTTCTTTGCATATGTTTCGTTAATATACATTATAGTGTTTCCTCAGTTAGATAAAATTAGGCTTTTGGAGCCGTTTTTGTTAGTGCCTTAACATAATGTGCCATAATGCCATTGACTTGTGCTACTTCCTGGATTTCTTCAGAAACCGTCGTTTCCTGTACAGCCTTAACCTCACTTGTCACTTTGTTGGCTGGGAAGTAGTTCTCGCGAATTACTGCGAGCTTATTATTAAACTCACCCTCTGTGGTGAACTCCACGCCCTCTGCGAGCGATTTCATTTTGCCGATTTGTACTTCGGTTAGACCTTCACAAATCTTGCGAATTGCTTCGTGCTTCTTTGCTGCATTAAGTTCTTCAGTTAATGAAGCGATCTTTTGAGCAGCCTCTGCTGTAGATTGAGTCATTGATTCCTCAAGTTCTACAACTTTAAGTGCTAGTTCTTCAGCAACATCGACTTTCTCATCTGGGATTTCGATGTAGTGTTCAGCAAATAGATTCTTTAGACCGCCGATGAAATCATCAACGAGTTCAGCGCGAAGTCCTGATTCAATTGCAACTTCGTTGTCTTGAACCCATTGTTCAACAACGTAGTTTAGATATTGATCAACTTGCTCTGATAGTTCGTTTTTAATTGCTTCGACTGATTCTGATAGGATTGCTTCGTTATCAGCCATCACATCTTCGATGATGGATTCAACACGTGATTGAACAGCAGCTTCGAAGATCGTTGTTGCTTTCGTGCGGAACTCTTCAGAAAGAGATTCGCCATTGAATAGCGCATCGACATCTTCCTTCATTGAACCCTTATGCTTGGCAACCATGCCCTTCATCATTTCTTTCTTTGCTTCAACGAGTTCTTCTTCAGAAACTTCTGTTGCAACTTCAGAAACGACTTCAGCTGTCTCAGCGGCAACTTCGTCCGTTGAAACTTCAGTTTCTTCTTGTGATGCTTCAGCAACGACTTCTGCAGTTTCGGAAGTTTCAGTTTCTTCCATAGCCTGAGTCTTTGCAGCCTTTGCATCGCCCTTTGCAGCTGGTTCTTCAACCTTTGATACTGCAGCTGCAGCTTTCTTTCCAACTTCGCCACCATCTGGATTTTCTGTGGTAGCACCGCCGAGATCTGTCATCTCTGCGTCTGGTTTCTGCATCGAGTCTTTTGCAGCATTCATTGATGCTTTTAGAATTTCAGCAGCGGATTCTGATAATGTCTTTGCCATTGTAGTTAAACTCCTAAAGAGGTAATATTATTTATAAAATTTAAAGTTTTGACACAAAATTCTCAAAGATCTTCAATGAGATTTCGTCAATTTGCTTCTGCTTTGCATTCTTAATTTGGTTATAATATGCGTTGACATCCATTTCTTTTACAACGCCGTTATCCCAAACCCACTCTTTACCTTCCATAATACCTTGAACGAAAGCACCAGGTGCGGATGGATCCGCTACAATATCAGCCGCTGTGGCTAGATAATAATCATCTTGAACCACGTTAACACCGTTCACTTCTTTAAGTGAACCCATTCCACGTGACGAGACACCTAGAGTTGCACCGCCTTCCATAAGGGACTTTGCGATTTTACCCATAGGTGTTTCAAGAATTTTTGCCTTACCAATCCATTGATTACCTTCTTGTTTCAATGAAGTGATTAAATGTGATACGCGATCTAGATTGATCGATGGGGAATCTGGATGACCCAATTCACCGAATGCGCGATTCTTCTGAACGTACTCTTCGTTGTATCGCTTCACTTCTTTTGCAAGAGTATCAGTCTTATACATACGACCGTTCTTATTTTTCATTTCTGCGACGAGAAATGGACCTTGAATGAAGAGAGTTTTCACACCGTTCTTTTCTTCGGTGATCAATTTAACTTCTTCAACTGTTTCGGTGATTAACTTCATTTATTTTAGCCCCAATGATTTACGTTTTACTAATGAACGTTTTCTTTTTATTAAAGCACGTGCAAGTTTGGCTTTTCTTTTTAACTTACCCTTACGTTGTCCGAGTTTTCGACGGCGACGTTCAGCAGGTGACATACGAACTAATTTGCCGCTACGAATTGTGTAACCTTTCACGGCAGACACAACCTTTCTACGCTGAACCTTGCCACCACGAACTCGTGCACGAATAATTTTCTTTCGTCCCATTTTCTGGACGTTTGCTTCGGCAACAATTTCTCTTACAATTTTTGATACAAGGCTCATTCGTCACCAATTGTAAATTTGACTCTGCTTAACGCAAAATGTGCTGCTTTTTCAAAACCTTTTGGGCTTGTGAGCATATCAGCAAACTTCTTTTTATTCTCATCATTCAATGCACCATGCACCATGTGAATGGCTTTTGCTGCACCATGACTAACTTTTAATTTTGATCCATCAGCAAACTTCATATGTTTTGCTGATGCTTTTGGATTTTCTTGTGATGCGTATGCTGATACTTGTTCAATGCTTTCCATCATATCTTCATGATCAACTTCTTCAGCTGTCACATTTGGAACAATCTCAGGAAGTTGTCCTTGCTTGTATGGAACGCTAAATGTGATGCCAAGTTTTTCATGAACATACAATGCAACACGTTGACCATCTGGGAAAATACGAACACCCTTGCGCTTTAGTACAAGCATCATCGGAGGATCAATACTTTCGTTGATTGATTCTGAGAGTTGTTCTTTGTCTAAAATTTCAACGCTGTTCATCAAATTTCTTCGAACAGCTTGGAATGCTTGTTGTGAACCAAGAGCTGCACTTGATAGCCCTGAATTGTATTTTGCAATTACATCTCTATGTGCTTTTGATAATCTTGCAACATCACCAACTTTCTGTTGACGAATAAGCGCAACTTTAAGTTGTGGCAATTCGCTAGACTTCAAAAGTCCAGCACGCACAAGAGCTGAAATTTTTGCCGAATTATCCTTCAGCGGATTCGGCGTCGACGCCATCGGTGCTTCCGTCAACTTCGACTTCAGTTGTTTCAACTTCATTTGTTGGTTCTTCTGTGTTTAAAATTGTTGATGCAATTTCTACTTTCTTAACTTCAAGCGCATCAGTGACACGTGTTGCAATTTCAGAGTTAAATGCAGCCGCAACAGCTTCTTTATCTCCCATCAAAGCAGCATTAACGATATCTAATGACGACATAATTATCTCCAATTATTTAGTAATTTGTTGAAATATTGAATTAATGTCTGATCTTGGCACTTCACCAGTAGAGACATTACTTGTTGGCACATTTGCAGTTGTCATGTCAGGTGCAGAAACTGTTGGTTCCCCAGCCTGTTCTTGCGCAATTTCTTCTCCCATCTTTTCAACATCTTCTTCATTAAGATGAAGAACATGTTTCTTAACCCATGCTCTAGAGAAATATGTGCCGACATATGGATCAACTTGATTGAGCAATTGAATTCGAGAAGTCATCAAATCGGCTTCTTTCAACTCAATGAAGTTATTATCTTTCAAGAAGTCATAGTGAATCTTTTCTTTTAGTTCTTCCCACTCATCAAGAGAGCAAATGCCCTTAAGAGCAAGTTGACGTGAGAGCAATTCATCAAATAAAGTACTGAATTTTGAACGTAAACGATCAATAAACTTGCTGAATTTCAATTCGTCTCGTGTGATCTCTGTTGCACGACCCAATGAGAATGTTGTTTGAGAATCTAAACGTGATGATGGGACGTTCAATGATTTATATAACTTCTTTTCGAAGTAATTGACGTCTGACAATTCACCAAGATTTTGTCCAGCTGGAAGTGTCGTGATTTCAGTTGACTTGCCTTCGCCGCGACGTGGAATCCAAAAATCTTCCATCATTGACATAAACTTGCGATCGTCTTTAACTTCGCCAGTTGCCGAGTCATACACAACTTTGTTACGAAACTTTGTCATGATATCACGAAGATATTGTTCTGCTTTGACTTTTGGCATGTTGCCAACATCAATGTAGAACACACGACGTTCTGGTGCACGCGATAGACGATAGATCACAACAGCGTCTTCAACCATTCGGAGTTGATTGAGTGGCTTGATTGCTTTGTGTAGATGTGAAAGTACGGTATTTTTCTTTGGATCTAACAAACCAGAATTCACATTGACGATTGCATCAGTTGCAATCTTTAATCCTGAATCCTGTGTTGAATTGGTGATCATGCTTTGACCTTGCGCCAAAGCCTTCTCATTGTAAACATAATATTCTTGAATACCAGCGTTTACTTCAACTCCAGTTCTTGGATCTTTTTTCTTTACTGCAACACGAACCTTTTTAATTTTTCTTGGATCCAAGTATAGTAACTCTTGAATTCCAAGTCTTGGTTGCTTTTCATCAATCAAAACCTGGTAGAACAATCTTCCATCAATGTACCAATTACGGAACACATCAGAACCAGAGTTTGAGAAATCAAGCATGCGAAGAACGTTATCAAATTCTTCACGAATCATTTCTTTAACATTGTCTGGTTGATCAAGATCGTCTAGTAGTATTGTGACGCTACGACCAGCATTGTCGTGCACAATTGATTCGTTAACGATGTCATCAACTGCAGCTTCGAGTTCTGGCTGCATAGCCATCTCTCGATAACGAGTGATTAAGTCGTTTTCATTTTTAACGGATGCTTCTAGATCAAGATAAGTTCCAAAAAATCCACCAGAAACATTGATTGCACCGTCGTCTAAAACAGGTGCAGCAATAGGAGCCTGGATCGAGACCGTCTCAGGCTTCTTTCTTAAGATTTCGAAACCGAACAATGATACAGCCATTATAATAAACTCCAATTATTTTTATCATTATTTAAATTTTTATTAATAATATATCTTATAGCCTTATCATTTTTGTTAAAGTTGCTTTGCATATATAAAACGCATTCAGCTATACTATTAAAAATTCCATATGGGGTTTTAATTTTTTTAGCGTTATTATTATTCGATCCAGTTTGATTCACATGTGGGCGATTTCCCATCATATTTAAAATGTGTTTTGGAGATTTTGGCTTATTTTTTAATGCATTACTAATATTAATTTTTGTTTGATCACTTCTCTTTTTTCCTGTCTTAGAGATAGACATCTTTTTTCTTGTTTCATATGAAGCAATTTTACCAGTATTTGCATTGATACCTGCTAATCTTATTGCTTCTGCATTATCTATTTGGCCAGATAAACACATCCAGGCAATCTTATCTTCAATCTTACCGTATTGATCCCACAATTTTTTGTGTGCGTCAGCATGCTCTTGAACGCTCAATTCAATTAAATTGGAGGGGTCATCACTTCCTCCCATATGACGTGGCACAATATGATGTTTATGTTTAATTGCCATTAATTAACTCCATAATATAAAACAAGTTCAAGATTAAACCACGTTTTCGGCGACTGCTTCCCACCATTGATATGCAAAAGTCACTGAGTATTCTTCGATAGCATCATTGTTGCCCCAATCTAGATCGATTGGTGCGAGATCATTTGGGAACAGACCGATAAACTTGTAGGTCTTGATCACTTTTCCTGTTTTACCATAGTGACGGACATAGGCGTCCGTACCATAGGAAATTGGAGTTGCGGCAGAAGCACTACGAGTATTGAAGCGATGTGAATTTACGCCATTCATCCAACGCTCAATTGCGTTACGAACAGTGAAATCTTCATCATTTAGAATGTTTACTGTCCAGTCGGCAAACGTTCTGTTTCCAGCAAACTTAACTTCACGTCCGAAGTATTGTACTGGAACTACACCAACCGTTGATCCAGGAATCTGCGCCGTTTTACACATGAAGCGTAATTTACGAGCAGCATTACCTGGCAACGAGAAAGATGGAAACGTCATTTCGACTTCAAACAGATTGGCTCTTGCGCCATCAAACTGCATTTGTGAACGAAATTCAGATACATTAAAAGCCATTGTATTCTCCTGACTTTATCTTAATCTATTTATTAGAAGCGACCAACGATCTCGTCGAAGGCAACGCCACTGCGTACAGCGACGAAGTTCAACTGGATGAAGTTTACACTTCTTGCTGGCTTAATGTAAATATCACCAACAAACTCGTTACGGTCAATGACTGCAGGAGTATTGTTTGTTTCATCGCAAACTACGCGGAAGTCGTAGATGCCACGACGACCTTGTACGTCGCGTAAAAATGGTTCCACAAGAGCGATAAATTGTGAACGAGTAAATTCATCGTTGAATTCGAATAGGCTTGATCTTGCAGCTGCAGAGATTGCTTTTTCGAGTACGATAAACAAACGACGAACATTGATACGATCAAACGCTGATGGGCGACCTTGCATTGTCTTATCACCAAAGAGAACTGTGCCCTCTCCAGGGAATGAAACAACTGGGTTCACACCTGCTTTGTACAGTGCATCGCGCTCTGCTTGAGTTGGGTTGAATGACAACTTAACAAGATTTCTGATTTGTCCGCGATTCAATCCTGCTGGAGAGAACCATGGATCTCTTTGTAGGTCTGTACGAACGCAAAGACCTGCAACATCAGAGTTTAGTGGAATCCAACGATAAACGTCGTTGTATTTGTCGTACTGATACTTCCAACCAGAATCCATCACACCATAAGATGTGTCAAGCAAACCAGATCCATTTCGGAAGTTAACAACGTCGGTGCTCTTTGCTGTTGACGTTACTGAGTTTGCATATGGAGGAGAAATAAAGGCTACTGCATCTTTTCTACCATCTGCAACGTTCAAGTATTTGTTTGCAACAACCGTTGAGCTGATTGATGCATTAGAAGAAATACCGCAATCACCTGCAAAGAGTAATGACACATCAATCTTTTCTTTATTCGTGAAGAGATCGATCATGTTAACAAAGTCTGCTTGGCTTGGGATACCATCTGTACCATTCACAAACGAGTAGTCTGCAATTACTGGTGAGTGTAGTGGTGTTCCTGATGCTGCGGCTGCTGCAACAGTACGACCCCAAGAGTTAGCAACGTTGCTACCTGGAGCATGACCCAACCAGTGAATCCATTGAGATGTTCTGTACAATACTTCTTTATAGTAAATGCTTGCACCGTCATCGCCCTTGGCATCTGAACACTTTGAAAGATTTGAGTATCTTTCAAGAACGGTGTTTGCAGTTCCTGTGATTGTGCCATCTTCGTCGACGACAATGATGTGCAATTCATCTTTAAGCGTTGAGTTGCCAGTCTTTGATACAACAAAGTTTGAAGTGTTTGGTGCGCCGTCGAAATATGGGGCGAACAACCAGCTGTCGAATGTTGATTCAGAGGCACAAACAGAAACTCTTAAAGAATTGCCGAGAGCTCCTGGATAACGAGCGCAGAACGCGACGTTGGCATTTGCTGAACCGTAATTGTTTACAAAGTATTCTTCATCATTCATTACAGTAATGTTGTGTGAAGAATTTGAAGTTGCATTGTTTGATTTGTCTGTGGTTGCGCTACAAACGCGAACAACTCTCAAATCGTTTCCGTATGATAGGAAGTTTGCAGCAGACAAGAATGATGCAGCTGTATTTGAATCTGGAGCGAAAAACTTTTGTGCAAGATCAGATTCGCTTGAGACCTGAACTACTGTGTTTGCTGGACCCCAGCGGAAAAATCCAACAGTACCGCCTGTTGAAGTCCCGACTGCAGGGACTGCTGTGGTTAAATCAATTTCAGAAGTATTAACTCCTGGAGAAACTAAGAATGCCATGTTTTCGCTCCTGTGAATGGAGATTTAAGAATCTTACTGGTTATTTAGTATTTTGGGGGTTTTAACGATTGACCACAGTCCAAATTGAGCCACCAGAAATAAACTGATTTTCTCCATTATCAACTTCGTCATGACCTGCAATAAAGTTTGGAAGAGCTTCTTCTTCGATCTGACGCATTTGTTCTTCATGCAACTTTTCTTTAATGTTGGTATTCGTCAGATCAGCAAAGAAACTCTGATTCGTCATCCAAGAGAAAAGCACAAGAGTCATAACTAGGTCGTCATGGCTTCCTTCCTCTGCTTCATAACTTGTCCCTTTGGATATGAAAGTCGAAAGTTCTGAGATTGTATCGAAATCTTGTAAGATTATTTTTTGCGATTCGATCAAATTCTTAAGAATTGAACACCCAAGACGTTTGACAGACTTTGTTGTACGAATTCCGCGTTGCGATTTATTCCCATAACCCCAAGTGAGTGCAATCTTACCCTTTACATCTACCGTCGACAAGATATTCTCATATTCGTAATCCTCGAACAGAGAATCAACGACTTGCTGACCGTTGTCATTGATTTCAACTAACGAATATGCTTGATTATAGTAGTCGCCGATGCGTTTAATGATAGAAGGATAAACCAATGGACTAATGTTATTGTCCTTATATGTGCAGACCTGTTTATAGGGTATCTCAGTTACGTCGATTACACTAAAAGCTGAGTAGTCTAATCCCTTACCTCGAGATGTATCCGAGATTATGACATAAGTGTGGTTTGAAATCGGAGCCTGATAAATCTTAATTCCATTATCCGAAACATGAATTGGAGTTACAAACGCGAGAGACTTGAGTCCAGCTGCAGAGATTAGGGTCCCTGATGACCCCATAAATTCGCATTCCATTTCCTGCAGAAACTTCTGCTCACCAAGAACACGACGCTGTTCATCCGCCCACTTCTGATCACGACCTGGAACCTGACGCCAGTTAGCCTCAACGTGTGTGAATCCGTTTTGCCCTTCAACTGCTTCAGTCCACATTCTATAAAAGTGATTCATGCCATTCGGCGTTGAAGAAATTAAAATCTTAGATGTTGTACCAGAAGAAATCGTAGGATAAACAGACGTGAAGAATTCTTCGGCGATGTTACTTGGAACGAATGCAAACTCGTCAAGATAAAGTAGCGAGATAGAGAAACCACGGATCGCGCTAGAAGCAGTAGAGTTAGCCAAGACGCGACATCCGTTTTCTAATTCAATGTCGCCCTTGTTCCAGACTTTGACGCCCTGCTGAATCCACATTGGCAATGCTTCGTATGCTAGTTTGATACGAGCAAGAATTTCTCTTGACGTACTGGCTTTGTTTGCAAGAATCGCGACTGTTTTGTCTTGATTGAAAAGAATGTACCAAAGAATATA
>JACCDW010254040.1_pt1 | contig 12526 bp, 6 predicted proteins | sample 7449781 | NCBI WGS metagenome assembly JACCDW01 (sample SAMN15323449, study PRJNA562643) | freshwater metagenome | isolation source: river surface water | place: USA:Blue River Watershed | collected 2017-08-18
CTGATTTACAGACAATATTAGCTAATCTAAATAATTTATTAAAATATGATTTTACTATAAACGAATTTTTTATAAACGCTTTACCTGATAATAATATTTTATCATTAAGTGGTACCACAACTGAAGGTAAATCGGTTGACACCATTAAATTATCAGCAATGCATGAATTAATTTTTATGGAATTCATGGTTAAATTAAATAATGATAAAAATATACATATTGAGGCTTTAAAAAAGCAGTTTGTGGAATCCATTTCAGTCCCAGCTAACATTAAGAGTAAACCTAAGAAGGTGGAAGCTTATGTACAAAAAAGAACTAAGGACATTGAAGCAACGATTAAAAGTGTTTTTGATTTGTTTTCTAATTTTGTGTTAGAATTTGAATCTGGTATATCTGATTTGTATTTTTATAATTTAGATATTAAGGGTAATACAATTAAAAAAATAAATAAAAATATCTTTGGCGGTCCAGAAAACGACTATTTAAATTTAACTTCCGATGAGATTAAAAATAAATTAATGAAAGGCGGTCCTGAGGATTATACGTTAACAATGAGGGAGACAAGTAAATTAGATAATACGATTGTCAGAAATTTAAAACTCTTTACAAAATATAAGAGTGACCCTATTATTAATATAAGCTCAGCTCTTGAAGCGGAAACCGAAAAAAAGAATGAGATAACAAAAATAGCTGAGTTATATCCAGATTTTTATCCAGAGTACTTTAATAAAAAATAAAAAAAAATGGCCTTAAATTATTTTAATAGATATCGAAAATTAAATAGCGATGAGAAAATGGTCTCACCACCGTTTATTAAGTTGGACCCGAAACAAAGCGATAAATTTGCCACATATACGGTTAATAAAAGTAGGTTAGATAAACTTAGCCAACAGCATTATGGTGCACCATATTATGGGTGGTTAATATTAATGGCCAACCCAGAACTTGGTTCAAGTGAATGGGAATTCCCCGATAATTCAACAATAAGAATACCATACCCTTTACAGGATACACTTAGAGAGTATGATACAAAATTAAAAAATAGGTTGGATTATTATGGCAGTTAATTATGACGAAAAAATATTATCAACCTTTGGTAAAAAATCAAAAAGGGCTGATGATTCAGATGCATCAACCAGGGGAGTTTTTGTTGTCGATCCGAATAAGATTGTAACGGAAGATGATACTATAATACCTAGGTATGTAAAACAGGAAGATCTTGTTATGTACGCAAACATAACAGCTAGATTAAATCCAGACAATGCGATTATTGATGATAACACCGATACAAATAAAGTTATCACCATAGGTAGGGTCGGTATTAATTTCTTAAATCCACTAGCAAAGGCACCTAAGGATAAATTGGGTAACATAGTGTTTGGTGATAAAAAGAATAAAGATTATTTTACAACAGAATGGTCTGATTACTTTACATCAAACGCTGAACAAGGATCGTATTTTGACCCAGAAACATTTGGTATATCAAACATAGACGTAACACACAACGCTAGTTTAACACCAATCATTAAAATTGAGTTTATTGATGTACAGGGTAGAACGTTACTTGAAAGAGGTGATGACCCAACAAACCCGTATAACATATTTTATAGATTCCCATACCCTTTATTTACATTAACAATTAAAGGTTATTTTGGTAAGGCGATAGAGTACCCATTATCGATGACCAAAACATCAACAACATTTGATGCGTCAACTGGTAACTACATTATTAGAGCTGAATTCTTATCAAGAACCTTCTCAATATACAATAATTTTCTAATGGTGTATGCATACGCCGCACCTTATATGTATGAAAGAGGTGAAAAAGGTAGTGGTAGTTTTTTAGGTAAAAGAATTTTAACAGCTCTGTATCAAAAACAAAATCAAAAATATGCTGAGTTATATGGGGTTGGATCAACCGAATATTTAAAACATGAGTTTGTTAAATTCCCAACAATTTTGGATTTAACCAGAGCACAAACTGTGCTTGGTTATGAAACGTTAGGTGTTGAGGAACAATTAAAACAAATTGGCACTGACAGGGAAAAAAGCTTAGAAAGAAATAGCCAATTACAAAGAGCTCATACAAATGGTGAATCACAAAACGGAGAGGTTTGGGAAACATCGTTATTAAAAAGTAGTCGCGATAATACTAAATTTTTTCTCACGCAAGAAACAATAGATCGTTTAAAAAACGATGAGATTACGTTATCATTTACCGATTTTCCAGAACCAAGTTATATATTGTCAGATTATCTTAGTGTATTAACTGAAATGGATGAGGGGGACAACGCAATTAGTGTTGAATTAAAAATCGCCATATACAATGCCGTTATAAATGAGACTGGTTTACCCGATAAATATAGAAGTGCAATTATTAAAGAGAATTTAAAATCGCTGATCAGGGAAGAATTAATATTGATGAACTACACCGAATCAAATGACGATGAGGAGTTAGCTAAAATTTATTATACAAAGACATATTATAATTTACTACATAAAACAATAACCAAAACAATAGGCCAATTCTACGATAAAGAGGAAAATAGGGTGATAGATGAGTTAGGGTTTAAACTAAAGGGTAGTCTTGGTTATGTACCTAATATGTCTAATGTGCTTAGAATATTAATGAATAACATGCAAATATTCCTGACAATGTTAAATTTAGTTGGTTTAAACGCCGCTAGACAAATAGCTGATGATCAGGATAGGATGGACAACCAGATGAATTTTGGTGAATATGAAATTGATGTCAATTCACCAGATAAAAAAAGGTTTTACCCCTTCCCTAATTATTTTAAAAAGAAATTTGATACAGCCACAGATGATTTTGTTTGGGAAAAAACATTCCCAAATGGTGGTAATACACTTACATGGTTTGAGGTTCAATTTGTTGAGGAACTTAACAGGGCAGTTAAAAAACTCCATGAGATCACAACAATAGATAGTCAAACAGAAGCAGATGTGTTATTTCAAACTGAGCAAATTAACAAGATTAAGACGGATGTGGTGGGTGAAAAAAGAATGGCTTTGTTAACAACTTTATTGGTTGTTAATAATTTAGACTATTACAATGACCAACAATCCGAAACAGAAGCCACTTTTGAGTTTATAAATAAAATACTCCTGTTTTCAACATTAGGTTTTTTAAATGCACCTGGTGATGTAACAAAAATTAATGATTTAACAAAATTATTTACTGATCACGAATTTGATTTAATTAGTAGACGATATCAGGGTAAAGACCCAGATGATTTATACACCTTTTATCAAAGAATGTCCGTTTTTTTTGATTGGAATGTTGGTGAAGATGCGGCTGTTGAGTTAGGTAATACGTTTGCCACAAATTATGATAGGATTTGCCACGCATTGGTTAATGGTAATGCAATAGACCCAACCGATAATAATAGAACCTTTGGTGTTACTACAAATGATCAGGCTATTGTGAACAACATAAACAATTTATTACCCGAATTTAAAGCTTTATTAGCTAAAAACTACACCATTGACGAATTAAGATCTGTTTATGATAAAATTGATGCGATTATTGATAAAGCCACTAGCGTTAGTGAATTTAAAAAGCTTTACCAATTTAATCCCCTGAGATATAAAAATAGCAAAAACCCAAATAACAACCAAACCGTTAAAGCTTTATTTTTCAATGGACTTGATGCTCATGACCAATACGATGGTTCAAGCGCCCATTTAAATGAATATGGGTCTAAATTACAAGATTATAGAAAAACATCTTTAGTTTCTGCGAATAGTGGTTATTTTTATACATTAAACAATGAAAAGGGTGATACATTGAATTTTATAGTTGATGGTAAAGTTGAGGCTAATGACCCTAATTCTACGGCGTTAACATTTGCTTTAAAAAGCGATAGTTTGTTAAAAAATACAAATTATGTTGGTGGTCTTAATTTAGATAGTAGTAAAAAAATAACAAGTGGAACTAAGTATAGTAAAGTAAGAATATAAATGGCATCATCACTATTAAATTATTTAAATGAAAGGTATCTGGGTAATATTGATATTAACCTAGAAAACTCAATTTTAAAGGCGCATGATGAGTATAATGATAATACCATTAAATCAACGCACCAAAACTATCAGGATCTTTTTTATGATGAAAGGTTAATTTCTGGTGTTATACGACCATCTGAACAAACATTAAAAACATACTATACCCCAGTAAACCATACAATTTTTGCGCAAAATGTTGTTAATGAATCTAAAACTGGTAAATTACCAAAAACTGCTCAGCTTTTTATTGGCAGCTTAGGTACGGCCTCAAATAACGGGCAAATATCACCAGCGCAGTTGGCTAAACTATTCAGAACCTCACAGGGTTTAATCGAGGTACCAATCCACCTAATACTTTATATAGGTGGGTTATATGATTTTTATTACTATGGTACCCCAGATAAAGATATTGATTTAAGTGTGATTAATGGGTTAACAAATAAAAATGGTGTTGATATATTATCTGATAAGTTATTATTAAACAAACATTATGGTTCATACGCATTTAGCGATACCGTTGACCCTGGTTTAAAAGCCGCAACATTACCATTCGTTAAACCATTAACACCAAGATTTATAGACGATTTAATGTCTTTTGATTACGAATCCTATAAAGATAATAGTAATGTAAAAAATTACACCAACACCTATTATGATTACGAATTTAAAAAAGAAATACCTTTAAGTAATAATATTTCTTCACATATACCTTTTTCTGGGTATGGTGTGTTAAATAATTATTTAAACTCCATGTCATATGTTTATTTTGGTGAGGGTTTGGACGGTGCATCGCAACAAGATCCTAATATAAATGATGATAAGATTCCTTACCATATTATAGGTAATTTTAGGGGTAAACTTAAAACTTTTAAAACATACAACGACCAAAACATAAACTTTCTTGGGTCATACAACAGTTACGGGCCTGGTGTTAAATTCGATATACCAAACCCAGAATCTGATTTAAACACAATAACTTCAGCTTTAACATTTGACGATGATTTTATTTTTACGGATAAAAACAACAAAGAAAAAATAGAATTCTTTTTATTGTTATCTAAGATAAAATGTAATTTTATTGGTGGTTATATTGATACCGTTGATGTTTATAATATGGTAAGAAAATTATGTACAATTAATAACTTAAAAGCTAAACAAGATGGTATTGAAATACCAGATTTTATTACCTTATTAATCCATAGTTTAATGCCACCCGATGGGCCTGCACCAGATAACGCTTTTAACAGGTTTAATAGAAATTTAAATATTTTAGACAAATACGTTGTTGACTACAGATCTTTTAGTGGTTATATTGATATTAAAACAGAGGAGTATACTGAGTTATACCAGTTAATAGCTATGGTTCTTAATCTAACTGGTGATAGTTTATACGATTATTTCTCAAGGTTTTTGGTATCAGTTTGGTCAAGGGAATTTAATAGAAAAGAAAAAAACAGATTAAAAAGTTTAGATAGTAAAGGTACATTTGTTGTGTACCCTAGTTGTGGTGGAGACATTGATATAAAAAATTTATTCACACCAAATGATAGTGACACTAATACTTTAAGCCCAACTGTATTTTTTAACCAAAACTATGAATACCAAAAAACAAACGTTGTTCATACGATATTCGAAACACAGGGCAACGCTTATTTAAAAACATTAAGATATAATGATGGTTCTTTTGTTGAACATTATGATGTTTCTAACGATGTCTTAGCAAAATATGACGGTGATACAAAAGTATTATATTCAAAAATTAATCCAGGGTTATTTGAGTTTATAAATGTTAATAAGAACATTGATAAATTTTCGGGTAATTCAACCGTACCGTTGGTAAACCCAGCTTTAGATGACGCTATAATGAATAGTTTTACACCTGTTTATTTTAGACCACAAAACGCACCAGCAAATGGTAATGCAATTAATTATTTTGATAGATATGATGATGTGTATATTGTTGCAAACACAACAAATCCAGAGGCAATAAAAAAACTTAAATTTGATAACAAATCTTTAATATACAACACGAGCAGATTATTCTGGTTCGATGCACCAAAATATGATAATGTCATCACACCAGAAACAATTAAGTTCGCCCCAAAAAACCAATCGGATAGAGCTAAATTAATATCGGTTGATTATATGGAATATGCACATTTTAATTTAAAAAACAAAAGTGTGTATAATTACAACGATGGTGAAGATTTTTACGATGTTAATAAAAATAGATCTGAAATTTTAAATTACGACAATTTTAAATCTGGTTTAAATCTTTACATAACAAGTAGAGTTGACCACGACTCGAAAGAATTGGTTAAGTTATTTTCTGACCAGTACGAATTCCAAGAACAGTTGACAGCAAAAACTTTGTTAGATGTTTTTGATGTTGATAAGTTAGAAGATTTTAGGGCTTTATTTAGAAAATTCACGGACGAAACACAAGAAGGTTATTTTACAAAAACATTTAACACTTTTGATTTTAAATCTTTACTGAAACACACAACAATGTTTGGTTACAGTAATTTACCTAATTCTTTAAGTTTGAACGGTAGATCTTTCGGTAAAGATGAGTTATTAGCACTACTTTGCGGTTACTCGGGTGGTTTTATTGATTTCTCATCAAACACGGGTTTAGCTAAATTAATTAATACGGCTTTAACATTGGGTCAAGAAGACAAAGCTAAATTTGTTATAGATGAATTTTTAAACGCTAAAATTACTGTTAATAATTACTCAACAGCGGGGCCATTAACAATAGAGGGTTCGGATGTAAATAACCCTTCTGGTTTAAGAATAAATTCATTTGTTTTCAATCCAATAGTCGCATATTCATCAAACACAAGAACTTATGAAAGTATTGTAGCGGCGTTAGGTGATGTCCTATTGTTCAGAACAATATTATTTGGTGATCAGATTATAACATCATATAGTGATGCGAATATTGATATAAATAATTTGGTGGACAAATATGTCTATTTTAAGGGTACGACTAAAAATATTGACGTAAATTTAGATGAGCGTTTTGTTATTCGAGAAATAACAAGATCTTTTTTTAGAAAACTTAATATACAATTAAATGAGAATAATTTAAAATTATTAATAACATACTTAAGATCTTTTATTTCGTACACACTATCTAAATCGGATGTTTTAAACACCGTAAAAGATAAATCTTATTATCTTTTTGAAATTAAAAAAGAAACTAAGAATGAGGACGTAATTTACCCAAACAAGGAAGGTGCTGTTTATTCTTTATATGATTACAACAAAGAAGCACAAGTCATCGTAACACAAATAAAAAACGGTGTACCAGAACAAACAGGTAATGTAATTAACTATAAAATCACCCAATTTGAAGATTTATCGGTTGATACTAGATTTAATGAGTGGGTTAAAGATTTTAATAAAGATTTTGTTGAAAAAACTTTAACAACATTAAATGGTTCTTTAATTAATCTAGCTGGAAAATTAGATGAAATATTGATAACAAACCCTGGTGGTACTGGTTACTATCCTGAAGATCCTTTTGACGCTTTTGACCCAATACCAAAAGAGGAAATGGAGATTAGGACTGGTTATTATTATAGGTTAAAAAACCTTTATGATAAAAACGTATCCTTTATTGACACCTATGCGGCTGATGAGAGATTGATAAAAAAAGATAGCCGCGACTTAGCCAACACGGATATTAACGCTATTTTGAACAGCCCTTTATTTTTTAATTTTAATGTTCAACAACAAGACATATGTGATGATGCTGGTTTATTAACCGAATCTAATGAATATTTAAAAGATTTGATTGATTATGTTAGTGTTGTTGATAGGGGTAATAACGCTTTTGGTACAAAAGTTTTTGTTGATATTGTTTCATTGAAACAACTTTTAACTGACGATTTATTTAAAGCTGAGGAAATTGATAAAGCCGCTGGTAAAACAATGTGGACTATTTTATCAAAATTAGCTAGTGATCATGAGTTTCTATTAATGCCGATGACATCTTATATAAATTTAAGTGGATCTGTTGCAGAAAATCAAGACCCTTATGATTTAGCGCATGATATGTTTGGTGTGTTTAAAAATTTAGAGATGTGGGAGTCAAACCCAGCGTTTATCTTCCAACTTGGTTCGTTAACATCAAATATTAACACTGGTAATAAAGTAAAAAAATCAGCGAATACAAATTTTGACTTAAGTAACACTTTTTGTTTGGATATAGATCCTAATAGCCTAGATGTTGATGGTAACGGTAGAATACTTAATGAAGATGCGCCAGCTGATGTTAGAAACTCAAACGTTTCATCATTTATTGTTGATTTTGCTAACCAAAATCAAAATATGTTTGAGAGCATACAATTATCAACCGATGAATTTGCAAATACGGAAGAGAGTATTAAAGCCCAAGTGGGTCTTATAACAAAAGACCAACCGATCTTATCAAGCGGTAAGCTTTTTAGTGCAATGGAGAATAGATCATATTCTTGTACCGTAACAAGCCTTGGTAATGCAACAATACAACCATTATCTTACTTTTACTTAAGAAATGTTCCGTTATTTTATGGAACATACTGGATTACAAACGTAAGCCATAAGATAACGCCAAATAATATGGTAACAACATTTAAAGGTGTTAGACAACCCATAGCAAGAAAACCAACGGCGAATGTGGCCATTATTAAAGCTTTAATTCAAAAAGCTAGCCAAAACTCAGCCCAACAAGGTTTCCTCGATAGAAACGATTTAACGCCGATACATACCGCTGGTAGAATATATATTGATAGAGATTTTACGGGTGTATCTGGTACTACAAGCGAAACAAAAAATTACGGGTTACTGTACCAAAAAGGTGTTGAGAGTGATAAATATGTTACGTATAACGCTTTATGGGTTATTGCATCATATCTTAAATTAATGACAGGTGGGGATGAAACAGATACCGTATTAATAAAAACGTTGATATCCTATTTACACAATAACGCCAGTGTGTTAGCTGTGGACTCACAATGGGATATTGGTACAACAGCTAATTATTTTATTGATATTGTTGTCTATGATCTATACCATAAACTTGGGTATGACGTGGAGCCAGTTTTGTCCTTAAGTAATTTATTAGATAGCTACCCGACAACATCTGGTGATGTGTATCAATCTACTTTAATTAAAATATCAGAATTCGCTGGAAAACCAGGTGAGTTACTAACATACTTAAGTTTAGGTGTTGATGAGTCGTATAATTCAAAAACAACTTTAATTACAAATAGTGGTGGTTATAAGATAACCAATGATGCTTCGTTACCTAAAATAACATTCCCAGATGAAATAACAGAACCAAATGTTAATATCAATACAAGGGTTAACTATTGGGTTAGTGATAAAACTGAGAGTAACTACGAAACATTTAACGGGTTATCAACCTATAAATTGGTTAATTTATTTGACACAAAAGCGGTTCAAACAAGCACTGTACCCGATATTAGGCCAACAGCAATTGAAAGGACGCTTGCTCGTGACAATACATATGTCGCACCACAAAATTATTACCAACCCGATATACAGAAAAAACTTAATGAGAAGTTAAAATTACCAGATGACCAAGCGCAGACAGCCGCTGACTCGGATGCAACGGAAACACCAAGAGCTTTGGGTACAAAAACGGATGGTACCTTTACATTTGGGTCCGCTTTTTCGGATGTATTTACGCCAACTGGCTATGAAGGTGATGATTTAGTTGTATATGTTGCTGGTGCTTATGGTAAGAGTAAGCAATACTCATTCTTTAAAATATGTAAGGATAGTGAGAAATTTGAATCGGATACCGTAAAATTAACTTTACATGGTTATATTAACCTTAAGGAGTTGGGTCAAGATACTGGATCAACTGGTGATACCAAAAACGCCGATTGGACCATATTATTAGTTGGTGATGAACAAGTTAATAACAAATATGTTGCTCCGACTAGGGGTAGTGGTAACGCGTTGGTTGCTGGTTGGGCTAATCCTTTAGATAACATAAAAATTACCGACCCATTTGGGTATAGAGAATGGAGAGGTAGGGTACACGAAGGGGTTGACTTAAGGGCGGCTATTGGTACTAATGTTTATGCTGTATTGGATGGCGTTGTTGCATCAAGCCAAGCACAAGATGGTTATGGTTATGCGATAATATTATCACACCCAAACAACGGGTTATCAACATTATATGGCCATATAAGTCAAAGATTGGTATCAGCTGGAGACACTGTAAAAGCTGGTCAGCTAATCGCAAAATCTGGTGATGAAGGATCACCAGGGGCACCACACCTACACTTTGAGATTTTGAAAAGCACTGTTACTGATAGTAATGATTATTTTAGCCAACCCAAGCAGTTATTATTAACGGATCCAGAACCATATCTCAATGGCCAGGTTATCCCAATAAGTAACGGTAATGTACCAACTGGCCCAGATAGTGATTTCTGGAAATTAGTTACAATATGTGCTGGTGAAAACTACATTGACCAACCGCAAGGTATGGCAGATGTTGCACAGTCTATATATAATAGAGTAAACCTTCAAGGTGGCTACGGTAAAACGATAACTGAGGTCATAATGGCACAAGGTCAGTACGAACCAACATTTAGAACTAGAGCTCTATGGGAAGCGATTAAAGATGAGGAAACCGCTATCGCTGCTTATATGGCAACCAAAGGTGTTGATAGGGAACAAGCACAACAAAGGCTTCAAATATCACTTAATGCGATAAAAAACCCAACATTAAAAGCTAATGCCGCATCATTTGTTGGATCTAGAACAGAATTTTTGGCTGCGGCTCCTACATCAAATAGCGCTGTTGGGGTTGTTGAAAGAGAACCTAAGGGTAAAAACAACGCCTTCTTCTGGAATTATCAAGGTAAAACCGATTATTACAATAATAATAATTTAGCCGCAACAAAAATACCAGATAGTGTAAGCCAATATGTATAACTTTCCTATTTTATTATATATTTATAAGTAAATAACAATTATGAACAACATTGGAAGTAGTTTAGATAAATTCTTGGGTAAAAGAATTGAAGAGGCTCAAATAGGAGAAGAAGTTTGCGATTTAAAAACTGGGGTTTGTTATGTAAAAACAAAAGACGGTTTAATTGAAAGAACTTTAATAGAAAAAAAACTGGTCCTAGAGGACGGTAGAGAGTTATTGAGAGAAGAATCACCAATAAGCCATTCAACGAAAACATTTTTAAGATGAGCAACAAATTAGATAAAATTTTATCCGAAGAGATAAAAAGGTTTAACAAAATTATGTCCTATCAAGATAGATTGAGTGAAGGGCATCATTATAAATTTTATGAAGCTGAAGAGGATGAGGTTGCTCCAGAGGAAGCTCCTGTAGATGCTGGTGTTGACACAACTGGTGGTGAAGAAGCTGCTCCTGTAGATGCTGGTGTTGACACAACTGGTGGTGAAGATATGACTGGGACTGAAGAAGTACCAGCAACTGATGACGCCGCTATTGATACAACTGGTGATGTTGCCCCAGAAGCTGCCCCAGAAGGTGATGTAGAGGTTGATGTGACTGAATTAGTTAACTCAACAAAAGAAATGGCCGCAAAAGCTGATGATATTGTTCAAAAAATTGCTAATTCATCTGAGAAAATTGAAGCTATTATCGACAAAGTTAATAGTGTTGAACAAAATTTACAGAAAATGGATTCATTGGTTCAACAAATGGATGCATTGGCTAAACAGGTTGAGTTAATGAGACCACCAACTGAGGAAGAAAGAAGAAAAGTTTTAGCAAAAGATTCATACCCATTTAGTGTTACACAAGATGAATATATGAGCGGTAATGCGACAAAAACCCAAACCGACTTAGAAAAAAGGCCAGACAAAATGTCTATGGTTGATAGTTTGATGAATAACTACAATGAAACAGACGTTAAAAACAGTTTTTACAACACCAATAATAACGATAAACCAGTAAGCAATTATTAACATGAACACAAACTCACAAGAATTAGTAACAGTTAAATTAGAACTTGGTGATCCAGCTTTAACGTTTGTTGAAACAAACGACTATACTATTAAATACTATGGTTTTTTAACGCTTGGTAATACGAACGACACGATCGTTGTAACGATGAACGGTATATCAGACATAACATTATCAATGATGGGGTTCATAGAATGCCCAATAGATAGTTTAGAGATTACGGCGGTCAATCAATCGGAGTCTGAATCCGCACCCGTAACAAAAGCTTTATTAGTGTACGGTATTAAGAGATACAAAACGGTATTCTAATCATATAAAAAAAATATTTTACAAGAAACCCCTAAAGGGGTTTTTTTGTTTGTAGAAAAAAATATTTGGTCGGGGTATTGACTTTTCGAATAATTGTACCTACTTTTGTACCATAACAAAAATAAATTATTATGATTGACTACAAAAAAATCGATTGGAGCAAGGCCGCAACAGACACACTGGCCGATTACGAGAAAGCAAAGTCGAAAACAACAC
>JACCDW010574639.1_pt1 | contig 12526 bp, 11 predicted proteins | sample 7449781 | NCBI WGS metagenome assembly JACCDW01 (sample SAMN15323449, study PRJNA562643) | freshwater metagenome | isolation source: river surface water | place: USA:Blue River Watershed | collected 2017-08-18
CCTTGCCCGACATCCAGCCACCGAGCGCCATACCGACCTGCACACCCAGAACCACTACGCCCACTCGGGCACCGGCCTCGTTCGCCGGGAAATGCTCGCGGACGATGATGGCGTACGAAGGCACGATGCCGCCCTGGAACAGGCCGAACAACGCGGAGATCACATACAGCGACGCCAGGCTGTCGAACGGCAGGAAGAGCGCCAGTGCGACAGCTTGAAGCACCGAACCAAGCAACAGGGTGCGCAAGCCGCCGATGTGATCTGAGATCCAGCCCGACGCCAGTCGGCTGACGATGCCGAACCCCAGCATCACGGACAACATCTCGGCGCCCCGTGCCGCATTGAAGCCGAGGTCGGTGCAATACGCGACGATATGGACTTGCGGCATTGCCATCGCGACGCAGCAGCCGACCGCTGCCGTGAACAACAGCCATTGCGCCAGGTTCATCGACATCCCGAAAGGACGCTCGCCGGGACCGTGAGCAGCGCTCGCTCCCGCTTGCGGCATGGTTGCAATAGGGGGACGCTGCCGCATGCGCACGCACAGCAGCGCCATACCGAGCCCGCAAACTACGCCGAGGCCGACATAGGTGTATCGCCAGCCGACATGTTCAATTCCCCATTGAACGATCGGAGGCCACACGGTTCCGGACAGGAAGTTGCCGCTGGTGGCGATACCTACTGCGAGACCACGTCGCTTGTTCCACCATAGCGAGGTATCGGCGATCAGGGGAACGAAGGAGCTACCGATCGCCAGCAAGCCGAGCAACAGGCCATGCGCAAGCGCGAACACAATGATGTTGGGCGCGAGACCCGAGATGACAAACCCGGCAAATGAGCCGAACGCGCCGAATGCCAATACCCTCGCGACGCCGTAGCGGTCAGCCCCGCGACCACAGAGGATGCCGCCGAGCCCGAACCCGATCATGACCAGTGTGTAAGGCAGTGATGCATCGGCGCGGCTGATACCGAATTCTTTTTGTACTTCCGGCAGCATGACGGCCAGTACATACATCGCGCCATTGCCCAGCGTGAAGAGCGCCAGGGTCACCAACAGGCGCATTGCGGCATAGCGGGAATCGATCAAGCCCGGATCGGCGGGTGCATGGATGTCATGCGAAAGCGCTACCTGCGCTGCACGATTGATTCCTTGATCATCGGGCTGTATTGCCATGGCGTCTCAGTATTTTTGTCAGACGAAAGGTTTTCGTCACTGAACTTTGCCCGACACCATGACGTTCTGGTTTAGATTTTTTTCACCTTGACGTTGATTGAATTCATGAAACACACCTCTTGCGAAATGCCGTTAGTGAAGCAGCAATCCAAGCCTCACTGTACCCGCTGGTTGCCCATCATGAGTCGCCGCGCCTTGCACATCGTGCGTGCAATGGCATCCACCCAGGATTCACCATCGACCGAAAACTGATGGGTCTCGCCTTTGCCGCTCGGCTGCCCTTCCTTGTCGGTGAAAAACACCGTCAGCTGCCCATTGCCCTCATCACACTGCTGCTGGAGCATGAACGCTGTGCGAGTCGCGCTGGTCAGTTTCTTGTTTGTTTTCCCCTTGAACATATAGTCGGCGCGATGAGCGAGCCCAAGATTCGGCGCCTCGAATCCTGAAATGGAGTTTGCATCGATCAACAGCAGCGTATCGTTCGTTTCACCGACCTGGACCCATTCCACCGGGTTACCGGTGCTTCCGGTCGCGGCCGAGGCTTGCGGGAAAATCATACAGAGCGAAGTGATGCAGACATAACGAAGCAGGCGTTGTGCACCTTTGGCAAAACGCCGTTTTTGAATTGGAAATGACATGGCATGGGGTCCTCTGGTGGTGATTTGCATATTTAGCTGCGTTGACAGCCACGCCTCAATTCGTAACCCGAACGACACCGTACTGGCTTGCCGATTTTTTGAACGCAACCGATCCTGACTTGTTATCAATAATCTTTACCGTCAAGAGCAGCCCCTCTCCGGCATTTTGCGCCTTGATCTGGAAACTCTTTTGCAGCGGTATCTCCAGGCCTTCTTCCGTCGCTTGCCCAGCCGAGAACAAGTCGCGGACGGTGTACATGCGATAGTCAGCGCCGTTTTTGACTTCCAGCTCGGTCTGGTTGTACTTGTTGACAAAGCAGGCATTCAGCGTGACCGGCGATGACTCGCCGAGCGAGCAGGAAATGATCGCCGTGAAAGGGAATCGTTTTGCATACTCTTCGCGCGCCTTCTTTTGCTCGAGCGCGCGGCGCTCTGCGTCGCGCACTTCTTTCTGCTGGCGCTCGGTTCGGATGGCCACGGCGGTTTTGCCTTCGCGCTCACCCGCCTGCTTATCTCGCAGAAAACTCAGTAAGGTCTTGGGATCCTTGTTATCGGCATAGCCTGCAGAGCGCATCGTGGCCAGCACTGCCAGCAGGCTCTCCTCAGAGGTGACCTGATACTCGGCAAGACCTTTGACCGTCGCCGTATCCATGCTGAACTTCCCGGCAAATACGCTCTGAGCGTAGCTGTCAAATCCCAGGACTTTGGCCCAATTCTCGGCAAGTTCAGTTTTCTGCACGAACCTGCCAATGAGGTTGCGCTCTTCCCGTGTATCCCTCAGCAAGGCTTCGCGTAAGGCATGGACATCAACAGGGGTGCCCACGAAAACATGGCAACCTGACTCGCGCAGCTTGATGTAGAACGTATCAAGTGAACCGAAGGTCTTGTGATAGTACTTTTTATCACCACCAGTCGTTGCCTTCGGATTTTTCGATTTGATATCCCGCACCCATTCGTCTGGCAACAGGCGAAGATAAGAAAACGAATAGCCGAGAAGGAAAGGGGTATCAGATTCGCCAGTGCTGACTGCGCACAGCCGGATTTCATTGTCCGGAGCTGCGATCACCAGCGAGCCCAGCGTGGCAACCTCGCCTGCCTTGGCGGCTTCGGCAAGGGCTTTGATGTTCGAGCGCATCGCATTTTCGCCGCGCTGCTTCGCCTCCGCCAGAAGGCGTTGGTTCGCAAAAAAGCTCTCCTTGCTGACGGCGCCCACCGTGAATGCCATCTGCGGGTCTTGCTTGAAATCCTGCTCTTCCAGCAGATTGGGGAGAAATTTACGCTCCACGACCAGGAAGAACGGGCTTCTTTTCAACATTCCGCCGTTCAGGGTCTGTTCATTCGTCAGACAATCGTCATGCAGCTTCAACTCTTTCTGGGTCAGGTTCATGGACTTGCCCAGCCATGGCAGGATCATCGAGGACAGCACCTGGTTCGCGTCTTCGAGCGTGATGCCTGGATAACTCTTGTCGTCAGCAAAAATACAAATTCTTATCTCTGGGTCGTTTCGCTGCCGCGGTTTGGTGATCAAAACGCTTTCACCGGAGATGTTTTTTTTCTCGGCGATAGGAAGGCTTTCCCTGATGCCCAGAATGACAAGATCAGTATCCAGCTCCTTGGTGTTTTTCGACGGGGGTGTCAGCGGCGGGAGGATGGTCTCATTGGCCTGGGCCGGTAGCGCCGAACACAAAAAAGTTAGCACAAAGGCCACGACACGCCGCTGCAATGCAACTTGCATGAATCACTCCGTATAAGAATATAAAATTTAATACTTATGATATCGACTATCGGCATGTTCTGCAGACATGCAGATTTTGCGGTGAACGGATGCGCCAGGGTCTGCGGGTGCGTCCGGTCCAGCGGGGTCAGAATCTGATCGGCAGCGACAGACCGATGCGAAAATCCGGCGAACGGGGCGTGAGGCCGATGCCGGCTTCGATGCCGAGCAAGGTGCGCGGCGTGAGCACAAAAGAAAAGCCGGTGCTGAACTCGCCGAGCACGGCAGCGCTACCGGCAACAACGGCGCCTTCGATTGAGGTATCCCGCGTGCGGCTGAGATCCAGCCCGAGACGCAGCGAGGTGTCCGGGCTCAGTGCAATCAGCGCACCGGCGCGCATCGCGATCGCATCGCCAGGATCGATGCGGACGCCGGCGATACGGCGCGCGAGGTTCGCTGCATAGGACAGCCCGCCGACATAGACCACCGGATCAACCCGATGAATGAACAACAGGCTGCCTTGCAGCGTGCGGAAGCTGCTGCCGACCGCGACTGACGAGCTGGCCTGATCCGCCGACACCGGCTCGCTTACACGCAGGGATACCAATGCGCCCGAGCCACCCGGTTGCGTATACCACTGCTTGGTCCAACCGATGTCGATGTTGCCGACACCGGATACGCTGTTGGTCACTTCGATCGCGCCGGTGCCGATGCCACTACCCCTGCCGAGACCGCTAGCGCTGCCATCGGCGACGATCGTGCGCATTCGATGGCTTGCATAGGGAAGCAAGAGCTCCAGCTGGCTGCTGCCGGGCAGGCCGAGCCGCAAGCCTAGCGTCAGTTGCGACTGATCGAGCTTGCGATCCACCTGAGCGACAGCGGGCTGCCCGCCGACTTGCAACAGTTCCAGCTGCTGCGTCGAGCGATGCTGATAACGAAATCTGGGCTCAAGCTCGACCACACCGGGCGGCAGTACCAGGCCGCCCTCGCGCACCAGCGCACGCTCGAGCGCGCGCGCCATCGTTTCGTCGACTGGCGCACTGGGTGTCGCTGCTGGTACGCTAGGTGATGCGCCCGCGCTCGAGATCGTGTCAGTGGAGACCAAAGGTACTGCCGATGGCGCTGCTGGTCGCGCTACTGGTGGCGCTACAAAGGCAGCAAGGCGGCGCTCGAGCAGGTCGATGCGGGCTGCCAGCGCAGCAAGCTGATCCGGATCACATCCATGATCACCGGATTGACGAGGCATCGCATCCTGGACTGCATCGTGCAAACCTGCCCCATCATGCAAACCTGCTGCAACTGCATGAGCCATCATCGCTAGCGCCAGCAGGCAGGCCTGCATCATGCACATTGCACCGAACCAGCGCTGCTGCACTTTGGCCTCCCCGCAGACGGCTTCATACGCAGCAGATGCGTGCGCGTCAGTGCAGAGCTTGCCGGATCATCTGCGGGTCTACCCTGACGAAATCTACAGTTTCGACGCCCAGGCCATTGGATGGCGCAAGCCCGTCCCTGCGCAGCACGACGAAGGCGATACGGCTCCAGCCGCGTTCGAAATCCGCGCGTGACAGACTGCGGTTGCCAAACGCCGGATCGGCCAGCAATACGGTATCGGCAACGACGCCGCGGAATACGACAAAATGGTTGTAGTCTCCCAGATTGACCGGGACGATCGCCGGCTGCATTGCGCGTAAATGATCGAACTGCAGCTGCCGGTAAGCCTTGCCGCGATAGCCTGCATGCTCGGCAAAGCGTTTGAGGTCAAGCAGGGAGAAGCCGCCCTTGATGCGTACCGTCAGTGGATGGGTACGACGAAGCATTACTTCGGCGATGGCCTTTTCCGTGAAGATTTCGCGATGCTGGAAGTTCAGCAACGTAGCCAGCGCGGCCGCACCGCAACTGATATCCCATTGCTGTATCACGACATGGCGCTGCCTTTGCTCGCGCAACGACTGCACCGGGCTTGCACTGTGCTTCGCGCCATGGGCTGTCATCGTGCTGCAGCCTTGCATCAACAACGCCGATAGCAGTACCAGCACCAACCACGCGCGCAAAAAAACCCCTGCCCTTCAGGCAGGAGCTTCGGGGTACCACAGGTCTGCACGGCAGACTTTGTTACAGCATTCGACTGGAGATTTACTGCCGCTGGTCGGTCCTTCCCGGTGCGGCGGCACCGGTGAGGATGCCGGTCTGCCGGCTCAGGATGCCGACCGCACCGACTGCCACGGCGGCGTTCACCGGCACAGCGACTTGCACATCATTGTTGCTCAACACATTGTTGACGTCGATGGCGACAAGATTGTTGAAATTGGCAATACCGGCAGCAACGCCATCCATTTGCGCATCCGACATTTCCATCGGCGCCGGCAAGGCCGCTGACCTGGTGTCGGCCGCAAAGCTGACGGTACCACTGGCAGCCAGTAAAACGGCCACGGTGAGAGAAGCGAGCTTCTTCATCATCTGTCCTTTCATAAAACACAAGCAGGAAGCATGTGATCTTTGTCAGGGTGTGAAGTTCAGGTGTCCTGATGATGAAATGTTCGGTCTTGCTGCCCAGTTCGCATCGATGAAAACACAGGCGATGACAATGACCCAGCCTGTCACACAGGCAGGGTCCCAAGCCCGATCAATGGTTAACCAGCTTCGGCGGCAAACGCAGTACGAGCACCACAGCGATCAGCAAAATACCCGCAAACAGAATCAGGCCATCCTGCGAATTGCCGGTGATGTCGGTAATCATGCCGACCACCGACGTGCTGACCATGCCGCCGACATTGCCGAGTGAATTGATCAGCGCCAGCCCGGCCGCAGCGGCGGCACCACTGAGGAAAGTCGGCGGCACGCTCCAGAAAGCCGCTTGCGTGGTAGATGCGGCAGCAGCAGCGACGGTAAGCACCAGCATCGTCAGTACGAGGCTGTCGAAGTGCAACCAGCTCAATGCGAGGCCGACTGCAGTCACGAAACATGGGACCGCCGTATGCCAACGGCGCTCGCGCAAGCGGTCGGCACGCGCGTTATTCCAGATCGATACGACGATGGCGAAGAAATACGGAATCGCAGTCAGCCAGCCTATCTGTACCGGGTCTGTCACCCCATGCTGCTTGATCAGTGTCGGCAACCAGAAGATCAGCACATAGACCGAGCTGACGATGCAGAAATACGCGATGCTCAGCTGCCAAACCAGCGGGCTCTTGAAGGCACTGGCAAAACCCGAATGCGCATGATTGCGTTCAGCTTCTGCTGCGATATCGGCCTCGACCAGCGCCGCTTCTTGCTGATCAAGCCAGCGCGCGTCGGCCGGACGATCGGCCAGCAGCTTCAGCACCGCAATGCCGAGCAGTACCGATGGAATGGTCTCGATCAGGAACAGCCACTGCCAGCCATGCATGCCGCCAAGGCCAGCAAAGGATTTCAGGATCGCGCCCGACAACGGACCGCCGATCACGCTCGACAATGGCACCGCAGCCAGTAGCAGCGCCAGCACGCGGCCGCGGCGTGCGGACGGGAACCAGCACGACAGGAAGTACATCACGCCGGGAATGAAGCCGGCCTCGGCCGCGCCGAGCAGGAAACGCAATACATAGAACTGCATCGGCGTCGTCACAAAGGCCATCGCCGCGCCAATGATGCCCCAGGTGATCATGATGCGTGCGATCCATACGCGCGCGCCTATCTTGTGCAGCAAGACATTGCTCGGCACTTCAAATAGAAAATAGCCGAAGAAGAAGATGCCTGCGCCCAAGCCATAGATGGTGTTGCTGAAGCCGAGGTCATCGAGCATCGTCAGCTTCGCAAAGCCGACATTCACGCGATCGAGATAGGCAGCGACCAGACACAGGCACAGCAGCGGCATGAAGCGCAGCATCGCTTTGCGGTACACCGCATCGCGCACGGGGGCAGCGCTCAATGCGCCAGTAGTAATTTCGGGTGTCATACGCTTGATCGCTGATGAGAGTGATGGAGCATGCTTCTGCGGCATGCTTTTCCTTTGGTATCAACGCATGTCGGGCATGGGCCGGACAGGTGCACGGATCTACCGTGCGCCCGACACTCGACGTTGATTGCTATGGAAAGCTCAGTACGCGTACTTCGCGACCGCGTCCTCGTTCCACTCGATACCATTGCCCGGACGATCGGGCACGATCGCATGGCCATCGACGACCTCGAAGGGTTGCGCAATGATGGGATTACCCCAGTCACGGTATTCCAGCCAGTCGGCCGATTCGGATGCGCGCAGCAGATGCGCAGACACTTCCGGATACAGGTGGCTGGACAAAGGCAGACCTGCGGCGCCGGCAATGGATGCTGCGCGCATCCAGCCAGTCACGCCGCCGATACGCATCAGATCCGGCATGTAGAGATCAGCGGCCTTGGCTTGTACCGCATCATAGAACGAGCGCGGGCCATAGATGTTTTCACCGATGGATATCGGCGTCTTCAGCTCGACCGCCAGCTGCGCGCTCTGCGCATAGTTGTCGAACACGACCGGCTCTTCGAGCCAGTACAAGCCCGCGTCACCGAGCGCATGCAGGCGCCAGATCGCTTCTTGTATCGTCTGGCCCTGGTTGAAGTCACACATCAGCTGGATGTCATTGCCGATCGCGCCACGCACCAGTTCCAGTGCCTTCAGGTCATCCGCAATCTTCGCGCGACCGAGACGGATCTTGATCGCGCTGAAATTGCCTTCGGCGACCAGCTCTTCGGCTTCCTTCGCCAGCTTGTCGAGTGGCAGCAGCCACAAGCCATTGGTGTTGTAAGTGCGGATCTTGCCGACCGTACCACCCAGCATCTCGGCCAGCGGCAAGCCGGCGGCCTTCGACAGCGCATCCCAGATCGCCATATCCAGACCGGCCGCGGCGATCATGCTGACGCCCTGACGACCGAGCAAGTGCAACGAGCCAATCACGTCGCGGAACATGTCCAGCGGCGCCAGCTGCCGGCCCTTGAATTTCTCGGCCATGTCCTCGATCGCGGGGCCGATGTAACGGATCGCATTCTTCAGGTAAGGCTCGAGGTAGGCGCGACCAACAATGCCTTCCTTCGTCTTCACGTCGATCAGGATGAACGGCCATTCCGGAAAGCTGCCAACCTTGGCCACAATCGGACGGCGCATCGGGATCGACACGGCACGAATAGTGACGCTGTCGAAGGTGAGTTTTTCGATCGCTTTCATAGTCGCTGGCCTTTGCTTCTCAAGAGCGCAAAGGGTACAGGATCAGCGGGTTCTGCTGCTTCGGATACGGAAAAGCAGGGGTTTATCGGCAACGAGGCAGGCATCCCCAATCTTGCCGATAGCGCCGCCGGCGGCTTACCCCTAGGATTTTCACCGAAGTAGCCACTCAACTCCAGGAGACAGCCATGACCCCAGAAAATCCTCGGAAACCCCTGCCACGCCGGTATCGGCACGCTGCGCTGGCGTCGCTGATGCTGACGGCAGCTGCGCTGAGCGGCTGTGCCACCACTTCGCGCCTCGACGGGCAGTCCGCGCTGGAACTGTCGGCGACGGAAGCCGTCGCCGCCATTCGCACTGGCCGCCTGTCCGCCACCGAGTATGTGAATGCCACTCTCGCGCGTGCCGAAGCCAACCGCGACCTGAATGCAATAGTGTCGTTCGATGCCGAAGGCGCGCGACGTGCAGCGCAGGCCATCGACGCGAAGCGCGCGCTAGGTAAGCCATTACCGCCACTGGCCGGCCTGCCGGTGGTCGTGAAGGACAACATCAACACGAAGGATTTGCCCACCACCGGCGGCACGCTGGCGCTCTCAAACAACCGTCCGACCGCCAATGCGCCCACTGTGCAGAAGTTGCTCGATGCCGGCGCAATCGTGATCGGTAAATCGAACCTGCATGAGCTTGCGTTCGGCATCACCAGCACCAATGCAACCCGCTTCTCAGCAGGCACCGGCCTCAGCGGCGGCCCCGTGCGCAACCCGTATGACAAGTCATTGATTCCCGGCGGCTCATCCGGCGGCACAGCTGTCGCGATCGCGGCACGCTTCGTGCCGGCCGGCCTGGGCACGGATACCGGCGGCTCGACACGCGTGCCTGCTGCGTTGACCGGCATTGCCGGCTTCCGGCCTTCGGTCGGCGATGGTGGCAGCCAGCGCCGGTATCACGATCCGAACGCGGTGGTACCCATCAGCCACACGCGCGATACGGTGGGCCCGATGGCGCGTACCGTCGCTGACGTGGCGATGATCGATGCCGCCATCCACGGTGAACCGATGCCGGGCGCGATGTCGCTGAAAGGGGTACGCATCGGTGTACCGAACGTACTGTGGGCTGGCCTCGCCGATGATGCAGCACCCGTGCTGGCGGCCGCGAAAGCAAAACTGGCCGATGCCGGCGCGGTGCTGGTCGATATCGGCATGGATGAATTGCCCGCCCTGAATGCGAAAGTGTCATTCACGATCGCGCTGCATGAACCGATCGCGGACATCCCGGCCTATCTGAACGCGACCGGTTCTCCGGTACGTACCGTGAAGGAGCTGGCCGACCAGATCGCCAGCAAGGATGTGCAGGGGGCATTCGGCGCAATCCAGGGCGACGTGTTCGGCGCACAGTACCCGGAGGCGATGAAGATCCATCGCCCGGCGCTGCAGGCGTATTACGCAAAGGTGTTTGCCGAACATCGTGTGGAAGCATTGCTGTTCCCGACCACACCGTCGGCGGCGGTTGCGATCGATGAAGCGAATGGCTCCGGCAAGATGATGCTCAATGGCGCCGCCGTCGATACCTTCGGCACCATGATCCGCAACACCGATCCTGGCAGCAATGCCGGCATTCCGGGGCTTTCGATCCCGGCCGGCATGACCGCGGGCGGATTACCGCTCGGACTGGAGATCGACGGTCCGATTGGCAGCGATCGCAAGCTGCTCGCACTGGGTATGGCGATTGAAAAAGTGCTGGGGGCGGTGGCTGCACCGCGCTAAACGGCGCGCGTTTATTTCGCTTGCTCGCGCTGCTCGTACAAGCGGCTGACCAGCTGCGTGCGGCTGGTCACCGCATAACGACGAAACAATTTATCGACATGGGTACGCACGGTCGAGAACTCGATACCCAATCGCGCCGCGATCTCTTTGTCCGACAAGCCTTGTGCAATGCAGGCGGCAATCTCCGCGCTGCGTCCGGTGAGTGCCGCCGGCGGTGACCGATGGCGGCAACGCCGCAACGCGGCGGTGAATGCCGGCTGTACCAGGCGCAACAGGTCCAGCGTCTGCGTATCGAAGCTGTCGCGCCGTCGCGAGCGCCAGATACGCAAGTCGCCGATGTTGTCATCACCTTCCCACGCATACAGGTTGACACCATGATGCAGCCCGTCGCGGCGCAGGAAGTCATTGAAGAATTCGGTACGCATCAGCTCGGCTTGCGGCATCACTTGCGTGACCAGCGTCGGCACCCGACGTACCTGCAATTTGGGCGTGATCGGATCGCGGAACTGGAAGTAACGCTCATAGGCGCCGAGGTTATCATCCGACATATTGATTGCGACGCGCGAACCAAAGCGCCGTTCGCGATCACGCCAGACAAAGGACGCAAACTGGTCCGCATCCAGCAAGCGCAGCAAGCCCTCGCCGACCCGCATCCTGACCTCGGCTTCGTCATAATCCTCGGCCATCAGACTGAACAGCTCTGACAGGATGCAGCTCTTTTCCTTGTTCAGGTACATGCGCCCCCCGAATTCTCTTGCCAGCTTGCTACGTCTGATCAATAAAGAATTGCTCGTCAAGAATAATATAGCGTCTTGCCAATCGTTGGCACAGGTGTATGCGCTGTCGTGCTTGACGTGCAGCTGCAACGAATCCACATTGTCGTTGCACTTGTCAGGAGACTACGAATTTGGAAATGACCATCAAAAAACGGGGTAGCCTCCCCGCTCTTCAGTTATCGGTATCGACACTGCAGGAGGCCGGACTGCGCATCGGTCAGAAAGTCTCTGTCCACGCCGAACGTGGCAGGATTGTCATCGCGCCTTTGTGCGCCTTTTCGCTTGAGGAACTGGTGGCCGGAATCACCAAAGATAATCAGCACGCAGAATCAGATTCCAGCGAGCCGGTCGGCGAGGAAATTTTCAGCGCACCGGCAAGCTGAACTGCAGCATCGCACCATTCAGGCCGAGGAAGTTCAGCTGCACGGTGTATTTGTTCTCGAATTCCCACCCGATCGCGGGAATGATGGCAGGCGAGAAGCCGTTGTGGTTGAACGGCACCTTGTTCTCATAGGGCTTGCGATAGCCATACAGCAGACCAGCGGTCCATTTCACATACAGCTGCGACTGGCCGAGCAGGTCACGATAGGTCTGACCCCACGGATACAAGTAGACCGACGGCTGGCCAAAGGAATTGCTGAAAAAAGCAGCGCCGGCCAGCGACTGGTCCGCACGTTCGCGCTCGACACCCACCAGCCATACGTGCTTGTGATTCGGACTCGGGTGGAAATGCTGCGCATACGGCGACACCAGGAAGTTATACTGATCGCCTTCTTTTTTGCTCAGGTTGAATCCGTCACCCCAGTCATACGCGGAGGCCGACGACGCTGCCACCAGACCCATCATGATGAGTGCGGCACGCAATATCGAACGTGAGGTGAAGAACTTCAACATGGGAGTCCTGAGAAAGACGGTGCGAAAACAGAAACTATGGGTGGGAATTCGAACGCGCCGAACAGTAACATTTATTAATGTCAACTTCAACTAAAATGCCGGCAATTGCTCTGTAACTTGAATGAACACGCCGAAACGCGACAGCGAGCGGCCGCGATCTCGATGACTTCCCTTTCCCCCGCTTCAGGCTTGGCCAGACTTTCGCCACGCCGGCAGTTTTATACCGCGCTGGCCCTGACCACCGTACTCAAGCTGTGGCTGGCCTTTGCCATCCCGTTCATCGGCGACGAGGCTTACTTCTACCAATGGGGCATGCATGTTGACTGGGGTGGCTTCTATGACCACCCGCCGATGGTGGGCTGGTGGCTGTGGGCCTTGCAGCAGGTTTCATCGCATC
>JACCDW011577939.1_pt1 | contig 12523 bp, 5 predicted proteins | sample 7449781 | NCBI WGS metagenome assembly JACCDW01 (sample SAMN15323449, study PRJNA562643) | freshwater metagenome | isolation source: river surface water | place: USA:Blue River Watershed | collected 2017-08-18
GGTTTACGGATCCACCAATATGTTTATGAGTTCTTAATGAATTAGATAATGAGCTAAAAAGGGTGATGATTTGTCTTTCATCTGTAAAAACGTTTATGGTATTAGCTGAAACATTAATTACAACACCACCGACATTTACATAGTTATCATAATCATCAATTCTAAGTAAAGATGCAATAAAATCTACATCTTTTGTTATTGGAGTATTTAGATTTTCAACTGCATAAATCCAAATCTTGACTTCAGTAGCTTCAAGAGGAATAACAGGTAAAGTTACATCTTTAGAAGCTGTTGTTTCTGCTGCTTTATATGCAACATGACCTTTTCCTGAAGTAACAGAAACCTTTAAAAATTTATTTGAGTCAGCATATGTTTCAACTTGCCAGGATACATTATTGTTAGAATCTTCGATGATACCATTTCTGAAAATTTGATAGACAGCATAAAGTTGTGTATCAATAGTGCGAAATCTTTTTTCATCAAGATCTAAGTTCTTTGATAAATCTTGGCTCGGCTCAAGATATCCTAAATTATAAAAAGGTGTGTTTCCCATTAATTCTAATTGATTGGCTTACTATAAGAAGTTACTTTTTCTACTCCCCAAGTTGACTTTCCCCAAGTTAATACATTTTCTTCTTCTGCAAGTATCTGTTCGTTAGCTCTTACTGCGCCCAAATTGTTCATGGTGGAAGAACTTATTTTTACAGCCGACATCATATTGTTTTGAGCTTGCACCACACGAGTATTGATAGCTGCTGAAAGACTTTTGAATGCCATTTTAATTATTCTCCACCAATTTGTAAATCTTTAACTGTCCATGGATGTGAAAATCCTGTCACTGATGCAGTTATTAAGTTTTGTGATTTGTCAATAGTGTAATTTACTGACTGGTAGATGTATTTACTTGTAACTGTATTGTCAGATCCAGCAATTGCATTGATTCTAAAGACTCCATGAAATTTTAATGGTTTTGTAACGTAACAGTTAAATTGAATGTCATGAATTGGAATTGTAGTAATGAATTCATTTTGTTTGTGTTTGAGTTTTACTAATTCGCTTGTAGGCAACTCATTTCTTTCCAAACTGTCAATAACTTTTTTTCTAAAACCTACATATGAAGCTGGTATGACAGGATCAGTACTTACTACTGCGTTGACTACACTATTCAATGAATTTGTAGACATTTTTAAATCATGAAATTTTTGATCTGTATGTTGTTCAATCAAACCTTCATAAGTAAATCCATAGGTAGAAATGTGATAAGACAATGGACTTAATCTTGTTGAGACATTAAAATCACCAGACAATAATCCATGCCAATCTGGAATACTTATATTGACATTGTTACTATTAAGGCCTGTTGTTCTTAGATTATATGTTTGATTTGTGTCTACATCATATCCAACAAATTTTAAATCTTGATCAATGTTGGCATCTGCATATCTTGCATCAAGAACAAAACCAGAATCTTCTAACCATCTAAAAGTTGGCAATTGTTCTAAAGTCATCAACTTTGTCAAAAATACTTGTAATTTGTCTCCAATTTTATCTAAGTTTGTAGCTCTTATTGCGTCTTGGTTAGCTGCAGGATTGTTGACAATTCTAAGATTTAATCCACCAATAAGATTTTCATTTTGAGTTGTGTAATATTTTGAAAATCCTGAGAAATTAATTACAGCTTGGATACATGTCTTGATACTTCTATTTCCAAAAGGGACAATATAGTCAAAATATAGATTGTCTAAAATGTAATTTCCTAAATCTTGACACTCAAGAGTGATGTTGCTTTTACTGCCAGTACGTGAGGTAGTAACTTGAGTGATCACTCCTTGAAAATAAGTACTGTCAGCTCCTATTTTTCCATATCCAGCTTTTACTGTAACCACTAATATGTTTTTTTCCATAAGTTCCAGTAATCTTAATCCCTCAGGAGTTGTATCTAAGTTGGTCAATGAAACAGTAGATGTTTTCCTGATCAGTGAAAAATTTTGCAAATCTGTGGAGCAACTAACTGAGATATTGTTTACCCAAGGAGTAAGATTACCTTTGACAATTGGATATAAAAAATCTACAGTTTTAAATGTGTTTTGAGCCGGTGATTCTAAACTTAAAAATGCCGGGCCTTCGATAGTGCCATTGAAAAATAAGTTTCCCCATGATTGAGAGTATTGCTTAGTGATAAATGGTGGATTAGCGTCTACAGAAGTGGCAATTTGTTTAAATACAAAATCAGTTGGATTTGTTGCTAAATCTGCAGGGATGAATGACCTCCAGTCAGGCATAGCTGATATTGTCTTATCTGGTAAAGAATTGTATCTAAAGCCATTCACTCCAAAATATTTAGCCAAATGGAAAGTATTCTCAATATTACTGGCAGCTATAAGAGATTTTTTATCTTGCGGAGCAGTAAATGTCATTAATATTTGATTTTTAGTATTGAGCAATTCTGCACCAGCAAAAGAAGTGACATAGCTACTCAAAATAGTGGGTGAAATGAAGTTTCTCAACTCATAATTGTTATCTACAACAGTTGATGGTTTAGCATAGTTGTTGAATAAAATTGCTGAATATCGCATTTCATAACTGGCATTAGTAGACAGTATTTTAATATAGGATGTATCTTTTCCAAAATAATGCTCAATATTTGCTTTATCTTGAATAGGTTGATTTGGAGAAACATCTGTAGTTGATGGAATTTCTTCAGGATAAATTGCATTCCAGTTTGATTGGTCACTTGTGAAACCTATCAGCATCACAGGACCAACAAAATGTAAAAATATATCATAACCTAATGTAGCTTTACCATCAAATAAAGGAGCTTTTATTTGAGAATATTGATAGTACAAATCAACATTATTTTTCTTATATTTGGTTATTATTTGAGGTAAAGAGTTTGGCGTAAGATTGATAGTCACTGAATAAATAGTGTTATCTTTTGGAGCCTTGTCCTCGTAAATAATACTTATGTTAGAATCTGATGCGGATGCATTCAGATTAGACAATTGGATATGAAATCCATTATTGGCGCCAGACACTGATGTTATCTTTTCACCATTTAATACAAGATATCCAATATTTGATTGTAGAGCATTTCTTATTTTTGAAGGAAAGAATATAAATGGACTATTGAAAATAACATCTTTAGATGTTGGAAAAATCCTCTTGACAACACAAGATTTACCTTTTCCTTTGGAATCTATAAATAATCTTGCACCATTTATTCCATCTCTAATTGTCTTTATTGATGCATTGCTTTTTCCAGAGACATTTGATCCCACTGGTCCTTCATATTCTCTAACTGATGTTGATCTTGGAGCTTCATTACTATCTACTAAATTCCAGATATTATAAGTTGCATATGGTCCATTTGAATTTAAATTATTAAACATGACCCAGTGAGAAAATCTTATAGTATCGGTATAAGGTGGAATTGGCGAAAAGTTATTACCACCAGATGAAAAAGAATATTCCCTAATAAATGGAATTAAGGGTTTGAAATTATCTAAGTCACTAAAATCATAGTTGAAATTTAAAGTTGTAAGATTTGAAACAGTTGAAGCTCTTACTGGTGAATATTGCGGAAATTGAGTGTAATCAGCATTAGTTGGACCCTTCAGCATAGTAAAAATAGGGTGAACAGTGTCTGATATTATTCCACCAAATGCAAAAGTACATGATGATGCAGTGGGATGTGTAATTGGCTCTAAGACATGGGCATTTTGTAAAGATGGTACAAATTTCACTCTTGATCCCAATTTGAAATCTGCATATTGAGTCAAAGGTGTTCCAAGATTGCCAGCATAATCAAAAACTATCTTAGGGTTATTGTTTTTATTGTCGTAGTTCAGGGATCTAAGATTTTGTGGATCAGGCGCAAAATTAAAAACAGAATAATATCCATTGGCTTGACCTACTTCTGGCATATAGATAGCAGATAAACTGACATCTATTTTTAGTTCTCTGTCGTCAGGAATAGAAATGGACATTAAATAAACTCACTTTTTGGATCAGTTAAAACAAATGGAATTATGGTTGTAGAACACAGAGCTCCACTGTTATTTACATAAAATATTCCAATCTGCCCTTTTTGATCAGAATTATTGTAAACAACTATGCCTGGTTTTTGATATGGTAAAACTTGATTATCGTTGTTAGTAGATGTGTAGAAGAAATTATTTACTACGAATTGCCCATTTGTATAATTTCCAGCTACATGGTGGTATCTCAAAGGGTTTGATATCACACCATCTACATAAGGGGCTTCAGTGTAAATTATATTGTTGTAATTTGTACCAGCAACAGTCAATGATGTCATAAACACAAGTCTTAATAGTTTTGCATCAGGATCATGAATGACTGAAACATTAGACAAAGCTGTTTGTGGATTTGTTGAAACAGATCCTGTATTTACAATTGAAGTCCTGTTTGAAATAACTCCATAATCAACAAATCTATAATAGATATTTAGTAAATCGCCAGAAAGGTTATAAAATGCAATTAATGTATTATCATCAACCTGGACAAGTGATCCTGATTTATTTACTGTTCCAGAGTTTGTTCCAGAAGAAATAACTCCTGTAAATTCTGTACCTGTGTAGTTAGCACCATCTAATAAATAAACTTCTTCTGGTGCAAATGGTAAAGCATTATATGCTGCTGTGTTGTTTATTTGCAAAATTCTATCAAAGGATGTTTTTTGCAAAAATAAAGTATTTCTAAGTGTGCCTAAACAAAATAAATCATTTCTAAACTCAGATGTTGAGTATGTATTGTTTTCAGTGTATGCAAAACTTTTTGACATAATATACTGAGGATCGTCATAATAATACCAACTATTTTCATCAACTAAAGATGGATTATTGAAAGCAATTGTGTTAGAAATATTATTGTTGTAGTAGGTTTCAGAAAATAAATTGCTTGTCAAGTCAAAAGACTTATTCTTAATTATAAGGTTAGGGTTAAAACCATATTTATATGTTGTTGTTACATTAGTAGTTGGCCTTAAGTCATAAGCTTGACTATCGTAAGAATTAATTGTCAAAATTCTAATTGTTCCGTCTGCAGACAGTCTTGCATTTGTCACTGTGGTTGGTGCAATGTAAGGAGATAAAGAATTAAATGTTTGACCAAGACATACAATTATTTGATTTTTTGTAGTTAATTCAGTTGCTGACACATAATTGTATCCGGAAGCTAAACTGACATATGGATTTACAATATATGATTGAACAAAACCAAGCGAAACTCTTGTTATTTTAGCTGGGAGAAATTTAGCTGGAGTTCTATAATTTCCAACTTGTATGTTAGCAGCAAATAATGTGACCACGTTATTTTGTGAATTTAAATAATCATATGGTGAATAAACGTTTGGCCTACCTGTCGCATAAAATCCATTAAGAATAAAACCATCACTTATAGTAGGAGAGGTAGAAGATTTTATTGCTCCCCCTAATGTTGGAGAGACAGTTACTTCTCCACTGAATAGCTTAGCAGTTCCTACTAAAGGTCTATTTGATGCATCACTTTGAGAACCATAAGCATATCCTCTTAGATTGCAATAAGCTCTTATCTCCATGTGAACTGTAGAAGATTCCAGTCTCCTAAGCGGATTGACTTGATTCAACCATGTATCAGCTGTTGCATGGTTGTTAAAATCTTGAATAAATGGAGGAAAATCTAAATACACTCCATGGTAAATGTCAGATGCATTGATAGTTTGAACAGCATTTGAGTTTATTGAAATTGAAGTATTGTTGATATTTGTAGTAGATGAAAAATTCCAATGAACTCCTTGCATATAAGTTGCTAACAAATTGTTATTCAAAGATACACAATTCAAGCCATGAAGAGAATTTAGTCTATTAACAAACTCCAAGACAGTCAAGTTGCTATTTGTAGTTTGACCGCCAATAGATGTATATACTATATCTGTTTCTTCTTCTGGTTTATTTTCATGCCTCATCAAAAGAAAACGTCTTCCAAATTTAGATGTTGTTATGTTATTTGCAACTGTTGAAACCTCTATTTGTTTCAAATTCAAATCACTGCCAGATGATGGTACAAAATTTAAAACATCTGCTGCTGTGGTAGTGTTGACTACTGCCTCACATAAATAATTTGTAAGATCGAAGACATTTCCATTTGAACTTAAATCAATTCTAATGACCCTATTGCATCCATAATATACATTGTTAACTCTCTCATTAGGATCCAAAGCAAGTCTTGATCTTGGGTAAGGGTCATCTTGAGTATCTATTTCCAAACCAGGATAATTTGGGAATAAAAGATCAATAACAACAGTCGTGTTTACAGTTCTTGATAAAGTTATGGTGCCATTCCAGTATTTTTCAATAACTTTATCTCCTGCAGACTCCCATACTGTCAATCTGTAAGGTTGTGTTAAAACTACAAGTGAAGGACTTGCTCTTACACTAAATCTCAAATATCTATAAGCATTCAAGTAAATTCCACTCATTGAATTAGTTGGAACACTTGTTAGATTGATAACATTGAATATTGAATTTAGGTTTAATGATGTTGGCCTATTGTATGTCATTGCTGGAATCATTTGTCCACGCATATAAACAGGAGCATCAATGGATGAATCTCTTGTATTCAAAAGAGCTGCAGTTCTTGAACCACCTACACGAGCATCAAGATCAATTGTAACAAGTTGTCTACCGATATAATTATTTTGTGTAGCTCTATTAAAAACTTGAACAGAGGTACCTGGTGCAAGGTAATTAGCCAATGATCTTGTTGCTTGGGTGACAAAAGCTCTTGAATCAAAATTTGTAAATGATAAAGTCTGTGAAGCATTCCACAAAGATGGAATGTGATCATTATTTACGTTACCTAAAGGACATCTAATTGCATAGAAGATATTATCATTGGTAAATACATGATCTTTATCATATATTTTCAACTGTGGAACAACTCTAACAATTTTTGGAAATGTTAGATTCATTCCAGCAAGACCTGTAGCATCAGTTAATTCTGCATATCCTCTTGAAAATCTTCCTGTTATATTAAAATCTATGAATGGTCTTGATCTATTGTCTGTTGTTGATACTGATGTTCTTGCTATGCTGATGGTTGTCGCTGTATTTGCAGTGACGAAGGCACTTCTTAAGGTGCTTTTATTTTGAAGTAAGAAATTATCAAATCCAGCATTATTAAGATTGAGTATTCCTCTTAATGACCTACCTCCATTTGAATAATCCCAACCTGTAGTTCTCGTATCGTAGTTCCAAACAGCCAATGCAGTATTGTATGCTCTAAAATCTACACCAGTGAATCTAAATCTAAAGCCAATGCTATATGTTGCTCTATTTATTTGAGTTGCAGGTCCATTGAAAGTGTAGTTTATTGAGTAACGACCAGCTGTTCTGCTAAAAGATACTGTTCCCTGAGGAACAAAATTTGGAGGTAGTAGAGCAATTGAAGGTATATTATTTATAATTCCAAAAGTATTAGTTGCATTACCGCTTACAACATTGACTGAAAAATTTGAAATTACAGGTGGATTGATTGATTCATAAATATCTAAATACTTTTTAGGAGGCACTTGAGAGCTATCAACTGTTACAAATCTTGTGTCTGAATAAATATTATCAGTTCTCACAGGTCTATAAGAATATTCTATTCCTAAAGAAAGAACTTTTTCGTATACACCTGGAGCAGGTGCTGCTACTGTAGTTAGGTAATCACCTACCCATACTTGTGTTGCTCCAACTGTTCTTTGGTGAGCTGAGAAACCTCTATGGAGTGGAATTGTGTATACTCTATTTGTTGCAGCTCCAAATCCGGTATTGAGTTGAACAGTCATGAAGTAATCATACATTGCTACTGTATGATTGTTAAATGGAACGTAACCTAAATATTGTGTAAGTAATGCTGTAGTGTTAAGATTAGTTTTTACTACGAATACACTACTTTGAAATCCAGCATCATTCCAATGACCAACGCAGTCAATAGTCGTTGGTAAAACATAACTTGGAGCCAAACCCGCAGGAATATATGCTGGTCTTGTATATGCTGCTCCTATTCTTGTTGTGTAATGATAATCAATGTAATGAAATTGAAGTTGAGAAGGCAAAATATTTACATAAAATTCTTCAATGTCTCGATCATTTAGTAAGTTTTTCGGCATTTCAACTGTTCAAAAAATCTCTTGAAAAAGATTTCAAATCCTTTTTATTTTTTTCTTCAATCTTTTCTAAAATTTTTGATTCTCTCTCAACCATTTTTTCTTCAATGACTTTTACTATGTTATTCTCAACTTTTACGATGTCATTTCTTGTTATAGATTGATTAATAAAAGTATTCTCAAGTTTGGTTATACTTGAATTTACTTCATTTAAAATTTCTGTCTTTATTTCATTTACTATGTTTGTAGTATTGAAATTGTTACTTATATCAATGTTAGTTGAAAAACTTTGATTATTTAAGTCGTAATTAATATCTCCAGAATTGTATTCTATTCTTTGATTTTTGATATCAGTGTAGAATTCTTGAGTATTATTTATTTTATTTATATTTTCTGTCTTATTATTGACTTGCTTTATTGAATCAGGTTTTTCTTTTGATCCGTTGCTATATGTTATGTTGTCGTTTTCCTCGTAAGAAAAACTTCCTTTTTCTGATTCTACTCTGGGTCTTATTTCAAAGATATGTTCACTAAAGTTTGATTCACTTAGCACTAAACTTGAACCAGAAATTTTGGATTTTTGTTTTGGTTTGTTTTTTATGTATGCTAATAATCTTTTTGCTTCATCATTTACAAAAGGTTCATAAACTTCTTCTTGAATAATTTCTTCATCACTATCAAACTCATATGTAGAAATTTCATCACTTGAATTTGATGAAAATGGATTGATTCTTATTAATTTTTTAGGATTTACTGAATTTTTTGTTTCTGGTAAATTGTAATCTTCAGGATCATTTGTCGTTCCAGCTGTGTAGTAATTTGCCTCTAATGGCAAATTAGTATGAGCTGTGGACAATTGAATTTCAATAAAAGGACAAAACTGTGATGAATGAAAAAAAGCATCAGAATCTTGAGCTATTTTCACATATCTCAAAAAACTAATGCTTTCATCTTCCATGTAAATAATTATACTAATTCATTAGATTTTCTTGAATTTGCTTGTGCTATGAACTTTGATTTCGTCTGTTATTTTATTCCTATTCTCTTGTGGATGCTCTAAAGCTGTTCCATAAGGCGCATAGTCCATTTCATTATTGTAATAGTCTTCAAGATATTCATCAGCTTCTTTTACTTCTTTAGATTCTTCAACTTTCTTGAATCCTGAAACTTTTACAAATTTTGTTGATGCTCTTTTCAATGCTGGTATGATGCCTCCAAAATCTTGTGGATTTTGCAATAGTTGATAATAAATTTTTTCCATCACTTGAATATTTTCAAAAACTTTTTGCAATTGTACTCTCATACTTGCAATCATTCTTTTTGGATCATATTCAACTGTGTTTGCGCTTGGCATTACTCCATAATTGCCAAATTGTTTCTCGAACTCTTTATATACATTTTTAAGATCTTTAAATCTATCAACTTCAGCATCAGAAGACAGTTGTCTTCCAGGAACAGTAGATCCTACTCCAGCACCTGCTTGAGGAGCCGGAGCTGCTTGAGTTGCTTGGGTAGCAGTTTGTCCTACAGGTTGAGTTGCCTGAGCTGCTTGTTGAGTTTGAAGAGTTTCTGGAGAAACATTTCTACCCTGAGCGTCAGAAACACTTCCTTCATATTGTGGAATCAAAGACTGAACCATTGGTGGTACAGACTTAGCTAATATAGCATTTCTTGCAAGAAGCTTCAAGTTGGCATCTACAAATGTCATGTCGCCATCTAAAGCTCTAACAAGATTTTGAAAGTTCATACCTGGCTGATTCATTTTGGTAATATAATAATTATATTTAGCTTGTTGTCCAGGATCTGTTGCTGAAGTTACAACTTTCTTTTCAAACATTAAATTTGAAAACTGAACACTTGCTGATCTTTGATATCCTTGAATATCTCCACCTTCACTCATGTTGCCAGATTGATCTACATTTACACCTTCACTAACTGTTTGAGTTGGATTAGGTGCAACAGAAGATGGAACATTAGCTGTTTGTTGGACTGGTGGTCTTTCAGGGGATGTTACATTGTCATATCTAAGATTAGGAAACTTAGCTATCAATTCACTCCACTTCTTGTAAAGTTTATTATAGCTATCTCTTTCAAAATCAATGTAATCCTTGATTTTTCCAAGAACCCCACCCTCAGAACCAAGCACATCTGCAACTGATAATCCTGTAGCAAGATACTTATCTAACTGAGGAATAAGTTCTTTAATTTTAAGTAATAAAAACTTCTGACTTTGTACATTTGAAATGATTTCTGTTATTGAAGCATATTCAGATATTTTAGATCTGATCTCTTCAACACTTGATTGAACCATTGCTTGGTATTGCCTAATTGAACCTAACTTTTGTTGAACTGTTGGGTTATTAGTATTTTGAGCAAGTGTATTAACTAAATCAATCTGCCTTGAACAATAGTCATTTGCCTGTCTCAAGTATGCCATGAAATCTCTATAAAGCTTATCAACTTTTTCTGGACTTTCAAGTGGTGTTTCTATACTTCCATCAGCAGTCTTTACTTGTGCATCTATGACCAACAATAAACTTCTTTCCATGACATTTATTGTTGAACTAACTTGCTTTATAAACTGATCATTTGCAACAAACTCTTGTTGTTGTTGAAGATTTGCACCAAGAGCCTTCAGTGCTTCTGCAGCATCATCCAGAACATATTGTGGAGTTAAATCTCTTGGAGGTTCAATCCCAGCAGTGTTAGCAATTGCAAGAGCATTTTTATTTTTTTGTTGCAAAAATAATGCAGTACCAGCTGCAAGAGCAGACTTAAAATCACCAGTAGCTAAAGCTATAACTCCAGTAACGCCAGCTGCTCCTTTAAAAACTGTATCTGCTATTTTTTGAGCTTCATCAGATAAAAACTCTCCATTTCCTCCTCCGGCTCCTGAAGTTGGACCAGTAACATTCACAGCTACACCTGGTGGATTCTGAATTGGGTTTTGTGCGAACCTAAAACTCATTGCATTTGTTTGATTTGAAGCAGTTTTTTCTGGATTTTGTTTCAGTACTACATTTACAGCTTCAAACTTATTCAATGCTTCCAAATAAAAGGCAAAAATAGTGCTAAAATCTACAACACTAATCTTATTTTGAGCATTTTTAAGGCTGTCTGAAGCGGTTGTAACTAAACCCTTAATTTCGTTTGCAATCTGAATATCATCACCAGTTGCCTTGGCAATTCTAACTTTCAAAACTTCAGCAACCTTGATAAGTTCTGCAAGGTATTTACTAAAATTAGTTAAGAATACTGGATTAACAGTTTTAGCTTTTTTTGGTGCTTCTTGAGCAACAACAAATCTGCTATTTTTTGAACTTGATCTTCTTTGAGTAACTCTGCTTTGTTCTGCTAAACCTGGAGTAGTTTCTGCAGTTTGTCTCCCTTCAAGAGAGGCAAAGATTTCACTTCTAAATTCTTGTCCAAGTTTGATATCATATAATATTCTTGCAAATGATTGTATTTGAGGATCATTGACGCTCAAGGCAAATTGTTCAGTTACGAACTGTACATTTCTTTTCAAAGCACTTTGAAATTCCATAGACATCATTGCATCATAAATGCCTCTGAATCTGTCCGCAACTTCTCTTTTTCTTTGAAGCTGATCTTTACTTAATTGAAATTCTCTTCTAAGAACTTCTAAATCTTCAGCACCTCTTGCTAAAACCATTCCCAATAATTTATTAAGAACAATAGTTTTATCAATATTTTCAGGACCAATAAGAAGAAAACTAATTGCAGCTTCTCTTGTGCCTTGTAAACTACCTTTCATTGCTTTGAAAATATTTACATTTCTCATTTGAGGCTGTAAATCCAAAGCCATGTCAATAATTGTTATTGTATTTCCAAAATTTCTTCTTTTATCATAAAATACTAAAGCAAAATCTAAAACATCTTCAGCTTCTGCACCTTGTTGTTCTGCGTTTACTGCCTTTTGCATAAATTCTCTTGTAGCAGTCCAAGGTATATCTTTTTTAAATAAAAACTCATCAAAGTATTTTGCCAACAAATCTTCTGGCATACTTGTTAATAGTTGTGAAATTAATACTTCTCTTTCACCTAATTCAACAGCCAGTCTATCTGCATTTTTACCTTGTTCCTGAGACATGTCCAAAACTTTACCAACTAATCGATCAGCGGCATTTTTAGAGTCACCCAAAGATTGGAATTTATTTATAACCAAACCAGTTCCGGCAGCTGCAGCTGCTGCCTGTGCACCTGATTTGAATGGATCTGTTTCTTTAACTTTCTTTGGATCTGGTGTTTCAGGGGTGTCAGGAGTATCTGGGGTTTTAGGAGTCCTGCTAAATGGATTTTTGAACTTAGGTGTAGCTGAAGTTTTTTGGAACATGATTTACTCTGTTTTAGCTA
>JACCDW012009007.1_pt1 | contig 12523 bp, 9 predicted proteins | sample 7449781 | NCBI WGS metagenome assembly JACCDW01 (sample SAMN15323449, study PRJNA562643) | freshwater metagenome | isolation source: river surface water | place: USA:Blue River Watershed | collected 2017-08-18
AGTGTCTTTGCATTTATCTTAACCTTGGTAAGGGAGGCATTAAAAGATATGGAAGATATGGAAGGAGATCAAAAATTTGGATGTAAAACCCTTCCTATTGTTTGGGGACTTAAACCAACTAAAGTATACATTGGCGTTTGGCTCATTGTAGTGATTGGCTGCTTGGCATTTATACAATTGTATGTCATTCCTTTTGGATGGTGGTATAGCATCGTTTATTGTATGTTAACCATTGTTACCCCCTTAGCGCTCGTTTTAAAGAAATTGAATAAGGCCTATACCAGCAAGGACTTTAAGCAATTAAGTTTACTTGTAAAAATGGCGATGTTTGCTGGCATTATGTCCATGTTGTTTTTTTATTTTTTATTATAATTTATGGCTGATTTTATTTTAGCTTCTCAATCTCCCAGAAGAAAGCAATTGTTGGAATGGGCGGAAATTCCCTTTACGGTAATGGTTTCTGACACAGATGAATCTTACCCATCCAATTTACCTATTGCAGAAGTGCCTGCATATATTGCAAAACACAAAGCATTGGCGGTAAAAGCGAACTTGGAAAAACAAGCGACTAACAAGGAGATACCCTGCATCATTGCTGCTGACACGGTAGTGGTTCTTGATCAAACCATTATGGGAAAGCCTTTAGATAGGGCAGATGCCATTGCATCTCTTTCAAAATTGTCTGGCAATACCCATGAAGTCATTACGGGGGTTTGTATAATCTATGCAGATCAAGAAATTATTTTTTCAGAAACCACCAAAGTCCGTTTCCATCCTTTAACACAGGCGCAAATAGCATTTTATGTAGATGCTTACAAGCCCTATGATAAAGCAGGGGGTTATGCCATTCAAGAATGGATTGGGGTGGTAGGCATACAAGGTATTGAAGGAGACTTTTACAATGTCATGGGACTTCCAGTAAGCAAATTGGTACAAAAAATAAAGCAGCTAGGCTTAGTAGACTAACTGCTTTAAAGAAATAGTTAACAATAGATAAATGGGGTAGCCGTTTGTTGGCATATTCCATTATAACCAATGAAAGGCGATATCTAATTCCACATCTGGATGTAAGCTTCTTTCTACAGGACATGTTCTTGCCACACGTTCTAAAATTTCCTTTGTTTTGTCATCTAAGTGTAAAGCGGGCAGGGTTACATGCGCTATAATTTTTCCAATTCTTCTTGGGTCCGCTACCATTACTTTAGTGACTTCTACTTTTGCTCCATCTAGTGCAATGTCCATTGTCTCTGCTTTGATTCCCATCGTGGTAATCATGCAGGCGCCAAGACCAGTTGCAATTAAATCTGTCGGAGAGAATCTTTCTCCTTTTCCTTTATTGTCAGTAGGAGCGTCTGTTTCAATGGCAGAACCGCTTTGTAAATGTAGGCAAGTGGTTCTTAGGTTGGACTCGTAGGTAACAGTTGCTGTCATATGGGTAATTTTATTGTTTATGATTTTGGTAAAATTACAATATAATTCCCCTCAACTCTTGTATTTTTGCCAAGTTAATGAATGACCTTATGCAAGAATTACCCATCTTAAATGCACAACCTGCTGAGCGCCTAAAAAAGCCAGATTGGTTAAGAGTGAAACTTCCTATTGGAGAAAGCTATAAGCATGTAAGGGGACTTGTAGACAATCATAAATTACATACCATTTGTGAGAGTGGCAATTGCCCAAATATGGGAGAATGCTGGGGAGAGGGAACGGCCACCTTTATGATTCTTGGTAATATTTGTACCCGTAGCTGTCAATTTTGTGCAGTAGCCACAGGACGTCCAAAACCAGTGGAATGGGATGAACCCCAAAGAGTAGCAGAAGCGGTGTATTTGATGAAAGTTAAGCATGCTGTTTTAACGAGTGTTGATAGAGACGAGTTGCCAGACGGTGGATCCATTATCTGGGCCAATACCATTAAAGCCATTAAGACTTTATCGCCAACTACCACTTTAGAAACCTTGATTCCAGATTTCAGAGGCATACAAGAACAAATTGATCGTATTATTGAAGCTGCACCAGAAGTGGTGAGCCATAATATGGAAACAGTGGAACGTAATACAAGACGCGTGCGTGTGCAGGCAAAATATGATCGTAGTTTAGGCGTATTAGAAGCCTTGAAAAAAGGAGGCCGTCGCACTAAAACTGGGTTGATGCTTGGCATAGGAGAAGAAAAACACGAAGTAATTCAAACCATGAAGGATTTAGTGAATGTAGGTTGCGATGTGTTAACATTGGGTCAATACTTACAACCTACTAAAAAACATTTGCCTGTGCAACGTTTTGTACATCCTGATGAGTTTGCCGAGTTAAGACAAATCGGTTATGAACTAGGGTTTGATTATGTAGAAAGTGGGCCTTTGGTGCGTTCTTCTTATCATAGTGAAAAGCATGTTATTGCAGGGTGGGGAAGAAACAAATGGATGGAAGAACAAGCAAATAAATAGTGAAACCTATATCATGAAAAAAGTGCCGCTCGTTTAGAGGGCACTTTTTTCATGATTATTCATGGAAGTATTTTCTCCTGAATTCATGTGTATGAATTCGATAAATAAAATAAACGCATCGCGTTTATTTTATTCCCACATGAGTGCTGAAGCACCCAAAATAGCGGCATCCGATTCTTTCAGGTGGCTGAATAATATTTTGACTTTATTTTCAAAAATCTCAATGACATTGGATTCCATATGCTCACGCGTTGGTTTCAATATCATGTCTCCTGCTTTTGTTAAACCTCCAAATAAGATAATCGCTTCAGGGCTAGAGAACATCACAAAGTTGGCTAAGGACATCCCTAATATTTTCCCTGTGAATTCGAAAACTTCTTTGGCAACCTCGTCGTTATTTTGCGCTGCTTCAAAAACATCCTTAGAAGTAATTTTTTCAATTGGGATATTTCTAAGTAGACTAGGACGATCGGTATCTCTTAAAATTTCCATGGCAGACTGAGCTACACCCGTTGCTGACGCATAACTCTCTAAGGAACCCTTCTTTCCAGTTCCTGGATGTAATCTTCCATCAGGAATAATAATGGTGTGTCCTAATTCTCCAGCGAATCCATCATGTCCATATATTAATTGACCATTGGCAACTATGCCACTGCCAACACCGGTTCCTAAAGTAATCATGATAAAATCCTTCATGCCTTTGGCAGCGCCATACATCATTTCGCCAACTGCTGCTGCATTAGCATCGTTGGTTAATTTGACAGGCAATTTGAATTTATCCTGCATCATTTTTGCAAAAGGGATGATGCCTTTCCAAGGAAGGTTGGGTGCATATTCAATGGTGCCAGTATAAATATTTCCATTGGGGGCACCTACACCAATTCCTTTGATACGACCAACACCACCCACTTTCTCAATCAATTCAGAAAGTTTTACATATAGTTCATCAATAAAAGAATCTACCTGTGCATGTGTATTGGTAGGCATAGAACTGGAATGCAATACATTTCCATCCTTATCTACAATACCATACTTGGTTCCAGTTCCTCCTATATCTATACCAATTACATATGAATCCATTGTTCTAAAATTTAAATATTGAATTAGGTTTTTGGATGATTAGTGTCCTCCTTTGGCCTCCGTTTCTTCGTAATTAATGCCTTGCTTTTTTAATATTCCTTTTACGATAATCGAGAAGAATAAAATGTAGGCAAAACACAGTACTGGGATCCAGAAGGAATTATGAATTCCGTATCCAGGTAAATCTGCATGAGAAGATTGTAAATAGTCAGCTAATTTTCCTTGAATTGGAGGAATAATACCACCTCCCAAAATCATCATAATCAGGAATGCAGCACCTTGTGTAGTATATTTTCCTAAACCAGCGATAGACAAAGAGAAAATAGATGGCCACATAATAGAACAGGCAATACCGCCGGTTAAAAAGGCATATGTTGCAAGATCTCCTGTGTTAAAAATTCCAACTAGCATAGCGACAACTCCAATGATACTAAAGATCATCAAAGTTTTAGCGGGTTTGTCCTGACTTAAGAAGAAGGCTACTACTTGAATTAAAACACAAACCACATACATATACAATGGGCTCATATCATATTGAGCAATGCTATTGGCGCCAATTACTACTCCAAATGCCACCAAGGGAACGATTAAGGTTAACAGTTTTTTGGTGTTGCTTTTAAATTCAAATGCGGCAATGGCACCTGTCCAACGTCCAATCATCATACTTCCCCAATACATAGAAACATAAGGAGCAATTTTAGAAGAAGGGATGCTGCCAAAATCAGCTTGCTTTAACAGCTCGCCTAAATTGGATCCAATCGCTACTTCTACCCCCACATATACAAATAAGGCCAACATGCCCAATACCAATTGAGGGTATTTCATAGCACCCCAGCCGTTCTCGTTTTTTTGAGCAGCAAAATTGGCATATAATAAACCAATCACTACCGTTGCTAAAGCGCCAAATAACCATTTTAAACGTGTGGTTTCCATATCTAATTTAGCGGTATCGCTTAAGGTAGTAGGGTCAATTTTATAACTGTTAAAAATGGGCACAAACATAACAATCAAAACCCCTGTCATGATAATTAATAAGGCTAAGGCTTTATTGGCCGGTTCGATTTTATCCTCATTGATTCCAGCAGGAACTTTTTTAGAAAAATGGAATAAGGCAGCAGCTGCTAGAAATAAACATCCTGCAGCACTATATAATATAACCACTTTGCTTAAACTTAAAGCAGCAATCTGATCGTCCGTAATGGCAGCGGCAGTTCCAAATAAAGCAAAGGCCACTACGATGGGGCCAATAGTGGTACCAAATGAGTTGATTCCACCTGCAAGGTTAACGCGGCTTGCTCCGGTGCTTTCATCCCCTAAAGAGATCGCAAAAGGTTGTGCAGCGGTTTGTTGTAAAGAGAATCCCAAGGCCACAATAAATAAACCAACCAACATGCCAGAGAAGGTGTTCGCATTTACAGCAATAATCATGGCAGCAGCACCTATGGCCGAAAACAATAAGCCGTATACAATACTTTTTTTATAACCCCATTTTCCCACCAAGTCCTTTCCTCCAAATGCCCCATAGGCAAAAAGGCCCAAGGCACCCAGATAGTAAGCTAGGTAAAAGGCAAAGTCCACCAATTGGCTTTGAAATTGATCTAGGTTAAATTTGTGTTTACAGAAAGGGATGAAAACGCTATTGCTTGAAGCAATAAATCCCCAGAAAAAGAATACCACAATAAGGGTAGATAAAGCACCCGTATTAGTGGGTTGTTTTGTTTGGCTCATAACATTGGTTAGTTTAATCGTTGACTGTGATTCGATCCCGTAAAATACTTAAAATATGTATTCATAGTTCAATTGTCGGGTTAAAATATACGGGTTGGAATTGTAGCCACAATAATGTAAATTGAAGACAAATTTAGAAGTCCCATGTTGATTGTTCATGTAAGCGCAGAGTGCTATCCAATGGCCAAGGCTGGAGGTCTGGGTGATGTCGTGGGCGCCTTACCTAAATATCAAAACAAATCAGGCGATGAAGCAATGGTCGTGATGCCCATGTACAAAACACCCTATTTGGAAAAACAGGAGTGGGAAGTGCATTTTAAAGGGAATACGAATTTAGGAGATTGGTTTTTTGATTATACCATCATTAAATTAAAAAATTCGGAGCTAGGATTTAATTTGTTTTTGGTGGATATCAATGGCCTTTTGGATCGACCTAAAATTTATGGATATACAGACGATCAGGATCGATTTATAGGTTTTCAAATTGCAGTAGTGAATTGGCTTATGCATTGGGCACAACAACCCGATGTAGTGCATTGTCACGATCATCAGGCAGGATTAATTCCTTTCATGATGAAACATTGTTATGATTACCAGCAATTGCAGTCTATTAAAACAGTATTAACTATTCACAATGCACAATACCATGGAGCCATGGGTTGGGAAAAGAGTATTTTAATACCCAGATGGGATTTGTGGAAAAGAGGATTGCTTGAATGGAACAATTGCATCAACTCCTTGGCGACCGCTGTCAAATGCGCGGATAGGGTAACCACGGTGAGTCCTACCTATATGCATGAATTAAAAGTACATTCCAATGGACTGGAATCTTTATTTGAATATGAGCAAGGAAAATGTATTGGCATTTTAAACGGCATTGATAATGAGCTTTGGAATCCTGCTACGGATTCGATGGTGCCTTATCATTATTCTTTGAAAGATGTAATGGAAGGCAAACGAAAAAACAAACAAGTGCTTTGTGATCGTTATCATTTAAATATGGATAAGCCTTTGATTGTATTTATAGGAAGATTGGTGGGAGAAAAAGCGGCAGATATTTTACCTGGTGCCATACAGCACGCATTGGATAAAACCAATTGCGGTGCTAATTTCTTAATGATTGGCGCAGGAGATACCGCAGTAGAATCTGCTTTAAATTATTTAGTTCAGTTGTACCCTGGTGAATACAACACCTATATTGGTTATGTAGAAAGAACTGCACACGAGGCTTATGCAGGTGCCGATTTTTTACTCATGCCTAGTAGAGTAGAGCCTTGCGGATTGAATCAAATGTATGCGCTCAGGTATGGAACCATTCCGATGGTTAGAGATACTGGAGGCTTACATGATACGGTGGTGGATATGGGAGAGGAAGGTGGTTTTGGCATACGGTTTTTGCATGCAACTGAATCGGATATTGTGCATGCTATTGAACGTGCTATTTCCGTATATAAGGATAAAGACTATTTGCAAAAAATGATTACCCATGCCATGCAAATAGATCATAGTTGGGAGTCGGTGGTACAGGAATATAAAAATGTGTATCAAACCATTGTTCATTCATAAATTAAAGTTGATGTCAAATTACGCTAAACAAACGGTCTCCATTATTTTAGGAGGAGGAGCAGGGTCTCGACTTTCTCCTTTGACGGCTAGTCGTTCCAAACCGGCCGTTCCCATTGCAGGAAAGTATCGTTTGGTAGATATTCCAATCAGCAATTGCATTAATAGTAATTTGAATCGCATTTTTGTATTGACACAATTTAATTCTGCTTCCTTAAATCAGCATATCAAAAACACGTATCATTTTAGTGCCTTCAGTTCTGGTTTTGTAGATATATTGGCTGCTGAACAAACTCCAGACAATCCAGGTTGGTTTCAAGGTACGGCCGATGCGGTGAGACAGTCTTTAAGACATTTGGATAAGATGGATTTTGAATATGTACTTATTTTAAGTGGGGATCAGTTGTATCAAATGGACTTTAGTAAAATGATTGATGCGCATAAACAAAGTGGTGCCGCTTTAACGATTGCTACCATTCCTGTGGGAGATAGAGAAGCTCCTGAATTTGGAATTTTAAAATCAAATGAAGAAAATGTAATTACTTCCTTTATTGAAAAACCCAAAAAGGAATTATTGCCAGATTGGATCAGTGATACTGGAGCGGCAATGCAAGGGCAAGGAAGAAACTATTTAGCATCCATGGGTATTTATGTATTCAATAAGGAGATACTCTACAAATTATTAAACGAGGTTCATGCAAACGCAACCGATTTTGGAAAAGAAATTATTCCAGATTCTATTGCGCATTATAAAGTAATTAGTTATCAATATGATGGTTATTGGACAGATATTGGAAATATCTATTCTTTCTTTGAAGCCAATATTGCTTTAACAGATGAGATTCCACCATTTAACTTATTTGATAGCGCACAAACAATTTACACGCGTTCAAGAATGTTGCCACCTGCAAAAATTAGTGGAACGCAAATTAATCAAGCAATAGTTGCAGAGGGGTCCATTATTCATGCAGCTTCAATTACCAAGTCCGTGGTGGGCATTCGTTCAAGAATTGGAGTGGGAACCATTATTAAGAACGCCTATATTATGGGCTGTGATTATTACGAAACCATCGAACAAATTAACGGTAAGCATGCAACAGGGCAACCTATTTTAGGAATAGGAGAGCGTTGTGTGATTGAGGATGCGATTGTAGATAAAAATTGTTCTATTGGGAATGATGTAACCATCAAAGGAGGGGCACATCTAGAAAAAATAGATCATCCATTATATACCATTAAAGACAATATTGTAGTAATCAAAAAAGGAGCCGTTATACCCAACGGATTTGTGATATAAAAAATACAATTTATGAGTACAGCGTACACGGGAGTAAAAGCCAAATTAAGTTTTTGGCAAATTTGGAACATGTGTTTTGGATTCTTTGGAATTCAATTTGGTTGGAGTTTGCAAATGGGCAATATGAGTGCCATTTATGAGTTTTTAGGTGCAAAGCCGGAAGAGATTCCAGGTTTATGGTTAGCAGCTCCTATGACAGGATTAATCATTCAACCCATCATTGGATATTTAAGTGATCGTACCTGGCATCCTAAACTTGGAAGGCGACGTCCCTTTTTCTTAGTAGGTGCCATTCTCAGTTCTGCATTACTTTTTGTAATGCCTAATTCCTCTTCGGTTTGGATGGCTGCTGGAGTATTATGGGTTTTAGATTCTAGTATTAATGTAACTATGGAGCCCTTTAGAGCTTTTGTCGCTGATAATTTGGACGAAAAACAACGCTCATTTGGGTTTTCCATGCAGAGTATGTTTATTGGCTTGGCTTCCTTTATTGCCGGTTATTTACCACAACTTTTAGTGAATTGGTTGGGTGTATCAAGAGAAAAAGTGAATGGTACGATTCCACAAAACATTTTACTCTCTTTTTATATTGGTGCTGCTGTATTTTTTGTGGCAGTCATGTATACCGTTTTGAAAAGTAAGGAATATCCACCCTCTGTTCCAAGTCAAAAAAATGAATTAGAGCCATCAGGTTCTATTGTTTCTGAAATTATCGGATCCATTAATAATATGCCTATCCAAATGAAAAGATTGGCTTTGGTCAACTTTATCACTTGGCCTGGGTTGTTTTTAATGTGGTTTTATTATAGCACAGGAGTGGCAACTCAATTGTTTAAAGGCGATCCTATTACCAACAGTGACGCATTTACTATGGGACTAGAGCATGCGAATACCACCTCGGCTATTTTAAACTTAGTGACTTTCGGCTTTTCTTTCACCCTTTCTTTTTGGGTAGGAAAATTAGGGAAGAAGTATACCCATGCAATGTGTTTATTATTAGGGGGCATTGGATTGGTGTCGGTGTACTATGTGCAAAATGTAAACTTCCTATACATAAGTATGGGGTTGGTTGGTATTGCATGGGCATCTATTTTATCTATGCCATATTCAATGTTGGCCGGATTTATCCCAGAACAAAAGATGGGTATTTATATGGGTATTTTTAATTTCTTTATTGTACTGCCTGAAATAATTGCCTCCTTGTTTTTTGGCAAAATCATGTCTGAATATTTACATAATGACAGACTTATGGCCGTGCAAATTGGAGGATTTTTATTGCTATTGGCTAGTATCATTTGTGTCGCAATCATTAAAGAAGAAAAAGAAAAATAATGAAAAAAGTAATATTAGGATGGGTTGGATTTATATTCATGACTAACATACTTAGTGCACAAGCAGTTGAGTTTTATCCAAGTAATTGGTTTGTTAACATGAAAAACAAACAGGTACAGGTTTTAATAAGAGCTTCCAATGAAAATCTTTCAAATGCAAAGCTAAAAATTCAATATCCAGGTGTCAAGTTGAAAAAAGTATATAATTTTTGTAACGGACATTATATAGCTGCTGATTTAGTAATAAGTGAAACGGCAAAGCCGGGTAATGTCATATTCAATATTGAATTGGAGGGCAAAAAAATCAATACCATTTGGCCATTAAAAGCTAGAAGAAAAGGATTGGGTAAGCAATTTGCCCAAGGCTTGGATGGAAGCGATTTAGTTTATTTTTTAATGCCAGATCGTTTTAGTAACGGAGATCCTAGTAATGATAAAGTCGCAGGATTAAAGGATCAGTCATTGAATAGAGATTCTATTTTTCTAAGACATGGTGGCGATTTACAAGGAGTAGCCAATCATTTAAATTATTTTCAACAATTAGGTGTTACCACCTTATGGATGACGCCTGTCGTTGAAAATGATATGCCTGATAGAACTGAACATGGATACGCGGCTACGAATAACTATAAAATTGAAAAAAGGTTTGGTGGTGATATTGCCTATTTAAATTTGAGTGATAGTATACATAATAAAGGAATGAAGCTTGTTCAGGATATTGTTTATAATCATTTTGGCAGATTTCATTTTTTAGTACAAGATCCACCATCACAGGACTGGTTGCACCAGTGGCCAGCATATACTCAAACGCATTACAGGGAACAAGTGTTATTTGATCCTTATCATTCTAAAATGGATGAAGAAAAAATGATTAATGGCTGGTTTACCACTGAAATGCCCGATATTAATCATGAAAATATTTTTGTTGAAAAATATTTAACACAAAATGCAATATGGTCGGTTGAAACTTTTGGCATTGATGCCTTCAGAGTGGATACTTATAAATATTGTAATGTAGTGGTGATGAATAGAATCAATAAAGCATTGCTGAATGAGTATCCTAAAATATTCACTTTTGGTGAGTGTTGGGTTGACGGGGTTTCGTCACAAGCATATTTTGTTGAGAATAACTTGAATACCCCCTTTAAAAGTAATTTGATTGCTACATCGGACTTTAGTTTATTGTTTGGAGGTATCCTTCCAGCTTTAAATGAATCTAACAATTGGAATAACGGTGTTATAAAATTATATAGCACATTGGCACAAGACTTTTTATACAAGAAGCCAAGTAACAATGTTATATTCTTAGACAACCATGATATGACAAGGATATTATCTTCACTTGGAGAAAGTATACCTAAATTAAAAATGGCATATGCTTGGCTATTAACTTGTAGAGGCATTCCTCAAATGTATTATGGCTCTGAAGTATTAATGAAGGGTATTTCAAATCCAGATGGTTGGGTTCGATTAGATTTTCCTGGAGGATGGGAGGGCGATAAAAAGAATGCATTTACGGAACAAGGGCTTAGTGCTGAGGAGTCAGACTTTTTACATTATGTACAGCGCTTAGGAAATTTCAGAAAAAATACATCTGCCATTACGAGCGGCTCATTTATGCAGTTCTTACCTGACAACGGGCTGTATGTTTATTTTAGGTATGATAAACAACAAACCATAATGTGTGTGATGAATACGGATACTAAGGAAAGGCCGGTAGATTTTTCTAAATATGAGGAAAGGACACAAGGGTTTAAGAGTGGAAGGGACATTATTAGCGGAAATAAAGTGGGATCTTCATTTTCAATACCTGCAATGAGTATGCAGGTGATTGAATTAACTAAATAATTATGCCAAAATACGAAGACGTACATTTTGTAGATGCGGAACAACCTGTTTGGAACTATTCATTATTTACGGAAGAGGACATACAGAATTTTCAGAATGGGACCCACTATTCCTTGTATACTTTATTTGGGAATAAACAAATAGAAGTACTAGGAAAGCAGGGGACCTACTTTTCAGTTTGGGCTCCCAATGCCACTGCGGTTTTTGTGGTTGGAAATTTTAATGACTGGGACAATACAAAGCATCCGTTAAAAGTAAGGCTAGATAGTTCTGGCATTTGGGAAGGTTTTATCCCAGGCATACATGCAGGTGAAGTTTATAAATATCATATTCATGGATACAAGGGAGCGAAGCTAGATAAGGGTGACCCATTTTCCCATTATTGGGAATTGAGGCCATTAACCGCTTCTATTACTTGGCAAACACAATATGAATGGAAAGATCAGGAATGGCTTGAAAAAAGAAAAATCAGTAATCGAACGGACCAGCCTTATTCTGTATACGAAGTGCACTTGGCAAGCTGGATGCGTCCAGATAAACATAATGAGGATAGTTATAATTCCTATGAACAATTAATTTCCTTGTTAGTACCTTATGTGAAAGAAATGGGATTTACGCATGTAGAATTTATGCCTGTGATGGAACATCCATTTGATGGAAGTTGGGGTTATCAAGGAATTGGTTTTTTTGCACCTACATCCCGCTTTGGGAACCCTCAACAATTTGCTGCTTTGGTGGACGCTTTTCACGCAGCAGGCATAGGAGTCATTATTGACTGGGTGCCATCGCATTTCCCTTATGACAGTCATGGTTTGTTTATGTTTGATGGGGCTAATACTTATGAGTATGCTGATATGCGCAAAGGGTATCATCCAGACTGGAACTCTTATATTTTTAATTACAAACGTGGCGAAGTAAAATCATTTTTAATTAGTAGTGCCCGTTTTTGGTGTGATCAATTTCATATTGACGGATTAAGGGTAGATGCAGTAAGCTCCATGTTGAAGTTGGATTATAGTAGAGAAGAAGGGCAGTGGGAAAGAAATGAATTTGGGGGCAATGGTAATATAGAAGCTATTGCATTTATAAAAGATTTAAATGAAACCTTATACCGAGATTTTCCCGCGATTCAAACTATTGCGGAAGAAGCTACGGATTGGCCTGGAGTAAGCCAACCTACTTTCATGGATGGATTGGGCTTTGGCATGAAATGGATGATGGGGTGGATGCAT
>JACCDW010931345.1_pt1 | contig 12516 bp, 6 predicted proteins | sample 7449781 | NCBI WGS metagenome assembly JACCDW01 (sample SAMN15323449, study PRJNA562643) | freshwater metagenome | isolation source: river surface water | place: USA:Blue River Watershed | collected 2017-08-18
ATCAAATACAAAAATTATTAGAAAAAAGAGGCAAAGGTAAAGGAATTTCTATAGGTGTAAGAACTACAGGATGTTCCGGAATGGCCTACACTTTAGAATATCTTGACGAGATCTGCGAGCTTGAACCTGGTTATACAAAGCTGTTTGAAAAATTTTGTGTTTATATCAACGAAAGACATCTGCCATATTTTACAGATCTTGAAATAGATTATGTTAAAAAAGGGCTAAACGAAGGGTTCGAATTCCGTAATTCAGCAGAAAGAGATCGCTGCGGTTGCGGTGAGTCGTTTAGAATTTAGATACCGGCAAATCTAAACTAGCTGGCATATCCCATATCTTTTTACGTTCAACACCCTTGCGTTGAGCGAATCTTTTACTATCGCAGTTAGGGCAACAATGAAAGTAGTTGTCGCTTAATCTCTTTCTATCCACGTGTTTGAGATCTCTGCTAAACTCTACACCGCAATTGTCACAAAGAAATATTGCTAGAGTTTTTTTACGCATATAAGAATGCTTTGAACCTAACTTACTAGTTCTTATATATTCAGACTCGATAATATTTGTCTTAACAAACATAGTGTATTTACATTCGGCTTATAAAATTTTCCGATAAATAAACGAGCAACTGCTCATTCTAGGAAGAATTATGGCAAGAAAAGTTATTGATATAGGTTCGGTTGGTAATGACGGAACCGGTGATAGTATTAGAGACTCGTTTCGTAAAGTAAACGATAACTTTAGAGAACTTTATAGTTCTTTAGGTCTTGGTGAACGATTAACTTTTATCGCACTAGACGATACTCCAGCTACTTATGTAGGACAAGAAAATGCTGTTTTAGCTGTTAATAGAACCACTGATGGTTTAAAATTTAAACAGATTTCAGCAGGCACAGGTATTGTTATTGACAACATTACCAACGAAAGTGAAATACGAATCAGCACACAATTTTCCGAAATTTCAGGAGACCCAAGTCCACAATTAGGTGGTGATCTAAGTGCTAGGTCGGGCGGTAATCAATGGCGTATTCAAGATTTAACTACTCCAGTATCCACAGACGAAGCATCTAACAAAGGGTATACTGATACTAAAATTTCCAAAGCAGGTGTTGAAGCAATAGATCCTGCTACAGGATTAGTAAATCCGTCATTTGGTAGAATGACTGGACCTTTGATTTTATCTAGAAATCCTGAACCAGAAGATGATACAATTTATGGCGGTTTAGTCGCTGCTACTAAAGCATACGTAGATAATTCTTCGTTTGGTTCTGTGGCCAACCTTTATGTGGCATTGTCGGGTCAAGACGATCGTCCAGGAGTAAGTCCTGCACTACAAGGTCGTGCTCTAGCATATGCATTTAGAACTTTAGAAGCTGCTCTTAAAAAAGCAGAAGAAATACAATTAGAAGCTAGGCAAGAACTAGGCCCGTATCAAAAGTTATTGACATTCAATAACGGAGCGGGCACTTGCACATTAACAGACATCGATAGTTCTCCGTTATCAGGAGCAGGCTTTGCTGCTACTGTTAGGATGAGTGTTGACACTATCACTGCAAATAACAACGGAGTGAACTATAACGTTGGCGATCGAATAACGTTATCAGGCGGCACTGTAGCAACAGGCGGTGGTCCTGCTGTAGTTGAAGTATTATCTACAGCAACTACTCCAGGTGCCATTGTTACATTTAGAATAGTATCAACAGGTGTATATACAGCATTGCCTGGATCAACCGGTGTGACAACTACCACCGACAGTGCGTTCGGTAGTGGTGCTACATTCAATGTCACTTACAAAGTAAACTCAGTGGCAATTACCAATGGCGGAACAGGATATTCTCTAGTATCTGTTAGAGTTACAGGTGGTGGTGGCACAGGTGCGTTTGGAACTGCTGTTGTATCAGGCGGAGTTATTGCTTCTATTGTCATTGACGACCAAGGATCTGGGTTTACAACACTGCCAACTATTGTAGCTGACTTACCAAGATTTTTAATTAGAACAGACAACTATAGAACAGACTTCACAGGTGACGTTTTAACTAACACTCCGACCGCCTATCGTGGACGAGATATCAGAGAAGGTTTGTTCTTAAAAGGCGTCAACTCTGGTGCATTGGCGCAAATACTTTCTCATAGCGGAGCACTAGACAGCGGCGGAAACGAAATATTTGATGTTGATATCAAATATGGTGCCTTTGAATTAGGCGAGCCAATTATGTATGGCGATGCTGCAAGATCCACACAAGTTACTGTTTTAGTTGAGAGTGGTATCTATGAAGAAAACTATCCGTTAAGAGTTCCACAAAATACATCCATTGTTGGTGATGAATTTAGACGTTGTATTGTTAGACCACGTCAAGGCACATCATCAAGCCCATGGGCATTTATGAAATTCCGTAGAGACTTAACCAACGACGGATTAACAACCGCAACACAAGAGTTTGGTTATCACTATCTACAAAACAGTTCACAGCCTGTTTATCCAAAAATTGATAATAAAGGTGCTTATAAATTAGCCGCAGCATTATTAACGTTAAACAGATCATTCCTTGCTGAAGAAACTGTAGCATGGATAGATGCGCAGGTTAGGGCTGGCACTGCTCCATTTACCACAACATTTACCTATGACAGCAGAATTTGTAAAAGAGATACTGGTCTAATTGTTGATGCTCTTATATTTGACCTTAAGTGGGGTGGCTACGGTAGAACCATTTCAGCTGCATTAAAATATTATCAAAACGCTAGTGGTCGTATAGCTATCACAACTCAACTATCGCAAACTTTAGCAGCCGTAGATAGATTAAACGTTATAGCTAGACAGGTTATCAATAACGTAGTAGTAACTAGAAATCAAACAGACTACGATCAAGTTATTGACACAGCCTATATTGCAGAATCAGGAGCAACTGACGTTGTTGACGATTTAATTGCTGCTCTTAAAGATGTTATGGATGGTTCTGGTTCAGTTAACTATCCTAAAGAAAACGATCAAATGGACGTATTCCTTGCTAACGATGCAGTTCGTTGGCAGGCAATCACAGCACAAGGGCATGGCGGATTTATGTGTGTGCTTGATCCAGAAGGTCAAATTCTTGCTAAATCTCCGTATGCACAAGAGTGTGCATCGTTCTCTAAGAGTATAGATGCTCAAACGTTTGCTGGTGGTATATTCGTTGACGGTTTTGCAGGTAACTTAGAATTTAAAATTACCAATGTAGTAAGTCCAACTAGACTCGAAGTTACCGGATTAGATCGATATCCACAACTTCCATGTAGCTTTATCTATCTCGACACTGTTTATCGTATTAACTATATCAGAGACTTTGTCTATAATAAAGATGGATCCACAGCTACATTTGTCTTAGATGAAACTACACAATGGCCGTTTTCGTTATTCAGTTACAACGAATCAATATGTAACAGAGACGTTGGTTTAATCATTGACGGTCTTGGCTATGATGTGGTTTTCCAAACTAACTATCATGCTAGAAAATCAGGATCAACTTATAGACTGGCTAATGCAGAAGTAGTTATTGACAGTCAAAAAGATCTAACTGTTAGAGCTATTACCTATGCTCACGAATTGGCTAGAAATACTGTAGCTGATACAACATCTCAAAATACTGTTAACAATAGTTCTACAATTATTACTAAAATTGTTAACAGAGGTTTAGTCTACGCACCAACATTAATATTAACAAATCCACCAGGATTATCAACTGATCTAGCAAATGCCAAAACTTTATTATTGGCAAATATAGATTTTATCAAAGATGAAACCATAGGATGGATCAATGCTCAGGTTGCAGGACCAACTGCTCCATTTACTGGTTCTTTCACATATGATTCAATTACATATGCTCGAGATTTTGGATTTGTCTGCGAGGCTGTGGCCTATGACTTGATCTATGGAGGCAATAGTCAAACTAGAGATGCTGGTTTAAAATATTATGACGGAGTTGGATCTGCTATTACTAGTCAGATTGCAGGTCAAGAATCTCAAGTAGCAGCAGCTTTAGCTTATACCAAATACCTAATTAAACAGGTAATACAAAATTTAGCACCCACATCAACATATTCTACAACTCCTAGAGTAACAGGAACCGGCGCTACAGCAACAGAAGCTGCCACAGTTGAAACATTGATGTCGAATCTTGTGACAACTGTAAGCAGCGGTGTTGGATCTGCTCCTAGCGAAACTCTGCCTAACCTAAGTTCTTATTCTTATACCGCAGCATTGCTAACAGCAAGAACAGCATTACAGACCAACAAGTCAACTATTCAAACTCAAACAGTTGGTTTTGTAAACACCAACGCTAATAGATTTGAAATCTTGATGCCTGGTAATAGATCTATTCTAGGCAACGACTTTACACAAGTCAACGACATGGGCTATGGTATTTTTGCTACCAACGGTGCTCTAGTTGAAGCTGTGTCAATTTTTACCTACTACTGCTATACATCATATTATTCATTGAATGGTGCACAGATTCGTTCTGTAGCTGGTTCAAGTGCTCACGGTGTATATGCTTTAGTAGCTGAAGGTTCGGATCCATTAGAAGTTTCAACTCCAACGACCATGTATTTTGACATGTCTCAGAGAGTTGACTGCTATTATCCAAGTCCAAGTTACGCCAACTCTACAGGCGGATTGTTTATCTATGTAACCAATTATGATTACGAACCTTTAAACAATTCTGAATTAGAAGTAGATCACGGAAATCTAATTTATAGATATCCAGTAACTTCTGTAACCACAGCTGACCTTCCTACAGGTGTTGCTAGACTAAACTTAACCAGCGATACTACTGGTAACTTTGACGGGTTATATGCATCAATTGCAGACGGCACTAAGATGTCTCTTAGAGCCAATTCTCAAATTATCTTAACAGGTGGTCTACAGGATGTTGCTGTTAGACCATCAACTGGTTTGATACTTGCAGAATCCGAAGACGTGTATCGTGTGCTGCAATTTGAAGAATATTCAGATAATACCAACGAACCATACGGTGTATTGTTCACCGCAGGTTCCCCAGGAGTTATTTCTCTAACTTCAACTGTTACAACTATTGCGTCGGATGTTTGCACAACTAGCAAAAATCACAGATTAAAGATAGGCGATAGATTCATACCAACTTCTACCGCCAACGGATTTACTTCTGGAACAACATATTATATCATTGATGTTCCAAGATACGATCAGTTTAAAGTTTCAACATCACCTTCGGGTAGTTCAGCAACACTGACTAACGGAACTGGTCTTACTATTGTTGGACGTAGAACACATAGATTCTTAGAAAAATTCACAGTTAGTTTTACAACCACAGGAACATTGCCAACTGGTTACAGTGCTGGAACAACCTACTATGTTATATCAGATGGATTGACTAACACTGATTTTAGATTAGCAGCAACTGATAACGGTGCTCCAATCGTTATACCGTCTGCAGGCTCAGGCACTCATAGATTGTTCTTAGAAGGTTTAACTAAAACAACTCTAAGAGAAAACTATAACTACATTGATTTTACATACTATCAACCGGGCGAATATGTTGCTGGAACTACTGCTACTTGCACAATCAGCATAGCGTCGCCAGCAGTGATAACTAGATCATCACATGGTTTTACTGCGGGCACAGTTTTAAAATTTACCACAGACGGAAGTTTACCAACTGGTATTAGTTTAAACAAACATTACTTTGTCCTTTCTACAGGATTAGGTCTTAATAGTTTCCAAATATCCGAAGCGCCCGGGGGCACAGCCGTAGATACTTCCGGAACACAATCTGGAACACACACTGTTGGTAAAGTAACAGGACGAGTAGGTGACAGCAGCTTTGCAGTAGTGGCTCTAAGTCCAGGAGACACTGCAAGAGCTGACGGTGCCAAATTTGTATTCAAAGGTGAAGAGTATATAGTTTCCAACTATGAAAACGAAACTGATACCGGGGTGCCATATGGTAGAGTGAACCTAAATAGACCGTTGGTAGATGCTATTAACGTCTATCAAAACTCTCACACTATCAAAGCAGGTGTTCCTATTAGATCAGACGGTGCTGATGGAACCTTAACAATTCGTATTTCGTTAACTCGTGTAACAGGACACGATCTATTAGAAATTGGAACAGGATCTTACGCTGATACTAACTATCCAAACGAAATTTATGGTCCACCAGTTAACGCTGTTAACGATGCTAACGAAACTGAAGAAAGAGATGTAGGTCGTGTATTCTACGTGACCACAGACCAATTTGGTAACTTTAGAGTTGGTCCTTACTTTAGCGTTGACCAAGGAACTGGTAGGGTTTCTTTCTCAGCTGCTATCGCACTGAGTAACCTAGACGGTATTGGTTTCAAACGTGGTGTTCCAATTTCAGAGTTTTCAACAGACTCTGGTATGACTGATAACGCCACTGATACAGTGCCAACAGAAAACGCTACTAGAACATACATTGATCGAAGATTAGGTTTGTCACACAGTGGTTCTGCAGTAGTTGGCACTAACTTAATTCCTCCAATTAGTGGCGGATTTATGGCGCTCGACGGTCAATTGGGCATGAAAGGAACTATGGATCTTAACAACAATAAGATCATTAATCTTTCTAATCCTACTAATCCACAAGACGCTGTTAACCTAAGAAGTTTAACATTTAATAACTTACAAGAATTCACAGTTACTAATGTTCAAGCAGCTGATCTTATCGCATTCACTGGCGCAGGTAATAGTGCCATTAATGCAAAAGTCACAGGCGATATTACCTTTGAACTGAGAGCAGGAGTTGACAGTGCATTAAATCAATTAGATGCACAGATTAATGCGGGTGCTATTGCTGATGCTGATGTTAATGCTTCGGCAGCTATAGCACAAAGCAAACTGGCAATGAATGCTGCTACAACTAGAGGAAATGCCACAGGTATTACTCAAGCAGATAGAGGACTGGCCAGTTTTGATTCTAATCAGTTCGATGCAACTAATGGTTGGATCTCTGTTAAAAATAATGGTATACTAACATCTAAGATTGAACAGATTTCTACAAAGACTGTGTTAGGTAATTCAACTCTAAGCACAGGCAATGTAAGTGCAGTGGCATTTACCACCATCATCAACGACGGTGGCGCTGTTAAGAAAACACAATATAGTTCGTCTGGATTCCTAAGAAGAACAGGCGGCACTGGTGCATCGGATGGTGACTATACTGTTATTGATGCGGCAGCAGGCTCAAGCTCAAGTGTAGAAGCTAGCAAAATTATTGTAAGAGATTCTAACGGTGACTTCGGTGGCAGGACCGCTGACCTACAATCTATCAAGATTGACACTAATCTAGCCATTGACACTGCTACAGCAGGTTCAGGTGGCTATATTAGATTATATGGTTACAACACACAAGGTGGTATTTTAGTTTCAGACGGCTCATTGGCTGTTGATAAGAAAACTTCTTACTGGAACGATGTCCACCAATTCAAAACACAAAACGGTGTTAGCGATGCTCCTATAACTTGTTCAAGTGTTCAAACACTATCATTAACCACTGGCGGTAATACAACGTCAGGAACTATTACAGGGCGTTGGACACTAACTGGCACATCTCCAAACGAATCAAGATTACAGGCCACTTACTCCGCCGACTTGGCAGAATACTATGAAGGCGACAAAGAATACGAAGTAGGAACTGTTCTTGTGTTTGGCGGTGACAAAGAAGTTACCACAACAAACGTCAAAGGCGATACTAGAGTAGCAGGTGTTGTTTCTAACACAGCAGCTTTTGTAATGTATGATGCTTGTCCAGGATTTAAAAACCTAGTTGCGTTACAAGGCCGTGTTCCTTGCCGTGTAGCAGGAAAGATTAAGAAAGGCGATCTGTTAGTTACATCATCAATAGCTGGTGTTGCAGTAGCCGCTGTAGATGTGAAGGTAGGAACTGTGGTAGGCAAGGCACTACAAAACTACGACTCGGATCATATCGGAACAATTGAAATTGCGGTAGGGAGAACATAATGCCATTAGAACAGATATCATCGGGCTCACCACCGTTACTGTGGAGTAACGTTAATGACGCATTTACTAAAATCAATGCTAATTTTGAAACACTAGCAGCGTCAATTGGTGGCGGTGGATCATTAATTGATTTTGAACAGTTTGATAATAATGTAATACCAGCTGCGTCAAACGCTATTCGGTTAGGAGATATTACCAAACCGTGGAAACGTTTACACGTTGACAGTTATAGAGACAACTTAACTGATACCATGAATGGACTTTGGTTAGGATCAGCACATATTAAAGGTATAGATACCAGTATAGATCTTCCAATAGGTTCAACAGTAAATGGCAGTCTAATCATTGATCCAGAAAAGACATTCTTTAGACGTGTATCAGTAGATGATTTTAATGTGATCGAAGCCAACGATTTCAGTGACACATTGAATCTTGCGGCCGGAACTGCCATGCAGTTGGTTGTTGATTCATCGGCAGAAAGAATTACTATCAATAACGCAGGTGTAACAAGCCTAGTAGGTGGAACTGCTATATCAGTGAGTGCAGCAACTGGAAACATCACAGTGACTAACACTGGCGTTACTAGTTTAACTAACTCAACTTCGTTGCCCGGTGGATTAACCGCTGGGTCTGGAATATCGGTAAGCGCGGCTACTGGCGGAGTATTAATTACCAATACCGGTGTTCTTCAAGTTCAACAGGGTTTTGGTATCACAGTTTCTACAGATGCTTCTACAGGTATTGCTACAATTTCAAACTCTGCTCCAGCACAAGTTACATTTAGAAACTTTGTAATCAATGGGGATGCTATCAATGCTATTGTAGCAGACAGCACATCTGATACATTTAATCTTAACACAGGTTATGGATTAATCACTACCAAAGATCCTGCCACAGATACACTTAATATTTCTTTAAATCAAAGAATAGATATAATTGGTTCCGTGTTCGGCGATGACAGTTCTGTATTAGTAGACGGTGTTAACAATTATATCTACGGTAATGTTTCAGCTACAACATTAAGAACATCAGAAACAAAAATAGCACTAGGCAGCGGCGCTGGTGCAACAAGTCAAACTACCGGAGCCATTGCTATAGGCCAACAAGCAGGCGAATCCAGCCAAGGCCTAGCGATAGCAATTGGTGTTGGTGCCGGACAAGGTAGCCAAGGGTTTATGGCTGTCGCCTTAGGACACGGATCTGCTGTTGTAGGTCAAGGTGCTAATGGTGTAGCTATAGGAGCAAGTGCAGGAGAACTTAATCAAGGGTCAAGCGGCATTGCTATTGGATACTATGCGGGTAAAACTACACAAGAAAGTGGATCGGTGGCAATTGGTTATACTACGGGACAGGTTACGCAAAGAACAGGGGCAGTAGCCATCGGATGGGCTGCTGGTCAAACCAATCAAGGTGCAAATGCAATAGCCATAGGATATCGAGCAGGTTTTACAAATCAAAATGCAAGTTCCATTGTATTAAATGCCAGTGGTTCAGCATTAGAAGCTGCTGCCGCAGGTTTGTATATTAATCCAATACGATCATCTGGCAACGGCCGACCATTGATGTATGATACAGCTACCAGCGAACTATTTTCAAGCAGCGTATTAGAATTCATAGGCAGCACTATCTCAACCAGTGATTCAAGTGCTGTGCAGTTTGATGGTCCAGTTAATTTTCAAACTTCTATTATTGTTGACGGAAATACAACATTTAAAGACAGTTTGATTATTTCTAGCGGTGACATAACGTTCCCGGATGCAAGTAGGCAAACTGGCGCTGCAATTAGTATCACTGAATTAAAAGCGTTAGTGGCAGCGGCCACTACCTATGCTGATTTCCAGACAGCTATTGCAGCATTATAATTGGAGCGAATAAATGTCTAAACAATCAATAAACATAGGCGCAACAGCAAACGACAGGACTGGAGACAGTCTTAGATCTGCGTTTAATAAGGTAAATGAAAATTTTACAGAACTGTATACCGCACTAGGATTAGATGTTGCTCCTTTAAATATTGGCGCATTTGAGTTTACTGGAAGCACTATTAGCACCACAGACAGTTCAGCGATCACAATTGATCAAGCCACTACTGTTACAAGTAATTTAACAGTGGGTGGTGATATACTGCCACAGACTGCGCTTGGTGGTAACTTAGGTAGTGCATCGCAGCCTTGGAAGAGTTTGTATGTCAGCAACAATACTATCTACATTGGCGGCACAGCCGTAGGAGTTGATAATACTGGAAAACTCACAGTTGGTGGCAACAGGGCTGCACCAACAATCACAGCCAGCGATGGTCTCACAGCCACAACAGATGCCAACGGCAATGTTAATATTGGGTGGAGTGATACATTGTATGTTGGGAATCAAACTCAATATGGTTTTGAAGAAATCGTAGATGAAAGTGGTCCAAGTCCTATATACTCGTCGAGACTTTCACTACCGATGATCACAGAATTTTTAGGCGGCGAGATCAGTCTTACTGCGTGGGGACCAGGTGTTAATATAACCGTAAGAGACACTAATACATTTGTAGAATATCTCTGGAAATTTAACGATAAAGGTAGAACAACATTCCCTAACGGAACTGTTCCAGAACACAGTTATGGTGCTGCCGGAGACAAGGAAGGAATGGTGGTATTTACTGACCCTTACATCTACTACTGTAAACAAGACTATGTTAATAACTCAACTGATATCTGGGTTCGTGTAGCGTGGACCGGCACTAGCTGGTAAAAGGAACTACTGTGTCCGTTAAGAAAATAGAACTCTACGACCTACATCCTGCTAATCCCTTAGTAGAAGTTATTAATACGGTCAATGAAAACTTTGAGAATCCTATGACATTTAAGAAATTAGAACTAAAAGATTTACATCCTGCTAATCCACTAGTTGAAGTTATTAATACTGTCAATGAAAACTTTGATGCTCTACACGACTCGTTGCAAAATGCAGATAATACCAGCGTTAATGACGCAGTTGTGGACAACGAAACTGTGTTAGATTATTACGACACATTGAACATTACAGATCGTGCAGCATTAACGTCCTCACTACGCACAACCGAGTTGGCAATCTTAGCACGTGAGAAAGCAGAACTTATAGCACGTAATCGAGCATTAGGAGTTCCTAACGGCAAGACTAGAGATGAATACAGCACCAGTGCCTGGCAAATCAAACAAGACTACCCAGACAGTGAAGATGGTCTATACTGGATTCGCAATGATGACTTCAACAATGGCGATCCTGTGCAGGTCTATTGTGATATGACTACGCTCGGTGGTGGCTGGACATTGCTAGTTCAAAATGCTGGAAACAGCGGCGAGTGGAAGTGGACTCCGGAAAGATTATATCTACACAACGGAACAACACCGCCTAGCGAACTGAGCCCTAATGTTAATAGAACACCCAATGTAAACTACAGTATCTTAAGTTGGGCTGACAAGATCAAACGAGCAGAGTCAGGATTTGATTTTATGATCACTGCTCGTGAACACGCTACTGGCGGTGGTGCGTGGACTGCTAACGAAGCATACTCATTTGTGCAGACGCACATAGGTGCAGACTTCGGTGACGAAAAGTTGGGCACAGACGGATGGCGTAAGAACATTACAGAACTAGCACGTTTTGAAACAAAATACAATGGCGAGTGGAACTATGACTATGACGGCATGGAAGCACGTATGCCTTGGGTGGGCATCGGTATAAACGCGGGCTGGTTAACTACAGATGGATTCCGTGGCGGATGGTGGGGAACATTAGTTACCGATCACGATTGGGATCCAGCACCATGGTTAGGTGCTGGCGAACCTCATCCAGGTGTTATCTGGTATTGGGTAAGGTAATTAACGGTAAATATTAAAAAGAGAGCGCAAAATGGCAATTCAAACAATTAACATAGGTAATCAAGTAAACGATGGTTTAGGTGATGACCTACGCACGGCATTTGAAAAAGTTAATGCTAATTTTACAGATTTAGTTTCAAATGTGTTTACCACAGCGTCTAACATCGGCGACACAGGCACAGGACTTTTTAAACAAAAAGTCGGTGCTGATTTACAGTTTAAAAAACTAGTTTCTGGAACTAAAATTTTAATCGACGATGCTCCAAATTCCGTAATTATTAACAGCACAGCACCTGATGCATTTACTAGAATCGATACTAATGCAGGAACAGTAAACGCTGGAACATTTCAACAGATAACCTTACAAGGCGGAGATGACATAGATGTTACATCTCTGGGATCAGTTATCACAGTTAATAATGTTATACCTGTAACACGAATTTTAACCACTTACGATTTTGGTCCTATTACCGGAGCATTTACTAACACATCGCAACTAGCACTAGCGTTTTCAAACATAGATTTTGGAACGATCAATCTACCTTCTACAGTCGATTTAGATTGCGGTAGTATCGTTTAAGGAGCGGCTAGATGGCTATTACTTGGCTAACACCAGCAGGAAGCCTAGGAATTATCACTGAACGTGTGATACAAAATATCACGATATCTGCATCTACAAAT
>JACCDW011998567.1_pt1 | contig 12511 bp, 13 predicted proteins | sample 7449781 | NCBI WGS metagenome assembly JACCDW01 (sample SAMN15323449, study PRJNA562643) | freshwater metagenome | isolation source: river surface water | place: USA:Blue River Watershed | collected 2017-08-18
AGAAGCGCTGCAGGTAGTTGACCCAGTGGTCCAGCACCACCACGCAGCGTTTGCCAGCCTTGCGTGCCAACCCGATGGTACGCCACTCCAGATCCGACAGGAAGCTGGTACCGCACAGCAGCCACTCGCTTTGGGCCACCAGTTCATCTAGAGGCAAGGTCTGGGTTTCACCCAGTTTACGGGCGATCACCGCAACGGCGGCGCCCTCGAGATGGAAGGCGCAGTCCAGCTTATGGCGGCGGATATAACTGGAAATAATTTCAGCCCCGCCGGCATCATGGGCCACCACACCAATCATTTAGTCAAACTCGCCTTGTTTTCAAAGTCGTCGCGGAGCACACCGTACTCGACCATATCTTCCCATTGCCCATTCAGGAATAGATGCTTGCGACGGCGACCTTCCTCGATCATGCCCATCTGCAAGGCCAGCTTCTGCATGCCGACATTGGTACCGGCAGTGCCGCAATAGACACGCTCAAGATTAAGCTTTTCAAAACCGTGGCGCAGCAGCGCTAGCGAGGCATTCAGGCCGACCGACTTGCGCAAGTGCTTGGGATTACCGATCAGGATGGCAAACTCGGCATTGCGATTGATGAAGGAAATGCTCTGCAGGCTGACGTTACCAATATGGCCGTCCTCCTGGTGGCAGATTGCCCACACCACCTGATCTTCGCGATTCAGGTTGTCGTAGAACTTGCGGAACCAGTTTGCGTTCTTGAAGAACTTACCGTGGGAGTTGTACATGCAGACGTTCTGGTCCTCGAACCAGGACTGATAGGGGCCATTGAGGTCGCTCTCATGCAGACTGCGCACATAGTAGCCATCGGTAAGTTCGTAGATCATCGCAAAGCCTCCAGATTGCGCCACACCTTTTGGAATGCCGCAATGATCAGGTCAACTTCCTCGTCCTTGAACTCATGCGAGCAGATACCGAAGCCAAGGAAGCTGGACTCGTGCAGTTCTTCAGCGACCGGGCAGATGCCCCTGGCGTAGCTCACGTCGCGCTTGCAAATGTCCGAGGTCCATGGAAAGCCCTTGCTGCCGTAGGCCAACTTCTTCTGGTACATCGGCAGCATGTGCAGGTTCTGGTAGCTGGCGGCAACGGCTGGCACACCTTCGGCGACCAGGGCCTCATGCAGGCGCTGGCGGCTGATGCCCAACATAGCGATATCCAGCGTCATTGAATAAACGTAATACACATGAGTGCAATCCGGCATCACGGCCGGGGTCTTCAGGCCCTTGAGGCCTGCCAGGCCCTTATCTAGCTTCTGCGCAATATGCTGTCGCGATTTGACTTGACGGTCCAGTTTTTTGAGCTGCTCGATACCTATCGCGCATTCGATCTCGCCGAGACGGAAGTTGTGACCAATCATGTTACTGAGATTGGTCACGCCCTTGTCGCCCACCACCACTTCAGCGTGGTTACGAATCAGACGCAGGCGATCAGCCAGATCATTGTCATCGGTGACCGCAATCCCGCCTTCGCCGGTGTGGATGTGTTTGTGGTAATTCAGGCTGTAGCCGCCGATATCGGCCAGCGTGCCGGCGAACTTTCCCTTGTACATAGCGGCCGGCGCCTGGGCTGTGTCAGAAATGATCTTGAGCTTGTGCTTGTCGGCGATCTTGCGCAGGGCATCCATATCGGCCGAATGACCGGCGATGTCCACTGACATGATGGCGCGAGTCTGCTCACTGATATTACGTTCAATCAAAGCCGGATCAAGACAAAAGGTCTCGCGCTCAATATCAGCGAAGACCGGAATCGCGTTCCAGTGCAGGATGGCCGTGGCGCTGGCCGCCATGGTCCATGGGCTGACAATGACTTCGTCACCAGGCTCGATGCCAAGGGCGCCCACGGCAGCCACCAGACCCGAGGTCCAAGAATTGAAAGTGACGGCATGCTTCACGCCGAAATAGCTTTCGCACTGACGCTCGAACTCCTGTACCTTGGGGCCGCCGAAGAAATCTGGATCCCAGCATCCGAGGAATTGCGACAGCACACCGCTCTCGATCACCCGCTTGGCGGCTTCGACTTCCTCAGCGCCCAGAGGGTTGTATCGGCTGAAGGTTTGACTGATCAGCTTGGGGCCACCAAGCAGCGCAAGCGTATCGTTGGCGCTTTGTTTTTTCATAGTGCTGCTTTCATCTTCAAAAGCGATTCCAGGGTTCGCAGCGCATCTTCACCAGAACACAAACTGGAAGGCTTTCCGCGTAATGATGCGCTGACGTTATCACTCACATGCCATTGCAGCTTATAGCCTTCCGTCGCAATTTTCTCGCCGGTCAGGGATAACACCTTGTATTCCGGAAAATCGGGATCCGTACCTGCCGCCTGCCAGAGAATTTTTGCGCCGCCCTGCTCATAACGCAAACAGCCGTTAGGCGCAACCAGCTGAATTTCGTGGTGGGAAAAATGCTCTTCTTTTGCTGCTAGGAAGCTCACCTCACCAGATTTGAATTTTACCTGAACATCCGGTTCAAGGTCCTCATCCCCCCGGGGACGGCCCGAATTGATGATTTTGAAGGACTCAACGGGCCCCAGCCAGAATTCGAGTAGATTCGAGAAGTGCGAGCCGTTGTGGAGCAAGCCCTTGCTGTACCAGAGCACCCCCTTGAGGGGAACGGCAATGCGCCCATCCTGCAGGCGCTGCTTGATCTCTAACACGCCAGGCTCGACTCGGCGCAGATAATTCACATAGAGCTGACAACCGACAGCGCGACAATCGGCCACCATGGCTTCGGCTTCCTCCAGCGTGTAGGCCAGCGGCTTCTCGCACAAAATCAGCCGCGGCTTGGCATGGCGCAAGGCCAAGCGCACGGACTGAGGGTGGTATTCGGTGGGGGAGGCGATTACCACCACCTCCGGCTTTGTCGCGCTCAGCCCCTCGGCCAGATCACTGCCGATCCAGGCACCGTAGCGACTAGTGAAACGTGCACGGGCTGATGCATCCGGATCCACGCCGCCGACTAGCTCAAAATCGGGATGAGTGGCAAAGGCCTTGGCGTGGCTAGAGACCACCTCGGGATCGGCCATATCGAAATCGTAGCCCATCCCAACTTGGCCCAGACCGACGAGCAAGACCTTGTGCTTCAATTTGGTCGCGTATCCTTGCGCTGAACCGTGTCGTTGATCTTCAGCAACTGAGGATTGGCTTGTAGGAAGCGGATCACATCGCCACAACCGAACAGGGGATTGTTCTTGCCGAGATTCTCAATCAGGGTACGTATCAGCTCGTAGTCGGCCGGTTCGTCCAGCGTCAGGCCCAGACCCGGCCAGTGCAAGGAAGGCGGGGCGATCAGATAGGTGTGGGGGAAGATCTGCGGGTTGTTCACGATGTGGCGAGACACATGTTCGCGATCCAGTGGATCGTCGGTCATGGAGAAAGATTTCTTCAAGGCTTCCAGTGTGAGCACCTGGGTATCCATGCCATCCGGATAGCTGCTAATGAAGGAATTGGCGCAATACACCGCCTTGTTGCGCTTGAATACGCGGATGGTCTGCTCAACCAGATCGGGGTCGATGATGGGACAGTCGCCAGTGATCTCGACAACGACATCGGCATTGGCCGACTCCGCCGCGCCGATAACGCGCGACATCACATCCTCCTCGCTGCCCCGAAAAATCTTGATACCATCCTTCTCGGCGAAGTCGACCAGCATATCGTCGGCGGCATTGACCGTGGTGGCAAGCACGATCTCATCGATCGATGGTACAGCCTTGAGGCGGCTAGTCAAGTGCGCCAGCATCGGACGACCTAGCGCCGGCATCATTACCTTGCCCGGAAGCCGCGAAGAACTCATGCGTGCCTCAATGGTTGCAACGATTTTCATGTTAGTACTTAATTGACGTTACGGGCACTGCGAACGCGATAGATCGCTTCCGCCAACTGCCAGTCCTGTTCGTCGTCGATATCGACAGCCGTGCCCTTGGGCAGCACATATCCGATGAAACCGCTGTCCGAGCCGGCACCCTGCGATTCCAGCACACACGCAACGGGGAATGCGGCAAAACTGCCAGCATCGAAGTAGCGCTTCTCTAGATCTTGAGAGCGAACCGCAAACATCCCAGCCTGCACCGGCGTAAGAACACCGCCGGCGCCTCGACTGAAGGCCCACTCGATGGGAGCTGGATATTCAGATACAGCAAGTAACGGCTGTTCAGCGCCAGCTTCTCTGAAGAGCGCTGCGGCCTTCTGCAGATCCTGCGCATCGATCAAAGGCGCGCAAGCCATCAGCAGCCAGATTTCATCAAAGTGCTGACCGCAACGTAAATACTCTTCTGCCGCATGGCGCAGTACCGGCATGATTGGCGTATGGTCATCAGCCAGCTCGTCGGGCCTTGCAAAGTCAGGTGGGAACCCGAATCTTGAAGCCACCTCACAAATACTATCGCTATCGGTGGAAACATGGATTACGGAAAACAGACCGCTGTCGCGCGCCGCGCCCAGCACATGCGTAATCATAGGCTGGCCACAGAAGTCGCGGATATTCTTGTTGGGGATTCGCTTGGAACCGCCGCGCGCTGGAATGATGGCGAGACGCTTCATGCGCTCATCTCAATACCGCTGCGAATTAGGTCGGCACTCTTGTCGCCGCAATTAAAAAACATATCGATTACTGACATATAGGGAAGGAAGTCGCCAAACAGTTGAGGATACTCCGGATGGCGATAATTAAAATAACGCACATGCACGTTGATATCCTCGAAAGCGCTGGACTTTTCCAGGTAGTCCTTCGAGCCGGGTACCGAAATATATTCGGTGGCACCAACTTCCTTGCACAGTGATGCCAGCAGATCAGCCTTAGAACCACTTCCCTGCATTTGGCTCGAACGCAGCAATTGCCTTTTGATACCCAGCAACGTACAGCATTGCTCGATGATACCGATGTTCAAGTCGACCAGTAAAGTTGGTCCTTCGAAACGGGTAAGCAATGCGGGGGCGAAGTCTTTGAAGCTCACCGCCTTGGCATAATTGCTCTCGATGGATTTACGATGCTTGCCAGCGAAATTACTGGCTCTGTCGAGCTCGGCCTCGCAGATTAGTTGTTCGCGCTTTCCTTTGCTGGCCACTGGCACAGTCAGCCACCGTGCGCCTTGTGGCGTCTTGATCTGATTGCGTTGTTGCCAGGAGCGCCTCGCAAACTGAACTGAGTCCAAAAAGATAAAAATGTCGACCGCTTGCATCAATCCAAAATATCCACACCAGGGCAGATAGGTGGGCTGCATAATAGCAACTCGGGTCATTCAGCCACCGCTAGCCCAATGCCATCATAACCATAACCATTACCGTTATAGAACATAAAATAGCGATTATCATACTTCACGACTGCGGCGTATTCGATCATCTGACTGTCAAAACCAGATGGACTCACATCAATGCCCGCAAGATGATCTAAACGCTCCCAGTTGAGACCGTTGCGGGACTCAGCATAGCCAATGCGGTAGTCGGTTTTTTTGTAAGCGAACCACATCCGCCACAGGCCGTTTTCGACGAGCACATACGGTCGTGCTAACGCATTCTCATTGCCATCCTTAAAATCAATGCATACATGACCATCGCGCAACCACTCTTTTCCATCCTTCGAGTATGCGGTCTTTATGTTGTAACGGGGTAGATCTTTGTGCACCCACTCGTGACCAGACACATAGTAAATCCTATAACCGTCGTCATCTCGAACCACCCAAGGCGCTGTATTCAAGTAAGGATCGATTTTCGAGCGCTCTAAAATCGGCGCCCGGGACCATCGCTCAAATTTTTCACCATCGTCGCGACTTACTGCCAATCCGCCGAATAAATGCATGCGAACTGTGGATCCAGGGTTCCAGCCAATATAGTACATAGCTTTTTCACCACCAAGATCAATTAAACATGAAGGTGATACGCCATTATCATCAAAACAGCCTAATTCTCCCGGCTTAAGTACTGGATCAGCTGAGTACTCTATAACTCTACATTCCCCAGCTAGATCTACTGTGGCATAGCCAATATGGGATTGGTTATTTATATTACGACCAGAAAAGTAGATTCTAAATAGCCCATTACCGAGCTCGTAAGGAGTGGGAAGCATTGCATGAGTCACGGACCACCAATTGCTCGTCTGAGGCTTGATGAAGAGCCCGAGCTTTCTCCACTTCAGCATGATTTATTAAGCGCGTTCGCTTGTTGCTCTTTAGAAAAAGGTGATAAATCTACACTAAAAGAAGAGGTCATTGAAGATGCATTATTTAAATTATTAAAGCGAAGTTGCACAGCAATCCGGATCTTGTTGCTGTAATTTACTCCTGATTTATGAAGTAGTTTTTGATCAAAAATTAAAAATTCATCATACTTAACATCAATTTCAGTTACGTCAGCGTAACTATCATAATCCATTACGGGTTCAAACGGTTCGGGACCATTCCTTTTTCTAAAAGGAATAAAACCAAAGTTATGACTACCGGGTATTACCTTAAGCAATCCCATGTTTTTATCAAGCTCGCTCAAGGAAAACCATATAACAATTGAATTTTCAGAAAGCCAGTTAAACCAATAATCGCGGTGCCAAGGGGTCAATCTGAAATCCTCACCAGGACGATCCAGCCGGACAACTGGGATCGTTGATGCCTGTGGAAAACTTATTCCAGCGAAATTTGCTAGCTTGAGGACTAAGGGATGATTAATTAATCCAATGACTACAGGCAAAGATGGGAAAACCTCATAGCACGCTCTGGTTACTTTGTTATCAATTTCATGCAAATGAATAAAAGAAAGTAAATCAACTATGTTATCGATATGGTGAATATCGTCCGCATAACCGGGCATTAACTGTTTTATGATATTAGTTGAAGCAGCAATAAGACCATTATTAAGCTCGTGCTTTAATTTAAGAACTTCTTTTGCTTGTGATGAGTTTGTAATTATGAATCCATTTTTCTGAAAATTTATACTTTCCATTTAATCTCCAGTCATTTAAAGTACATTTTTTTTATTGCCATTGCTCTTCGATCCACTCCATCTAAATACTCGGACTTTGTGCCCAAACAAACTGATCCAGTTCGAACATTCCGAGTAATATTAGCTCCCATAGCAATAAAACAATCATCACCGATTTCACAAAAATCACCCAATGCTGAATTAACACCGAGAAAATTACGCTCGCCGATCTTACAATGCCCAGATATTGCAACGTGCGAAGAAATGTATGAGTGATTACCAATTTGTGTGCCATGCCCAATATGATTGCCCGACCAGATCATTACATTATTGCCAATGCGCACGCCCGGCTGGATGGTCTGGTTTTCGAGGATGAAGCAGTTGTCGCCGATGGTCAGGTCAGGCCAAGTCACCGACTTACTGCAAACATAGGAAACTAGGCGGTAACCGGCCTGCTTGGCTTGCTCGTACTTTTCCTGGCGCAACCGATTGAGCCGCGCATAGGACAGCGCGACATGCATCTCGAACGCGGTTGGTGCAAAACGTTTTATCACTTCGCTGAACGGTACCAAAGGTAAACCCTGGAAACTGTCGCCCGTTACAAAGTTATCGTCTACCGTAAACGCCACGACGCGATACTCGCTGTCGTTCTCGAAGTAGAACCTAGCGAGCTCGGCCATTTCTGCAGTACCGAAGATGACTAGGGGTTTGCTCATTAGCGACTCAGCGGCATAGTGCAATCAAAAAATCGAGCGGCAGCTTCACCAGCTTTTCAGTTACACGCCCGGTCTCTGCACTTTCGAAGACCTGTTCGCAGTAGTGCTGCAGATAACGCTCCGAATCGCAAAAGAAGAACTCTTCGCCGGTTCTAAAATCGAAGTTCTGAATTCGATAACGATGATCGCCTAAGACCTTGGCTCGGCGATAAATCTCATGCTCGGGACCGACGGTGGAGATATAAAGGCCACCACCCGGCTTGAGTACGCGGCGGAACTCGCGCAGCGCGGTCAGGAAGTTTTCTTCGGTGCCTTCGTAATGCAGGGTATTCACAGACAGGAGCAGATCGAAATGCGCGTCTGGATACGGCAGGGTGCGATTGCTGCCGGCTTGAATCGTAGTCTTGTAACCGCGTTCGTCCATGATCTCCTGCACGGTCGCAGCCATTTCCGGATGCAGATCCACACCGTGGCATTCGCAGCCGATGTCGGCGAAAGGCACTAGATTGTTGGCGAAACCACAGCCCACATCGAGCACACGCCAAGACGGCTGCGGCTTGAACGGGGTCTTGAGATAGTCACTACCGCCGAAGAGGATCTTCAGCATGACTTCGTTGGGCCATTTCGGATACTTGCGCTCTTTCTTCTCGCGCTGGATTTCCTTGTTCCACTCGTCAGTAGCATGATTAGTATTCTGAGCACTCATTTAGCATCTCCAAAACTTAGCGCATCCCAGCTCAGCGGCTGATCCTTGTCCATTGCCTTCGTCAGTCTCGCGCCGACCAAGGCAGGCGCGTAGCGCCCACGCAAACCGACTGCCGGTCGCTTGATCACGATGTCTGCAGCAGTGATGATCTCACCCTTGGCCATATTGCGTCCGAGATAGAGGCCTTCGCGGCGACCAAGTTCTTTTTCCTTCGGAAGCATTTGCTTTTCACTAGAACCGAGCGCTTCGTGAGCCTCGCGAATAGCAGACACATAAGACTTAAGTTCGTCGGGTTCAAGGGCGTAGAAATGATCGGGTCCGGCACCCTTCTTATCTAGAGTGAAGTGCTTTTCGAAAACCATTGCTCCTAGACCGACGGCAGTGATGGCTGCAATCTGACCCAGCGTATGATCTGAAAAACCGACAGGGCATTTGAAACGCTGAGCTAGAGATTGGATCACGCGCAAATTGGCCTGTTCATTCGGCAGCGGATACATTGCACCGCACTGCAACAGCACGATCTGGTCGTTACCAGCGCCGAGGCAAGTATTCACGGCCTCTTCGACATCAACCATATCGCACATTCCGGTCGAGATGATGACGGGCTTGCCGGTCGAAGCCAGCTTATGCAGGAAGCCGAGGTTGATGGTTTCGGACGAAGCCACCTTATGTGCCGGGGTATTGACTGCTTCCAGCACATTGATCGAACCCATGTCGAAGGCCGAGGCCATGAAGTGCAGGCCCTGGTCGTTCGCATGCTTGTTCAGCATCGGCACCCATTCGGCGTCGAGTTCGATGGACTTGAAGATGTCGTAGAGGCCATCGCGATTGGGATAAAGCACATCGGCACGGAACAGCTGGAACTTGACGGCATTGGCGCCGGCCTCCTTGGCCACGTCGATCATCTTCTTCGCCTTATCGAGGTTCTTGTCGAAGTTCGACCCGATCTCGGCAATGATGTAGGGGCTTGCATTGCCGCCAACCGTCGTTCCGGCAATCTTCAACTCATTCTTCAACAAGATAACTCCTTCTTGATTTCGCTAAACAGGCGCTCTGTGCCTGTGCCATCCACCAGTGCCCTGCCCTGCTTGGCCATGCTGCGGCGCAGAGCAGTATCGTTTAAAAGCCGGACAGCCTCCTGACCCACGCGCTCGGCCGACACCCCAATGCCCAGATCAACCGACGTCTGCGCGGCAGCAAACGGGCGATTGACCAAGTTATGGTGCTCATCGATCGAGAACAGCAGGGCCGGCGTCGCACTCGCTGCCAGCTCATATTTCGTCAATCCGTTTGCGCCAATGGCCAGGTCGCACCACCGCATTTCGTTTAGCAGTGTCGGCGGCGCGGTCACCAGTGCAATCTGATGATGAGACCTCGCTACCAGACGTTCCATATCGATGCGCAATTCGGCGCTGAACATTGGGCCAACCACCGCCCTGACTTCCAGAGGCCGAGACACCGTCTCCAGTCCGCGCAAAACTTCAAGAGTGTACCCTTTCGGATCGCTGCCGCCACAAGTGACCAGCACACGATTCGCTTTCGAACGCTGGCGGCGGGGCGGCAAATTGGCGAACTCAGGAGCTAACAGGGCATATTCGGCGCCCGTCAAGTAGCGCCAATGCGCATCCTGAACTTCGACGTCCGGCGCCACATAGGGGCTGATCACAATATCCAGATCCAGCCGAGGTAGCTGCCTCGCAATGGAATCCTCACCCAATACGTCAATAACCACCAGCCGGCGGCCGAGGCTGCGCAACCGACGGAATAGCAGAGTTGGATTGGCGGCGGCGAAAAACCCCGGGTAGAGCAGATCAACCACCACCACATCGGCCTGGATCCCCCCTGCCTGGGACCAATCCGGATTACCCATGACCGACTCCTCAAGTAGGTTGCAGCTGAATCCGGCGGCGATGACACGCGCCTCTGTGACAGCATTGCCAAACACCAGGAAGCCGACGTCAGCGCCACGCTGACGCGCATACGTTGCCAGCGCAAGGCAGCGGATCAGATGGCCGAAACCGACTGCATTGCTGGCAGCAGAAACAAAAAATATACGTAGTGAGCTCAGATCGGGCTGCATGCTGGGCTTGAGGGGATACTAATTCAGGCGCTTAAAGCCGGCGTGGCAAACGGGACCTTTGAGCAGAGACATGACGTCGCGACCTTCTTCGCACTCCTTGATCAGTCCAAATATCGGATCCAGCGCATCGAAATAGCCATCGACCACATCGGGCGTATGCGCCAGACTAGAGAAAATCAGATTGCTGGCCAGATAACCCTTACCCAGCATTTCCTGGGTGATGAGAGTCTTGTAGGCTAGCGTGTTAGGGCTGTCGAAGCCAAAACTGGCGATGGCCGGCAGGCCGGCGACATTCATTTTGAGATTGTACTTTTGAGCTAGCATGTTCCAGCGACCCATAATACTGGTGCCAGTTGCAGTGATGCGCTCCCAGGATTTTTCCCGCTCCATGACCTCTAGCGTCTTCAACGCTGCAGTGGGGCCGATGCGTTCGGTCCAGAAGGTACTGCTGATGAAGGTGGATTGGGCGCATTCCATGATCTCGCGGCGACCGATGGTAGCGGTGATTGCATAGCCGTTGCCGAGCGCCTTGCCGAACATGGCCATGTCGGGTTCAATGCCATACATTTTATGGATGCCGCCGAAAGTCTGACGGAAGCCGGAGGTGCACTCGTCGAAGATCAGCACGATGCCACGCTTGGTGGCAAGAGCGCGTACCTTGTGCAGGAAGTTGTCCTGTGGGCCCTCGTTGCGCATCACTTCCATCTTGATCACGCCGATGTCGTGTTTGTTCACGATACCTTCGAGCTCGGCATAATTATTGTAGTTGAAGGGATAGACCGTGCCGCGCAAGTTCTGCGGGACACCCTTGGGATCGAGACCCGGCAGCAAGTGGCCGGCCAAGTGATTCTCGTCGCCGAGGTTGGCGGCCAGATACCAGTCATGCCAGCCGTGATACCCGCAAATGGCGACCTTGTCCTTGCCCGAAGCAGCACGGGCGATGCGGATAGCGATGGCGTTGGCTTCGCCGCCGGAACGGGCGAAGCGCGCCATGTCGGCCCATGGATGGATTTCAAGCAGTTTCTCGGCGAGATAGACTTCCTCGGGGCAGTTCAGTGTGGACATGTTGCCCGCCTGTACGGTTTTCTGCACCGCGGCGTCGACTTCCTCATGACTGTAACCCAAGGTGTTGGTGCCGATGCCCATGATGCACATGTCGGTGTATTCTATCCCGTCCATATCCCATACCTTGCAGCCCTTGGCCTTGCTGTAATAAGCCGGCCACTGTTCGGGCAGAAACATTTCTGCGCGTTTCGACAGCAGCATATTGCCCCCGGGAATAATTTGCTTGGCGCGTTGCCAGAGTTTTTGGCCAATACCCATGTCTTAGCTCTCGTGAAAAAAATTGGTGATTGTTCTCGATCTCACAAACCTGACCACTTGGCCGGATTAATGAGGTTTTCCTCGTTGCAGCCGAGGTCAGGAAGCCGATACCCGACCTCGCGACTGGCTGCGGCAGCAATCTGGCGCAGTTGCTCCGGATCATTCGCGCCAACGACGACGCGATCGATCTGTGGAAATCTGAGCGGATAGGCAAGACAAGCGCCCACTGCGTCCGCGTCTTGTTGATGCAACCACTGATGCCAGGTATTCCAGATGCCTTCCCATTTTGCGAACTTGGCCGGGATTGTGGACCGCGGCATGAGCAGCAGGCCTTGCAGAAAGGCCGAGCGGATATGCACTTCACAACCCTGTGCTTTCAGACGTTGCAGCCAGCCGCTCGCATGGAGGCGATGGTCGACAAGATTGAAAGGCGCCTGGATCAGGTCGAATTCAAATTTGCCAGCGCAGGCATCGAGCTCCGCGGGTGAATAGATCGAGATACCAATCTTCTTCACGTAGCCCTCCGATTTCAACTTCTGCATTGCAGCGTAGAGCACAGCACCCTGGGCGCCATGCAGATCGGAAGAGCGATGCAGCAGCAAGCCATGCAGACTGTCCAACTTGAGGCGCGCAAGCGAAGCTTCGGTTTCGCGCAGGGCCCATTCGCGAACATCCATCACCGCGTCAGGCAGTGGCAGCAACTTGCTGACGACCTTAAAATTGCCAACGCCAATTATACCAAGCGCCTGCTCGCTCTCACCATAGCCAATCG
>JACCDW011008192.1_pt1 | contig 12509 bp, 22 predicted proteins | sample 7449781 | NCBI WGS metagenome assembly JACCDW01 (sample SAMN15323449, study PRJNA562643) | freshwater metagenome | isolation source: river surface water | place: USA:Blue River Watershed | collected 2017-08-18
AAGGGAGGTGTAGTTAATCGTCATGTTGGTTCCTTTAAGCTGCTATTTGAGTCCATGTTGTGGATTGTGAATCATTAACGATCACCCAACCACCAGCTTGGGAATCGTTGACATTTTGCCAGTTTGGCGTCTGATTGTCATTAACTGTCGTCCAAATAGTGACCCGACCGATTGCGCCAACGCCTCGAACTCCCGTGACATTGACGTTAGATGTTGCCTGAACGGTAACTGTGCCGACTGCCCCAGTGCCCTGAACCCCGGTGACCGGGACGTTGATGGGGATGCTGGCAGTGGCTTGACCAATAAATCCAGTAGCCGAAACGCCGGTAACGTTGACCGTAGCATCCTGGACAACCCTAGCATCGCCAATCTGGCCAACGCCTTGAACACCTGTAACTGATACGACTGCCGTGCCTGTAACGGTACTTTGGCCGATAGATCCAGTGGCTTGTACCCCTGTAAGTTGGACGACTGCTGCCCCTGTGACGGCAACATTGCCGATGGCACCACTGGCCGCCACCCCGGTGACTGGGACGGTTGCGGAACCGGTTTGGGCTGTTTGTCCGATGAATCCTGCGGCTTGGACCCCGGTAACGGTGACACGTGCCCCACCAGAGACGGCAACGGTCCCAATAGCACCGCTACCTGCGACTCCCGTGACGGGGACAATTGTGGTTGTGGCGATGGCAACGGTGCCGATGGCTCCGACACCTTGGACCCCGGTGACGGGCACAACAGCGCTGCCGGTGATGGCAGCCTGACCAATGAATCCTGTCGCCGAGACTCCAGTAGCGAAGACGTCGGCGTTTGCGGCAACGGTGACGTTACCAATTGCTCCGGTTGCTGAAACTCCGGTGACTGGTACAACTGCGGATCCAGAGACGGCGACTTGACCGATAAGCCCTGTTCCGGAAACACCGGTAACCAGTACATTAACGCCGGTGTCAACTGTGGCTTGGCCAATCTGGCCAATTGCCTGTACTCCGGTGACGTTGACAAGAGCATTTTGCTGGGTTTGGACCGTGACAGTGCCAATAGCGCCGGTGCCTTCGACACCAGCGCTTCCTTGACCCCACGGAGTTTCACCCCAGGCACCATACCCCCACCCTTCTAGGTAGACATAGGTGACATCTTGACCCCAAGGAGTCTCGCCCCATGGGCCACCACCCCAGCCGGAGTAGGTCGCCACCTAGTCATTCCCTACGCTATACGAATGATTGCGCCAGTTGCCGTAGCTGCAGGGAACACGATCGTGAAAGTGCCCGCAGTTGAGGTCTTAGCACCACCAAAGTTAAGAATCGCCACTGCGGGATTACCCGTAGCGGTGTCGTTATAAATCATGGCGCCATAGGCAGTAATCGTGGCTGTCGTAAACGAAAGGTCAGCAAAGTCTGTCAAGGCAGTTGTACCCGAAGATGTGGGTGTTACCTTGGTCAGCGTACCGCCGCCAGCCGTGTAAGAGCCTGAAGCTGCCACTTCGTTGGTCGTGGTGTAAGCCGTGGTTGCAGCCGTAAACGAGGCACTGTTGTTGTACAGGGCTAGTTTAAAGGTCTGGCCAGAGCCGGTTGAGAAGTTATGCACACCTTTAAGGATTTCGACCTTAAACGAGGTGGGCATTACGGTTGTGGTAAAAGCCATTTAGACTCTCCTTAGTAAATTGGCGGCGTCTTGTTCCCCGCCCTGAACACAAATTTGGATGCAAGTAGCCCTTTCGGCCCGCTTGGCTTGTTTGAGATATTCAAAGACTGCTCTCTGAACGCGCTCCCGGAAGAACTTAGCCTGCTCACGAATGGCCGGAGGAGCGTTATCGGCCACACTAATAATTTTATCTGCGCAGAGTTCTGCTAGATCTTCGCACGAATGGCCGCCAAAGTCACTGGTTTTGACGATTGGATCAGCCATCTTTCCGGCATGTAATTGGAACATATCAGGTCCTCAAAGCTTCTGGTGGCAACATCGGGTCGTTTTTGGGCAAAGAATCCTTAACCTCTGAGTATTTTTTAGCCACAAAACGCCCATTTTCCAGGCCTACAACCAAAGGTTCAGCTAAACGATGGTACCCATAAAGCTTGCTTTCCACAGGTTCATTGGTATCCAAAAGCGAAGAATCCTGGGCAATTCCTACCTTGATGCCGCGAGAAATGGCTATGGACAATAAGAACTCACAGTTTGCCCGTCCTGCTTCAGCGAAGTGGACATACCCTTTGTACGAAAAGTCAATGCCATAAAGGTGGATTTCGGCAACTTTTGCCGCAATTGCAAAGCCTATGGCATATGCCACCGTGTTGTTAAAGTACCCTGTTTGGCAGGCATTCATCACCGCTTCAAGGGGGAACTCCACCAGGCCTGGGCATCGATCGTCCAATTCACAGGTGTAGATAGGACCTTTGTGCTCCTTGAGCACCTTGGCCATAATCCCCGTCTGCGTGCCTGAATCATCACTGTCCAAGAACCGACTTGCCGGGTCCATCATAAAAACTCGATCGTGGAATATCACCCCAGCCATGGAGTTGATTGCCCACACCTCGTTAAACTCTATTGAATGGGTCTTGGCCAAAATAAACTGACCGTGGCTTTTTCCCATTGCCACTATTGCTATACGTTTCCCCTCAAGATTTGGAACACTCGTCATGGACCTGGACTTTCTGATTTCACATATATGCGAGCCATACCATCACGGTATTCGTCACGACGACGACGGCCTTGTTGCTCGATTCCAAGACCTTGAATTGCTTCTTTGTACGAATTAGTAAAGTAAGCAATCATATCGGGTGGTCCCTTGGTGTAGCTGTAAGCTTGAACCAAGCAACCATATAAAAGCGCTTCTGGAGCGTTAATACTTACCCAAGTCGTAGGATTAGTTGAGGACAATTGGGTGGGTTTGTAAATATATCCTAGTTCTACTGCGTACGAAGATGTGGGTGTTGGCGCAACATAGAACGTATTCTGATCCCACACAGAGTAATACTTAGGGACCCCCGTAACACTTCCGTCTGCCCAATATTCTTTCATGAATGAAGTGTCACGGAACTCCAAGAAAATTTGGTCAGTGCCGCTCGTAACCATCATGTACCGATGTGTCAAGATATCGGAGGGGGCAGTTAAGAACTTGTTGTTTGCAGTAAGATTCCCAGTAACCTCAAGTTTAAATACATCTAGATCAATATCTCTAAGAATTCGGTTTTCGGTCATTAAAATAAAAGTGTTAATGACCGCATTAGTGAACACGTTTGCGTCCACTTCAGTGTAGTTGCGTATGTTAGTTACTAATTCGTCGTAGGTCATGACACATTTCCTATTGCACTTGAGGCAGAAACGGAACTAGTGTTTACAATCACTGAGTTGCCAGAGGCCTGAACATCGTTGACATAGCCCGTTGCACTGACTCCTGAAGTTGCATGAGAGGACGAAGTAACAACAAGAACGGTTCCGATATTACCAACACCAAAGACATCTCCTTGCTCCGGGTAGGGCTGCATGTTGTTGCCCCCGTTAGCGCTTCCAAGGCTTTGAAAGGCTGAGTCGCCAGGTGACCCAACATACACAGTGACTGGTTCCACACGGTCTGGGCGAGGTTCATACAAAGCAACGGCATCGCCGTTAAATTTAAGGGGCTCAAGCTGGGGTTCTTTTGGCTCGTAGTCTTCTGGGCAGACTTTAAATCCGCGCCAGTTCTTGCGAAGGACGTTATAGGGATAACGTTGTCCGCAGTAGTCGCACAGTCCGAAAGAGAATTTGCCAGTTGCGTATGCCACATCATACCCCCAGTTGAGGTACGAAACTTATACGTGCTGTCTCTCTGTCCTCTGCTGCGGCCCTAGCCCACTCCTCATCATACATTTGTTTTAAAGGCATCATGCGGTCAGGGGCAAACTTAACCGACAGATAATAAGCAAGGCCTGCCGTCAAACATGGCAAGAATCGAAAATTAACGTCGGTTGTATTGGTGTAGTCCCCAGCGTCTTGAATACGTCTGATTCTGTAATAACGGAACTGATACGGTCCGCCACCACCGCCAGGGGTAGGATAGAAAAACACCTCTGGCGGATTTGTACGCTGAACGTAGAATTGCGAAGGGCGTGCTTGCGTGCTTTTATCCGGCACATCTAAGTATTCTGCTCGTGTAATCGGATCAATCGTAATGTCCACTGCTGGACTTTGAGAAAAATCTCGAATAACGGCGGTTAATACTTGCACCGTGTCGGCTGGCAACGTAATTGAAGTTGTACCGGTCAGACTAACTGCTACTTCCTCAATGGTCCACAAATTTAATCCGCGATTTGCCCAATCTAGGAACATCAAATTTAACGACCGACGAGCGGACGATAATTGATGCCCATTGGTAATCTGCATGCCACAGCGCTCAAACGCCTCAGCAATTAGATCATCAATCTGCAGATCAAATGTTGTGGTACCAGAAGTTGCCATTTAACACATTCCGCCTTTTTTGTATCCCTTGGCCATTCCACCACCCATCATGCCCATAGCCATACGCTTGTGCTGATTAACGGCACCGCCGTTTTTCATCATCAAAGGACCGCTGGTTTTGCTGGTCTTTGAAATCATTTTATTCTTGGGGCCAGACTCAACACATCCGCCGCCCTTTGTTGCAATGCCCATTCCTTTTCCGGCCATGATTACTTCCCCTTTTTCATTGCACGGCCTTTTGCATCAGCCGAAGTTTTTTTCATTGCACGACCAGCCATATCGCTTGCTGATTTTTTCTTGATCATGCCGCCTCGTTTAGCACCAATGGCCATTCCTGCCATATTATCTTTTCGAGCGGCAACAGGCGCTTCTTGTTGGTTTTGGGCCTCAACTTTAGATTTAGCCGCGCCAACGGCACGCTTAATAGCTCCACGAAAACCTCCTCCACCACCAGAACTCGGTGCGGATTTTGCTGTCTTTGAAACACTTTTACCTATCATCTTGGCTATATTTTTCATTGAACCAAATCCCATGATTACTTTCCTTTCTTTGCCGTTTTGGCAGATTGTTTAAAAGCTTTTGCAGTAGGAGCGCCTTTAGTTCCCGGTTTACGCATCTTCTCACCGGAGCCCATAGCGATACGTTTTCTTTTTGCGTTGATATTAGAATACAAGCCGGGTTTTGCTGGCATGGCTTTACCTTCCGTTGAAAAATGAATACAAACCGATAAAAAAACTTGTCACCGCACTTGACGCTCCGGCCACCCACATGAGGGTTTTCCAGCCGCCTTTCGCTTCTGACAAGGTTAGATTAATTGCTTCTAACGACTTTTTTATGTCGCTCATATCTGCCATCATCTTATCCATGTCATCCTGGATATGACGAATTTCAACAGAGTGTGTGGCTAGTTCCCGTTCGACGCTCATTTAGCATTTCCATCGTTTTCTGGCTTGACGGATACGGCTGTTGGGGTCTTTAGCAGCTTCAGGGAATTTCTTCATCTGCCCTGCAGACCGAGCACAATAAGACTTGCGACGCTTCGCGCGAGCGGGCGACGGGCTGTCCTCAGTGACTGCGGTCTGAAGTTTAGATCCAGGATTTGCTTTGCGATACGCAGCAACTCCTTTTTTGGTCATACCGGCCCCGGTTTTGGTCGAGCGAAAGTTGCCCGACTTGACCGAGGTCTTAATGCCCATTCCCTTAGAAGCCATTAAACTGAGGCCCCGCCGTAGAAGAACAACGTGACGCTAGTTACGTTTGCGTCCGCAAACTCGATGAACACGCCGCTATCAAACAATACCCCCATGTCTGGGAAAATAATGTCGTAGGCACCAGCGGATCCAGGAGTTTTAATGTCCACAAGCGTTGTTGCAGCGGTTGTAGCTCCGTTTTTTAACTGAAAAGATGATGCAGTGCTGCCGCAAGTGTAGTAAATAGCCGCTACACGAGTGCGCCCAGCAATTGCGTCATCATCTCCGGTCTTTGTGACCGCAAGTAGATTACTGTAGCTCATTAGAGCCTCCTAGTTAGGAGAGGTTGTTGTTCTGGATATAAAGAACAGTCACCGTCGCCGCACCAGTTGAACCGTTTCCGTTTTGAGCAGTAAAGTCAACCAAAACTTGCAGGTCAATTGCTCCAACGTCCGTGGCTTCTGTGTCTAAGGTTCCGCGAGTCGTAGCCAGAGCCTTGACGCTGGTGCTGGGGATGAATGCGTCAGCATCGGCAGAAGTTCCAACCGTAACAGCGGCTGTACCAGTGTCGTTGTTGACAACCGTAACGTTCAGGATAACGTCAACAATTTGAGAATTTGCGGGAATAGTAGCAACAACTTGGTCATTTGCGCTTGCGCCAATGATGTCAATCACAGCGGATTGAGCCATCAAAACATAACCTACGTTTGCTACATCGGTGCCTACCGTTGTGCCGGTAGTATCTTTGATAGTGCCAGCCCTAACTGGGCCGGAAAAGGTGGTATTTGCCATTTTGTCCTCGTGTAGTAGCACATTCTCGTATCTTCTCTACTAAGTCTGCTAGGTCAGTAGATACGAGCAAAATCCTAGTCCTATAAGAATACAGCAAAAGGGGGGTTTTGCAACCCCCCTTTCTTACATCATCAACCCGGTGAACCGAAGATACCGCGTGGATCCGAGAATCCAAACGAATAACGCTCACGGGCCTTGTAACGAACGTTACCAGTGTCGAAGTCGCCTTCGAAGCCAGTTTTGATCGCTACACGCTGGAACATCTTCATGCCGTTGGGGGCGTCGGTTTTGATAAACCATGCGTCCGGATCGGTCAGGAAGTGGTTAACTGTGTAACCCTGGGGAATCATGCCCATGTTCTTGATGGCATTGATGTCGTTGTCTGCAGTACCAACACGCAGAGTGGACTTCATGATGCGATCAGCCGTGAACTGGAGTTCCTTGGGGATAATCAGCTTTAAGCCTTGGATCGAGATCTTCAGGCCGCGCTCGTCTGTGAACGCAGCGATGTCGATCAGGGCCTGCTCGAGGGAGGTCTCAGACAAGTCGGCTGGTGTAGTCAACTCGTTCTTGAGGTCCGGACCGGACAGGGTTGGGTGATCCGTAGCACACAGAGGTTTGCCGTCGCCACCAACTGAGGTGGTGAAAGCGCCGTTTAATACAGAAGCGGCCTTGATTTGCTTGGTCTGCGCCATCGAACGAGCCAACGAACGGGTGTAACGAGCAGACAGGCGGTCATAGAGGTTGTCCTCTACGGCCTCTTCAGTCAGCGCGAACGCCAGAGCGATGGTTTCGTGCGTGTAGCGAGCAGCGTAGACTTCTTGCGCGTTGTCATAAGCAACACCAGCGCCTTCAGCCTTAACTGGAGCATTACCAAAGCCAGAGAGCATAACTTCCTCTTCAAACGCGCGATCAGAAGTCTCGATATCGTAGATTTCTGCGTGCTCGTTTTCGTAGTTCTTATACTCCAAGCCAAACAAAGCATTGAGACCAGGCTCAAGCTCTCGTACTAGTTGCGAACGTGAAATAGCCATGATTAGACTCCTGCAGTGCCCGTGCCACCCTTGTAGAGGTGGTTATTCGGGATAACGATGAGATTAGCGTAAGCAGCAGTAACATCATTGTCTTCTGCGTCTTCATACACGCCAACAACTTTCCACGGATACGTAGCATTGCCGGTTGCGGGAACGCCAACTTGCTGGCCAGACTGACCAGTTGTTGCACTTCCTGCTACAGCAGTATCCAAGTCAGCATTACGGCCAACACAGGTAGCAGCAGCAATGCCGGAGCACTGTACTACAAACTGAGCGTTGGGATCGTCGTTGACCAAAGCTACAATACCGTCCTGAGCAATGCTGCCAGGATAGTAGTTCTTCCAAGTGGGTTTGCCAGTCGTGGGATCCACGTAATAGCAGCCCTGGAATACACCGACAATTGCTGCGCCGGTTGTTGCGATTGCTAAATATCCTCCGGACAACTTAAGTGAGTCGCCCTGATACAGAGCGGTACCGTAGTTGTTGGAGATCTTGTACTGCGTTAGACCTTGGTTATCGTAGTTACTGCCGACTTTGCCGACAGGACGAAAACCAAAAGGCTTATTAACGTTAGCCATTTGATTCTTCCTTAAAAAGTTTAGTCTTCGGCCTTACGAGGGCCACCAAAAGTAACTCGTGACTGCCGCTCCGGTTTAATGACGCGCATAGTGTCATGCGCATTAATCTTCATTAAATCGTTATCAACAGCCGTAATCTGTTCGCCTGCCCGCTGTTCATAGTGCGCTCCACGCTGCTCAGCTAACTCTTCAGGAATTCTCGCCAACATAACATCACCGACGCCAATGACGCCAGAATGAATGCCGTTTTGAATCGAAGGGGCGACAAAGTCGGGGTACTCTTCAGCACGAACAAGCTCATACCCCTCGCGGAGTTTACCTGCTACGTTCTTGCTGTCGTCGTGACCACCAGCTTGTACACGAATCCAACGATGGCGATATCCCGGAGGTGCTTCAGGTGCATCTAGGTCCGAAGGACGTACCCATGACTTCTTACGCTCCGTTTTTTGACGGGTTTCAGCAGCACGTGTTGTGCGATCAATTTTTTGACTAGTCATGCTTATCTCCTTACGTACTTAGCGTACTCTTCCAGGGGGACACCTATTCTTTTAGCCATGGCCACTTCACTAGGTGTGAGTTTTATGGTCCTGCGCCCAGTTTGGCTCACGGATAAACCGCGAGTTGCAGGTGCAATACCAGGGGCGTCTACATTGGTATTTACCTGAGGCTTACGAAACTTGTGCGGAAACTCCTTACGGACTCTCCGATTTAACTCATCATAGTATTCATCGCTTGACAAGTCAAATCCTTCTCGTTCTAGCTGATTATGGATGGCAAAGGTCCCATTAGTCATTACCTCGTCAGAACCAAACCATTCATTCTCCTCTGCCCACTGCTCGGCCTTTTCATCTGGGCCGCGCGGCGCTTGCTGAGGGGGTTGCTGATAAACCGGCTGCTGGTAGACCTGTTGAGGAGCCTGAGGCTGAACCTTGGGCCGTTGTGCTGCAACCCGGTTTAACTGATCCTGTTGGATCATCAATTGCGACAAGAGTTTCTGAGCTTCGACCACGGCTCTGCCGTCGTTTTGCTCCACAGCGTTTTGCAGGTTTGCCTCTGCAATAGAGATCTGGGAGTCAATCCGACCCTTGCTCTCCGTGAGGTAGCCCTGGTCTAGGTTATAGACCTTGGCCTGCATCTGCTGGAGGTTTGCCTGAACTTGCTTGGCATATTCCAAAGCCGCCTGCTCACGACGCTCCGACTCCCGAAGCTTGGCCGTCATCTTTTCGATACGCTTTTTGACCTTGTTGCTGTACTCCTCGTGCTCCTGGGTCCCGCGCTCGGGGGTCTTTTTGCCTTCTGAAGTGGCATTTTTTGCCTCTTCTTCGTCTACAGCGGCAATTTTTGCCGTTCCGTCTTCTGCGATCTCAACCTCGGCGCCCTGTTCGCCCTCGCCCAGGTTGAATTCCAGTTGGTCGTCCCCAGAAGGGACTTGTACTGCATCTTGTACATCTTCGTTCTCTGGCATGGTTTTTCTCCTTATACCATGTGCGTGATGTCGTCCGGATCGGCAATAGTTGCCAGGACTTCGTCATCGTTCAAAATCCGGATCTCTCCGCCGTCTATGCCAATACGAGCCCCGGCATATCGACCAAAGACAATCCAGTCACCTTTCTTGCACCACGGGCCGTGCGGAAACTTCTCCGTATCCCCATAGGCCAAAGGCCCAGTAGATACGACATATCCACATACCGTAGCGATTTGTTGCCGCTCCACCGCCTGTTCGGCCAAAACAATACCGCTTTTGGTCTTCTTGGGTGGGCGAAATGGTAGAACTACAATGCGCCAGCCTGTTGGCTTGGGGATTCGGTCCAAAATGCTCTGATCCATATTCTCAGGGCGATTCTGAATCTCTTCCTCTTCCACCTTTTGCTCAGCCGCACGTTCGTCTGCCCACTTCTTTTGAAGCGCAGTCATTTCAGTCATCTATTTCTCCAATATTGCATGGCATCCGCCACGAGGTTAGGGTTTTTACTACTCGCTTTCTACTTTCGTTAGTATCCGGGTCATTTCATCTTCGACCATTTGCAAGCCTCGGACCTCACCGACCAGGGTGTGGTAATGGTCCGAGTTCTTGACACCGCCGTAAATCATTTGCTCGCCGATCTCGTGTTTGCGAGACCGGACAAGTTTGTACAACTGTTCGACTAAATTTTCCATTAGCAGATTTTACATCCTTTTGTTTTTCGGGCTGCGCCCTGGCCACGGACGCTAACCATTCCGCCTGATTTGTACGTTCCTACGCCAGGATTACCTTCTTCAGCCTCGTACGCGCGGGCCTCTGCGGGAACCTCTTCCATCATCTTGCGACCGGCCTTGTACTCGTCACGAGCGGCTTTGGCAGAAGTTGTAGAAAACCTGGACAGAAGATCCTTCTCTCCCTCCATGCCTTGCGTTGTCTTTTCCCGTGCTTTTTCTATCTTTGCACGCTCTTTCGGTGTTGGCTTGCGATACATGGGCATTTCGTGCTCCTAGTAGATTTTGGTGGGGACTTTGGCGTCTTTGCGCATTACTTCTTTGACGGGCCCAGGGACGCCCCCTGTTTTCATCTTGCGTGCTTTTCCTGCTTTAGACAGAGCAATGGCCACGGCCTGCTTGACCGCTTTGCTCTTGCTGGCTGGCTTGCTGGTGCCGATAGATCCGCTTTTCTTATACTTGCGGACCATCTCACCTATGTTTTCACTGACGACCTTGCGGCTGCGTCCGGGCTTTAATGGCATTTTGTTGCTCCATTTGTTTGAGTCTCATTAACGTTAAGTCAGCCTTCTGGTCTGCAATAGCCTCTTGGGTCTCAAGTCTAGCGGCGTCAGTAACCATCTTTTGCTGCATTTCCTGGGTCTGCAGACCAATCTTTTGCTGCTCTGCTTGGATTCTAGCCTGATCAGCCTGGGCACGCTGAGCTAATTCCTGCTCTTTCAGCTTGATCAACGGGTCGGGTGCGCCCTCGCCAGACAACTGCGAAGACAATTGACGCAACTCGCTCATCCCTTGAGCCACCAACATGGCAACCATGGCTTCCTTCTGGATGTCCGACACAACGCCCTTGTTCTCAGGACCGTACTCGGCAAAGATCTGGGCCTCTACTTGCTCCTCGGCCTTAATCCGGACGTGCTCCAAGATGTGCTTGGTTAGGTTCATCGCACCTACGGGGTTAGCCTGCAGGATTGGGCTCATGCCTTGGAGCATGTGGCTCACTATATGAGCGTCATGTTGCTGGCCAGCAAAGGCTTTTAACTTCTTGCCGTCGATGGCGTCAGCGTTCTCGGTAGCCGGGTCTTTGGGCCGTGGTTCCTGGGTATCGTCATAGTTCAAGACCATGTCAATGTCCCGCACACCAAGCGCCTCATACATCCGACGATAGGCTTCATACATATTGTGCATCTGGGGTGCAGACTGGGCCAATTGCAACTGGGTCTGAGCCATCATGATGCGCTGGGCGCTGGAATGAACGTTGGGGTCTGCCACCGGCAAGACGTCCACACGGTCATCAAAGTCGTTTTTAAAGATCTTGCGATCGCCGCCTTCTACCTCGTACGGATACTCGTCCGGTAGGTGCTTGGCCATGCAGTTAGCCAACAATTCAAACTCAAGCTTCTGGGCATAGTGCAGACGCTTGTGGATGCCCGACATAACATTGGCACCCTTTTCTAACATTGCTATTGTTGTACCCACTGCGGCTTGTTGGTTACCGTCACCAACCTGCATGTCAGCAATGCTGGCGAGCCTGCGGCCACTGTCAATACAGAATCCCATCAGGGTATACAACGTCTGGCTTGGCTCCTTGTATGGCAGGGGCAGCAATGACGAACTTAGGTCCGCGCCGCCCGCATCCACGTCACGCCACTCACCGGGCTGGAGGGGATCATCATCGTCCGCGATCCTCAGACCACGAGCTTTAAAGCCTGCTGGCAAGTTGGCCAGCGTACCCGCATCCAGCAACTGCCTTAATGCGGAGGTGGCAGCACGGTTGAGGTTACCGATGAGATGTACAAGGCCATAGCCCATACAGCCAGGGCCGGGAAGGAACATGTAGTGAACGTAATACTGCTCCGGGCAGCAAGCTTCGTCTTCTTCCTTCCAGTTACGATAGATCGCCAAGACCTTGCCGCTGTCCTTGTCTACCGTAATGATGTAAGGCTTCTTGATGCCATCCTTGTCTTCAAACCCAGGGATGTCGTACAGAATGTGTGCTTCTAAGAGCGTGTATTCCTCGTCCATGTACCCCGGACTCTGGCCAGAGACACGGTCTTGCGCATCCGTGATTGGAGTTTCGCGAGGCGTAATCGGCGCTTCCTCCATCTCAAGGTCCAGATAAACGCCTGCCACCTGCGCCTTACGCAGCGAATTGGCAGACATAGGAACGACCTGAATACAGCGCTCATTTTCCCAAGGATTGCTGGAACCATGGTAGGGCATCACAAAGTTGTCTGGCGTAATGAACGGCGACACACAACGCCGCTTGCTCTTGTCAAAATAAACCTTCTTGAAGG
>JACCDW010545043.1_pt1 | contig 12506 bp, 14 predicted proteins | sample 7449781 | NCBI WGS metagenome assembly JACCDW01 (sample SAMN15323449, study PRJNA562643) | freshwater metagenome | isolation source: river surface water | place: USA:Blue River Watershed | collected 2017-08-18
AGCACCAGTTGCACCAGTAGCGCCTGTCGCTCCAGTGGGTCCTGTAGCCCCTGTGGGGCCTGTAGGGCCTGTTACAGTCGAGTCGGCACCTGTTGCACCGGTTGGGCCAGTTGCGCCCGTTACACCTGTTGGTCCTGTTGGGCCTGTTGAGCCAGCACTTCCAGTTGCTCCAGTCGGGCCTGTAACTCCGTTAACGCCATTGACACCTGTAGGTCCAGTCGCGCCTGTAGGTCCTGTGTCTCCTGTGGCTCCTGTGGCACCTGTATCTCCTGTCGGACCTGTCGGTCCTGTTGGACCAGCTACGCTTGAAGCGGCGCCTGTGGCGCCAGTTGGGCCAGTGGTACCTGTTGGGCCAGTAGATCCTGTAGGACCTGTAGGTCCTGTTACACCGACACCACCTTGTGGGCCTTGGTCTGCTGAGAAAGTAACAGAGACTTGAGGCGTAATGGATTCAACAACAATTACTGTCTCGCTCATACTGTCACCCCTGGAGTCACTGTGAATTGTCCTTCTAAGATTCTTGTAACAGTTACGCCTGAATCTAGTACTAGGTCATAGACATAACGATTGGCAACAATGTTTGTAATGCTTGCTGGAAATGTAACGGTCACTCGACCGAGTGCTTCATCAAATACCATATAGCCATTGGCTAAGGTTGCTACTAGAGTTGTTGTAGCAGAGCCAGTAAATGGACGCACTGTCATTGTGCCGGTATAGCCTGTCAAGTTCCAAGGTGTTGAGTCGTTCTTGATCTGGAACTGAAAATTAAATGTAGTTGCTTGTTCTAAGACAAGGTTAAATTTCGCACTCAAGATGAGAGTCCTTGGAGAGCTGCGTTAGCAGTAAGACCAGTAGTGCCAGCGATGTAATTACATACGCCGTTATAGTCCAGATGCTGCCACGCAGGAGTCGTGATCCCCGCAATGTCATTGAGAATACCTACCGTATCTGTGTGTTGAGTTGTAACGCCACGGGCAGTAGCCCAACCAAGTGCGGCCTTTGCCTCATCCACGTATGTAGAGATAGGAGGATAGGTGCCACCATTGGCGAGCCTGTTTAGTTCAGCTACTAGAGTTGATCCTGGAGTTCCTGTTGGCACCTATCTACCTCTTTCTACCATTTAACTTTATCGGCCCAATATGCCGCAGACATTTTGCCTTTGGCTATATTCTTAGCGTGACGTGCTTTGAATGAAGCCTGACGTGCAGTTGGCTTCTTATCGCCAGTTACACCTTGCTGTCCAAAGCGAATTGTTTTTACTTGATCTCCGTCTTTAGCCACAACAACGTGTGACTTAGTTGGATGTGATGGTGTTCGCTTAGGCTTGTTAAAGCCTTCTACACCGGCTCGCTCTAGGCGAGAGTCCTTCTTAGCCATTACTTCTTCTTGCCCATTTTCTTTTTGGACATCTTTGCCTCAGACAAAGCGATAGCAATTGCTTGCTTCTTGTTCTTGACTACTGGACCCTTTTTACCAGAGTGCAGTGTGCCTTCCTTAAATTCTTTCATTACCTTTTCGACTTTAGCTGGCTTCTTTTTCATATCAGCACTTACACATCTTGTCGGACTTACCGCACTTACGACACTTACCTGGTTTTCTAACGGCCATTACTTCCACCCATATTTCTTGTCTAGTGCCTTCTTGGCTTTTGCTTCCATTGAAGCAACACCCTTCTTAGAGGTCTGCTTCTGTAACGCCTTGATTGCGGCTTGGCCTTTTAGCGTAGGCTTTGGTGTTGGCTTTGCTGCTGCCTTCTTCATAGCGGCCATTACTTCTTGCCGCCTACACCAGTAGAGATTGACTCGTAGCTCATATACTTGCGAGCGTTTGGATACTGCTTGTCAGCTGCTGGGTAGTAGTTTGCTTCCTCGACGTTCTTAACAAGGTCAACGCCCTCGTTCATTTCGTCCATAGGACTTTCCATATTATCTTTCATTGATACTCCTTGTTAGTTAGTCTTTGAATCCCATTGTGTTGCCATTGAACGCTTTGCCAGCAGTATTGCTAGCAACTACAGCAGCATCAATATCTTTTTGCTTTGTTGATACTGGTTCAATCCCTTGTCTTACCGCATCGAAATAGGAACCTAGTTCCTTATCGTGGGCCTTAGCAGTTGGTACGCCATTACTCTTTGCGGCTCCAACGTCTAGTTGTAGTTCACCTACTTTGCAACCAAAGCAACCTTCGACATAATCAATGTGAACTGTTCGTCTATGTAGGCTCATTAGATCACCGGTGTTAAGTAGTCGGAATATCCTGCATCTATTAAAATCTGTGCCGCAGCTTCATCTATCGTGTACTCGTGACCGCCTAGGTAATAGGCGTCAGCGTTTGCTAGATCATCTTGGCTTGGTGTGCGGTTCTCCGTTACAACGCTACCGTTAACGATAAGGCTGATACCACGAGGAACATCTGTCAATGAATAGGGGATAACGCCATCTTGTGTTCCACCTGTTAAACGCTTACCGGCTAAGCGAGCATAAGGAGTGAAGTTGTTGTCAACCCAAGTCTCGTTATTCCAAGGAGTGTTTAATAGGTAATCCACGTTATCCCTTTCTAATAGTGACAGGGACGGGTTTGACCCCGCCCCTGCCGTTGCTCAAATTAGCCGAGGCTTGAAGCTGTCTCAATACGGTAGAGAGCTGCTTCACGGAGGCGAGCAAAGCCACCGAAGTAGTACCAACCAATGGTACGGAAACGACGCAAAGCGTCAATCTCTGGTCCAATGATGGTCTCAATGTCCTGAGCCTGTGCTTCTGCTAGGGCTTCACGACCTGCAATAACTGCCTTGTAGACATTTACTGCTGGAGAGTTTGTGTTCACTGCGTAAGGCACACGAGGTGTCTCAACAACAAACGCACCTTCGATGACGCCTACAGCGCCTGCTACGAATGGTGTGCGGTCTACGTACTGGGTTAGAGCCTGGAATCCACCAGTGCCTGATTCAGCGCGTAGGTCAGCTGCCTGACGTGGGTGTAGGTATGCAGCGTATAGATCGTTGATGCGTGGAACAGCCTTGTTTGTACGAAGTTCTGTTACAGCCTTACGGATCGCAGCAACAGACATTGTGTCTGATGAGTCAATTGTGTTAGTTGTAGTTGCGTTGCCACCGTAGATTACGTTGGTGCCGCCTGTTAGGACAGCTGCTACTACAGCATCAATTGAGTCTGCTGAGTTGTAAGCGATGATGTCAGCAAGAGCTGAATCAACGTCGTTGAATGAAGTTAGGTTTAACTTCTTTGTTGTTGTTACAGCTGAACCGTATTCGTTCAGAGTTACTGTAACTTGGTTTGGGTTGCCAAGAGCAATGCTTGATACATCAGAAGTTTCTGTCAATGTAGATGTAGCTTGTGCTAGATCTGAATAGATAGAGAATACAACTGACGAACCTGGCATAGCCTGTTGTACTGGCTTGACGTCAGCGAGTCCACGCATAACAGGAATGGAACGTAGTGCCATTCTTACATACTGATCGTATGCTGTTTTTACGAGCGCGCTAATGTCCGATGTTCCGGTAAGGGAACCACCTGGAATTGCCATTAGGTATAACCTTTCGTTTGTTGGGTTGGGTTAGATCCCAGATTGACGAATAATTTCGTCCAGTTCTTCCTTGCTGTTAGCATTTAACAAACGAGACATAACGTCTGCACCACGGTCTGGGGTCATACCCTGTTCCGCTGTGTTAGTCATTCTCTTGTATGCTGCTGCGTTGGCTGGATCTACATTCGTAGTCTGGGCTTGGCCTAAGTCAATGCCGAACACGTCGGCATAATCCTCAAGCCACTTAGACACCGACTCTTCAGTTGGGTCAATGTCCTGTGGGATAAATGAAGCGATCTTCGAATTTACCCCGCGACGTTCGAGGGCATCCTTGATTGATCGTTCGCGTTGAGCCTTGTTAAGTCCTTCGAACTGTGAACGAAGTTCAGCTAGTTCTTTGTCCTTTTGCTTGGCTGCTTTGCGTAGTTGTTTTACAAGGTCATTGCTCGATGATTCTGTATCGAAGTCATCGTCATCCTCGTAGTCGTAATTGGACATAGTGGTCCTTCTCCCTATCATTGGTTTGATTGACGTAAGCCTCATATTCCGCTGGGGGACGGGTATGGCTCCTACTACTGGTCTTCTTGTCGCTCCACTAGGCCAGTCGTTCTAGTGGCAGGCTTTGTTATTTAGAAGTTGCCGGCGCGTTCTCTACCGAGTGCGCCTTGTGCTGCTCCTGATTGTCCAGAGAATTCAGCACGTTCTAAGCTGGCAAGTTTCTTTGTTTTCTTTAGCGCTTCTGCTGAACCAGGTACGTTTAGAATTGCTTGTTCAGCTGTCTGCTGTGTATAAGGTGACTCACCATACATTGACGCTAGTTGTCCACCACGAGCCGCTGCTTCAGCAATGACAGGTGCTGCTTGCTGGTATGCCTGCTTGGTTACTCCACCTGCTGCAAGTAACTCAGCATTTGCTGCTGTAGCAGTGAGGCCAGCGCCCATCTGTGCGCCACCAATTTCTGCTGCTGTCACCTTACGCTTAATATCAGTGATTGCGTTCTTAGGATCTAATGTGTAGGCAAGAATGTCACCATTAGTAATACTAGGATAGAACGCCTTGAGTGATGCTAATACTTCTGGATTAGACTTGAGCACTCGTTCTTGCGCAGTCATAATGCGATCTTCTAGTTCAGTCGCTGACACATCGTTAGCAATAAAGTTCTGGAAACCTTCTTGAGTTCCATACTGGCCTTTAGCGTAGTAAGACTCTGGTAGTCCGTAGTTACGCATAATGTTCTGGTACTGGTCTTCGAGTCCAATGTACTCAGCTTCAGAGATCGCTGCTAAACCCTTCTTAACACGCTCTGCGTTAGCAGCAAAGCGCTTCTGGTAAGCAGGAGTTTCGCGCAAGCGAAGGGTGAATTCTGATGGCGAGATACCGGACTGGATAAGTCCCTTTAATGGCGCTACTAGATCACCTAATCCGTACTGAGTGAACTCGTTGTAAAGTAAATCGTATGCTGATTGACGCTTGGAAAGATCCTCCGCAGCAATAGCTGCTTTAGCAGTATCGGCTTCGCTTAGCGCAGTTTGATAAGCAACGTATGCTTGCTGATCTGTGAACTCTGTACCATCTGAGGCTTTGTAAACTTTAGTTCCAGTACTATCAGTTAGAGTTTTGCCGGCTGCTTTAGCAGCAGTTGCTGTGTTAATAGCAGCTCCTACATTGCCACCCTTAGCAACAATAGCAGCGTACTCATCATCGCTTAAGTTTGTCTTAGAGTTCCAAGAATCACCATAGTAACCAGAGGCGTTAATGCCACCGCGTGCTTCAATTGATTCTTTAGTAGCGTTGCCACTCTTGATAGCTGCTGCTTCTTTTTTAGGGTCGCGCTTGAATAATGGATCTACTGTTACGGCCATTTGCTACCTCTGGAATCCAAAGTCCTGAAGGACTCTAAGTGCTGAATCGGAAACTTCTTGTTTAGCGTTTGACGTATATTGCCAACGGTTGTCTTTCTTCAATTGCTTTTGGAAGTCGTACATATTAAGTACGTCTGTACCAGTAATTGCTGTGCGTAGAGTTGGATCGTTAAGATCAATCTGGTCTGGGTTTAATTCCAGTACGCTTGCCATCATTTGCTTGTATGGAGAGAAGATTGTTCCTAGGTCAATTCCTTGGCCAATTAACTTCTTAACAGAGTCTGGAACTGTTAGAGTGTTTACATCGCGGATGCGTTGCTTATAGGTTTCAATAGACTCACCTTGAGCAATGTTCTGTAACCAACCTTGTAGTTCGTTACCAAAGTTCTTGTCAAGGTCTAATCCATTAGCCGCCGCTGTTGCACGGAGTGCTGCTAGGTTCTCGCCAACGATACCGCTTGCTGGTGTGCCTGCCTTATAGGTAATCTTAGAACGCAACAAAGAACGAATAAGCGCTGGCTTATCTTCATTTGCTAGGTCATAAAGATCACGAGCCATTAGATCTATGTCAGCTGCATCAACAGTTATGCCTTGACGCTTAGCTTCATCAGCAATAATCTGACGTGTATTAGTTAAACCTCGACCGTACTCAGAAGTGTTATCTAGGTTCTTTAGTTCTTCAGCACTTAAAGTCTTGCGAAGTTCATCGTACTGGCGCTTATAGAATCCACGCTTTTGTAGTTCTCCGGCAGACTTCTTGAACCAGTTTGTATTCTGTAGTTCATTAACAAATTGATCTACTGTTAGATCATCTGCTGTGCCAGGCTTCTTGTCTGCTCCAATAGAGCGACGTAATAGGTCCTGGAGTTCTTTCTCAGTCTTAAAGATAGAGTCAATAACACCGTACTCTTTTGTTACCTTGGCAAGAATCTCATCAATTGTAAGATCTTTAGGCTCAGCTGGTGCTGGTGTTGGAGTAGGGGTAGGAGTAGGCGTTGTGGTACCTGTTGCAGCCGGTGTTGGGGTCTTAACAGGAGTAACAGCAGGAGTAGCAGTAACCGGTGTTGGCTTTGCTATTACTGCTGGAGCGCCAATAGTTGGAACTGTAATTTTAGCCTTGGCTTTAGCAGCACCGTCAGTTACTGTAGTAGTAAGTTTATCTACTTGAGCATCTAACTTAGGATCTGTCTTGCCTAGATCTTTATTATCTTGCTGCTTCTTGATTAGTGGATCAAGTTTGACAGATGCCTGAAAAGCCTTCTGTGCGCCTTCAGCTGCTGAAGTATATTGCTTGTATTTGTTTTCCCAATACTTCATTTTTCTCTTGTAAGTATTGTACATATCAATATACTTTTCACGCTCAGGTGAACCGACTTTGCTATTCTTGATAAGTCTTTCAATAGAGCCAACTGGGCCTATGTTATTTTGTACAGGCCAAGTGGCTTGTGGCTTGCGCTCTTGATAGTTTCTAATATCACGTAGTGCTTTATCAAGCGCTTTTTTAAGGGCTTTAGTTGTTGCTGAATCTGCCATTACATCACACCAATCGCGTTCTTAAAAGCATTGTAGTAGTTAAATACTTTATTGGCTTGAGCCTCATCAGTACCAGCTAACTGTTCGATTAAGAATGATTCATTGTCAATTCCACCAGTAGTAGTAGCAGTCTGTACGTCACCAGCTGTTGCGTACTTTGTGGTTATAGCAGCCTCTGGCTTCTTCTGCTCTGCCTGAAGTAACTTTGTATATTTCTTTAGTTCAGAAGCAGAAGCACCACGACCGGTTAGGTCACGAAATACTTTGTTGATTACATCTGCTGCTTGATCTGTAGTGCTGATACGTACTTGCTTGCTTACTGATGGGCCAGAACTTCCAGCAGCAATTGTTGCTGCGGCCTCTTGATTCAAGAAGTCACGAACTGTAAATTCTTGGCCGATCATTTGGCTCTGTAGCGCAGCCTTCATAGAGGCTGAGTTGTAAGCCTGAAGTAAAGTATCTGAATACTTACCGTTTACTGGTACTTTGTATCCAGCATTTTTAAGCATCTGTGCCAACGCTTTGCGTTGGGCATCTGTCATATTGTATAGAGTTGCTGCGTCTGTGTTAGCAGTCATCCCGCCTGAGTATCCACCGGAAATAGTAGAGTCGGAATAGTTTGACCCATTCCAGTTATTGTAAAAGGCACCTGCCATTTTAGTCTCCTATTAGCCGTGAGAACACAGTGTCGTAAGCCGCTTTAGCGCTGGCGTTACTAGCTGAAATCTCTAGTAGTTTGATCTTAATGTTCTGACGCATCAGATCCTTGTAATTCTGCTCTAGTTCACTGTTACCAGTAATGGCAGCTCTATTGCTTACATAAGTATCAAACTCTTTACTCATACGAGATAAGATCTCACGAGTCTTTGGTTGAGTAGTTACTGTCTTATCAGTAAGCATATTCTTTAAGTCTTGGTAAGCACGTTGACGTTCGATCTGGCGTGCAGCACCACCGGCACCTAGTTCATCTTGTAGAGATGGACGTGTGCTCTTGTACTGGTTAGACCAAGTTTGCCATTGAGCGCGGATCATACGCTTACCTTCATCAGAAGGTGTGCTTGCTAGGTCTGCTTCGTATAGTTCCTTTTGACCGTAATAGAACTGGATGTCCTTAGCGGCACTTGCTTCTTGTAGGAAGTCAGATAAAGTCTTATTGCGCTTTAGTCCTTGTGAGAACAGTAGCTTGTAAGCATCAAAGTTGAAGTCACCCTTTTGTGGAATAAGGAACGCTGCTCCTTGTGGGTACTTCTTCAGCAGATCCTTGTTCTGTTCAATCCAGTTACCAGATTCTTCAACAGCACGTACAACTGTAGCGGTGTTGCGCTCTGATTCAGATAGCGTAAATGGCATCTGATCTGGGAATAGTCGGATCCATTCCTTTGTAGTCTTATCAATATCGCCATTGTAGTTCTGTAGCAAATTGTTAAAGACTTGCTTAAAGTTAGTACGTTCGTTATCACGAACCCACTTGGCCATATCAGACTTGAGTGTAATCTGAGGTGATGCTGGGGCGATGAAGCCGAATAGCGCACGTAGAGCCAAGATGCTTAGTGTAGAAGACTGTAGTTTGTTCTTGTATTCTTCTAGTTCAGCAGCTGATGGTGGAACTTCAACCTGTTCCCCGTTAATAGTTTCAAAGTGAGACTTTGGGCTATAGCCTGCTGCTTCAAGGTAAGTAATTGCCTTGCGTGCAGCGGAGGCATATTGGGATGAACGCTCATCTGTCTGTAAAGTAGCAAGAATACGGTTGACGTGTCCTGGTAATACAGCGTTAATCATAGGTTGATCTTCGCCGTATGTACCCATTAGAGCTGATTCAAGTTCTTGGAACTGAGGTATTAGATTACCTAGTACCTTGATAGGAAACGACGCTAATGGACCAGCAAATGTAGGGAACAATGAGTCTGGGTTCATCGAAGGTGTAATCATCTTCAACTTGCCACCGAATTCAACCGGCATTGGGATCTTAAACGCAGTCTCAACGCCAAATGCTTTCATTACTCCATTGACTGCCTTGTATACAGGGTTAAGTCCTGGGTAAAAGAAGTATTGTTCGCCACTATCGTCTGTTTGTACGAAACCTGAGTGAGCAATACCTTCATAAGTAAGGGATGCACGTGTCAAAGCCTCTGGGTTGTACTTAACAGTACGTGAAATACGGCGATAGAAGTCCTCAGTAGCACGATAGAAGCGTGCAAAGTTGCGGCCAGCCATAGCAAGTTGGCTACGAACAGCAGGATTATCTACGAAAGCAAGTACTCGCTCACGAGCTAAGTCTTCTGCTATGTCAACAATATGACGAGTAGCGTTTTCCTTGGCTAAATCATAGGCTTCGTCAGTAAGACCCTTAGTGAACTGATCCATAATGCGCTGTTCAAAGCCAGTTGCTCGCATATCCTTACGGATATTGATAATCTGGTAGATAACTAATGGCTCACGAGAGAATCGAGCATTGGCTTCGCCCATATAGTCCCAAAGTTTTTCAGTAATGCCAGAGGCAAACTGTCCTTCGGTTACTGGAACCAGTACTGGGCCAGTAATCCACTTAGGAGCTAGAGCAAAATCCTGCATATCTGGTAGATCTTCAAGACCTAAATTCTTTGAAGAGACATTAACGTTACCGACTGTATCAGTGAAACGTACCTTTGCCAGTAGTTCTTCGTTAACGTCACCGTTTTCCTTGGCAAAGAGATTCTTTGTCGCTTGGAATACGCGCTTAGCGTGTGTTTGTTCTGTTTCACCAGGAATAGCGTACAACTGAAAGCGTTCACGCTCTGTCTGTGTTAATCCTTTTAGGTATGTTGCTATCTCATCAGTTGCTTTTATCTCATCGTTCAAGTTACGAACAGCGATATTACCAATTGGATCTGTTGTTACTCGACCAATCTGGATAAGCCAACCGATACGGGCTTCAACGCTAGCTACTGGGCTGTAAGGAGCGTAAGCGACATTGCCGTATGTCTCCTTGTATTTAATGCCATTGTATTCAATAGCAGCCATCTCACCGAAGCGAGTAGCATCATCTGTAGCAGCCATAAATTGATCTGCTCCACGAAGGCCATTCTTGCCACCTTCACCAACGATACGCATAGTCTCTGGTAGACGTCCATACTTTGCTACTTCTTGTAGCAGTTCTGCGCCTTCTTTATCCAAGAACTTGCCAACCATTGAATCCATAATTGCTTCTGCCATTACAGATTGAGCCGCATTTACATCGCCTGCTTTAGCGGCTGCTGCGATCTTAACGTTGTAAGCATTGACTTGCTTCTTACGAGCAACCTTGTTAATGAAACCTAGGTTTCCTTCACCTGCTGCTACACGCAAACGAGTTGAAAGTAAACGACCCTTTACGATTCCCCAAGGAGAATCACCTACTGCTAGGTGAAGCATTAAGTCTTCAGCAGCGTTACGTACTGGGAACTTAGGTCCAGCAAGAGTTCCTAGAACCCAACCGCTAGTTAAAGTATCTGCCCACTTCTGTTGAGAAGCGCCAACGACGTTATCAATGATACCGGCACGAGCTGACAGACGATCTAAGTCCTGAATACTAGGAGTAGAAATACTCTCAGATAGCTGGAAAGAATAGAGCGCTGAACGCTGACCGTTATCTAGTTGATCTGGGTTTACGATCTTAGAGATCTCGTTACCAGTTTCATCAACTTCACGAACAATAGTTGGTGGAGCATAAGCCTTTGGAACGCCTTTGCTACCAAAGTTACGTAGGAAAGCCTGTCCAGCTTCTGACTTATCAACACCACGAATAGATGCGAGTGTGTACCAGACGCCTTCGTAGATCTGCTTGCGCTGACCTTCGTTGCCTGCGGTAAAAGCCTCAGCAATAATCTTAGAATGGTAACGAGAGTTAGCCAAACGTGCTAAACGATATACCTGTGTAGGAGCATCGTCTGCTAATACGTTGAAACGATTGTCACGGAAGAATGGAACCGCTGTAAACTTACGTGAGAAACGATCAATACGTCCTTGAATTTGGTCAAAGGACATACGCACTGCGCCATCAGCGTTCTTTAAGCGTCCTACTTGGCGCTCTAACTTGGCTAGATCTGATACTTCGCTAGTTAAACCAGCAGCAATGTCTTCATATTGGATAGGACCAGTACCATAAAAGGCGCCGACAATCTTCTGACCGACCTTATCAATATCGAATACTCGATTAGCAGTACGCAATGTGTTAATGCGAGCCTTGCGAGCAGCGTTAAGAGTTGGGATCAATGGAGTCTGGCGAGCTGGAGATCCAGACATAATCGCTTTAACATCTACTATGTTCTCAAGGTAGTTACGAGCAGTTAGTGCGTCTTTGACGCCAGCTTTCATAAACTCATCTACAGCAGCAGGACCATATTCCGGTGCTATGCGCTTTAGTTCATCCATAATGACTACGCCAGCACGAGGATTGTTAGTAGCGCGAGCCTTCTTTAGATCATCTAACTTGCTACCGTAAAGATTAAAGAAATCTACTACGCCTTTATCTTGGAAGATAGAATCAAGACGCTGTGAATTATTAACAGAAGCCATTAAGTTACGGCCGTAGGTATATTTGTCTTTACCTAGTATGTTAAATAGTAAGAAGTCTCCAGCGTCGTATGCTTTCTTAGCCTTGCCAACAGCTAATGTTGGATCAGCAAAGATACGGTAAGCGGCATCGCCTACACCAGAGATGCCTTTGTATAGGAAACCTGAACCTTCCATACTTCCTGGAAGTAATAGGTTAGCCAACTGGCGTCCTGGAGAATACTTAGCAGCATTTACTTTATCTAAAGCATTTTGGAAATCAGCTACGTCTTGTGGACTGCTGTAACGTAGGTCTGCTCTACGAGCAATCTGCTTTTCTGCTTCAGTGCCTTCAGCAATGATCTTGTCTAGTGGAACACCACCAGCAACTTTCATTGCTACGTTAATCATATCGCCGCCAAATTCAGTCTTGGCTCGGTTAATACGATCTGGAGCAAACACCATATCGCCTTTGTCGTTAGCGATAGTAAATGCTTTAGCAAGATCTACATTCTGATCTAGGGCAACAGCACCAGTACGATACAAGCGTGTCATAAAGTCCGACACTTCGTTAAGCGCAGCGAATGTACCGCCGACCGCTTTCTTTACTGGTTCAGTTAAATAATGAAATGCGCTGCCAAGCCAACCAGTCTTCTTTTCTACTGGATTGTCTTCACCAAACATAGCAACGTGAGCGTTCTGTTGATCCTGCGTCATACCAGTAAACTTTTGTTGCGCTACATTAGAAGGCAGGGCTAACAGATTCTTGTGAGAATCTAGTAACTTAGATAAACCATCAACTTGTGACTTTTGTTCTGGTGTAAGTCCTGCTTGAGCAGCAGCGGTTCTTAAATTGTTTTGTGTCAATTACATACCCCGTGATGCTGCACGCTGATACAGGATGGCTATTTCTCCAGTTGTGTCGTAAGGAAGCATCTTGGCTAGTACATCTGAAATCTTTTCACCTGATGGACGCATTTGGAGTGCGCTAGAACCAGCGCCTGCACCTAGGTCAAAACCAGAAGTTACTGGTTCTCCTGGCTTTTGTGTTGGAGCAAATAA
>JACCDW010240821.1_pt1 | contig 12500 bp, 19 predicted proteins | sample 7449781 | NCBI WGS metagenome assembly JACCDW01 (sample SAMN15323449, study PRJNA562643) | freshwater metagenome | isolation source: river surface water | place: USA:Blue River Watershed | collected 2017-08-18
AAGAATCTCAAGTTCTTCAACTCACAAATAGATTCAGGAACACTATTAATACAATTGTCGAATAGAATCATACTCAAGTTTTTGAATCTTGCAATATCACTAGGTATGTTGATTATAATACCATTTCTATCTTTGTTTTGGATTTGAATTTCTTTAAGAGTATCAGGTAAAGATGCAAATAAATCATCTAAACCATAAAGACCGATGAACTTACCAATAGCGCCGTGAGAGAAATTATCAATCAACAATTTATCTCCATTAACAGTCAATCCTTTTGCGAACTCAGGTTTGAAGAAGTTTTTCAACTCTTTCATTGGTCCGTTTAATAACTGAACCAAATCTTGTTGTCTGTCATCTTTATCCATGAACTGATTCGATGGGAAGTGGAACTGATATCTTGTTTTCGGTAATCCTGTTTCAGCTGCAACGTCAGTATCATTTGGATTGAATACAACATACAACGGTCCGTCTTTAATATAACGGTTAAACCATTGGTCAGTGCCTGGTGTTGAAGTACACCATCTTGTCTCTCTGTTGTGTCCTCCATAGAAACATGCCGCTTCTTTACCGATAGGTCCTTTGTTTTCAATTTCAACTACTCTCCAATTTGGTCCGTCAAATACCAATTTAGCACCAGGGTGTACAGGAGCCGATTGTCTTTCAGCCTTTGTAGTTGTCGCCAAAGTCAAATCAAAATCCTTAACTGCATCATATAGAGCATCAGGAGTAAGTTTGTTGATATCTCTTGCATCTTGAGGTAATTTGTTTTTGAATCTTTCGAATTTCTTAAGGTCTTCAGTAACCTTATATAAGTCTTCCATGAATGTTTCTTTAACATTCGCAACTTCACGGTCATATCCATTATCACCAGGTTGTCTTTCTGTTTTTGGAGACAAGTATTGTTTGATTAACCACTGAACGTATTTACCAGCTTTAACTTTACCAAGTTCTTTTGAATCTGCAGCATTCAAGTCAACATCATTCAAACGAGTTGTAGGGTCAGCCTCAACTAATTTATTGAATTCATCTTTAGTTAACTTAGGTTTAACTTTGTTACCCTCTTTGTCTTTAGCAGGCTTAGTTAATGCGTCAAACAACAACTCAAATCTTGATTGTTCTAAAATGACCTTTTTTAATATTGACGTGAATTTCATTTCTTTTATTTTATTACTATAAATATATTGACGACACAAAAATAACTTAATAATTCAATATTAACAACTCTTCCCCCATATTTTGTTTTGTTCCCTTCTTTGCCGCAGCCGCTTTAGCAAACGATTTCTTTTCCCATCGGTACTGGTCTTCAGGAAACCACTCATGTAATAATTCAAAATCATAATAAGATAAACTGAACTTACCTTGAACATTATGTAAAACTTTTGCAAGTCTTTCGTGGTCTTCTCGGTCGAAATCATGGTTACTATAATAGTTCTCAGTCTTCCAATATGGTGGGTCCAAATAAATGTATGTGGTTGGTGAGTCATACTTATCAATCACCTCGGCGAAGTCCATGTTTTCAACCACAGTAATTTTTAAGAAATGTTCAACCCATTCAGGTTTGGATAACTTATCTCTAAATGTTAGATACTTTGACTTGTACTTACCTTTCAAGTCAATGAATGAACTTGTTTCAGGTTTACTCCCACTGAATACTTGTGTAAGGACATAAGCATATTTGGCCGCAATTTCATAATTACCAGGTTCTACGCTGAAATCTTTATCGAAAATTTCAGCTTGGAAGCTTAAAAACTGTTCTTTATATATTGATGGTGTCTCAAACTCACCCAATTGTTGACATGGAATCGCATTGATTGCCTCTAATAACCTTTGAGGGTTTTTAACACATTCAAATAGATTATGGTTGAGTGGGTTGAAGTCGTTGTAAACAACTTTCTTAAGATTTGGGAATTGTTTCAAATCCATGTTGAAGAAACACCAAAACATTCCTCCGAATGTCTCAACATAAGTCTCCATATCTTTATCATAGAAAGGGACAATCCACTTTCCAATTTTACTTTTACCTCCGATGTATGATAGCATATTTTCCTTTTGTACAAATATAGGAAAAAAATATCAAAAGGCAAATCTACTTATAACAATTCTTGTAAGGTCGGCAGGATGCCTTTTGTGTGAACCCCATATCTTTACATGAAGTAGATTCACAATATGATTTACTATATTTACGAGGTTTCTTATATTTCTCTTGTTCCTTTTCATCAAGGTACATATAAAGAATTCTACGAATTTGTTCACTTAACATACTTATAAATATGGCGGAAGGTTGTAAAACATGTAAAGAAAAAGGTCCTGGTAAATTTCAGGTCGGTGTAATTGTATTAGGTTTTTATATGTTGTCCACATCAATATATGGGACAATTGTATTAGTTAAAAATATCATTAACTTATTTAACTAACTCTATTGAACTTAACGTTCAACTTGATATACATATCACCACCTTGGTAACCCTTACCTTTTAATCTTAATGGTTTTGAGGTGTCGAATACTGGTAGAGCATTTAAACTTAACTCACCATCGGGATGAGGTACACTAAACTTATCTGATTGGATTTGTTCCAAATCCAAGAATAAGTTGTATATCAAATCATTATTCATTTTTTCAAACCCATCTTGGTTTACCATTTCAATTTGAATAACTAAATCACCGTATTGCCCATTTCTAAAATCACCAATACCCCCAAGTTTCAAATATTGACCGTTGTCAATCCCAACAGGTAGTTTAACATTAACTTCATGAGCAGTAGATTTAACACCTTTACCATCACAACTATAACATCTGTGAACCAAAGTGTATCCACGACCTGCGCATGACTGACATGCGGTTCTAATTTGTTGAACCATAAATCCAGTGCCAAACGACTTGATTTGGAATCCTTGTCCGTTACAAGTACCACATTTTTGTTGTTCACCACCACTACCACTACAAACACCGCAATGGTTGTCCTTCATATATCGAATGGTCTTGTCAACCCCCTTGTAAGATTCTATTGGATTAATTTGAACCTTAATTATCTTATCGGGTGCCGCGTTTTGTCTACCCCCAAAAGGATTTTGAGTTTGGTTTCCAAACATCTGAGCAAACAAGTCTTCATAAGACATCCCATTTGAATTTGCAAATGGATTGTTTAGTTTATTATCATATTGAGCTCTTTTTGATTCATCACCTATAGTATCGTACGCGGTTGCAATCTCTTTGAACTTTTCAGCACCATCAGGATTCACGTCAGGGTGATATTGTTTACTCAACTTTCTATAAGCCTTCTTGATGTCGTCTTGAGTTGCGTCTTTACTTACTCCTAAAATTTCGTAATAATTATTCATATATGGAGAACTATTTGGTAGTCTTATTCAAAAATAAAAAAAGAAAACGAATAATAAAGAAGTTTGTTACTTTATCTCGTGCCAAAGAGTTTTTTAATAAATTAATGTTAGAGTCCGATGAGGTCGTATTTGATGTTGTAATTGAAAATGCTAAGGACTGTAAATTAGAACTCGGTTTAATCCAAACATCAGTAAATCAATCCGCACCAGTATATATCACCGATGAATACGGTAGAAATATCAGAGTCAAGTTGGAAGAGGACGGTATGTCGATTTTACAAATCAGACCATATAAACAAGAAGAACTAATCTTTGACGTTCAAAAAAATAAAAAGATAAGTATTCAAGAACTAATCAAATTGTATTTGAAGGGTGATGGTTTAAAAATGATTTCAGTACTGAACAATAAAATTGTTGTTCAACAAGATGAGGATATTAAATTATTTTCTTTGAAGAATGAAAAAGAATCGTCAAGATTCATTGATTGTTTATCATCTCACTTCTTTAAAATAAAAAGAGGTGACTGTCTTTTTATTAAAGACTATTCGTCACCTCAGAGAAAATATCTGTATAGTTTATTAGAATCTAATGGGTTTGATAAAAAAGTTTTGTATCGTAAATTTACGACTTATCCTCATTCTTCAAAGTAGTCTCATCCATTAGTATAAAATGGAATTCAGTCCCTGAAATATCCATTGAGAATTGTTTGTGATGTCTATCAATCTCTCTAAAGTGATTAATCACACTTTTATATTCCCCTTTTGGTAATTCAAAAATAATCGTACCCTTACCACTAAAAAGAGTTTGTACCGATTCGGCTATCAACGCTAATTTTTCTATTGTCCCAATAGTATTATTTTGATTTTCTTCCATATACTTAATTTCTTTGGTTTAGGGAAAAGGTCTTCTTTACTTAAACCTTTAATCTGTTTGATAATTTTTTCTTTTTCCTTATCAAGTTCCCTTTGGTCCTTTAGTTTTTCACTCTTGAACCAATTCAGTAACTGTTGGCTCCTGTCCGTCTTGCTCATCGTCTAAATCTATTTCAGAATCTAAATCAGTATCTAATTCATCTTCCACATCAAAATCAAAATAAAGATTTTGTAATTTATCTAAATCAGTTTTTTCAAAAGTTTGTTTTAACTGTTCCACAGTTTGCTTAAACAACCTCTCCTTTAATTCTCGTTCTTTATTTAACTTAATTATTTTACCAATTTTAACAATTATTGAAGAAACTTCTTTTTCTCCTATTGGGCAAATAAATGTGACTCCTTTCAAATTTGAGTCTTCAACCTCAAATCCAACAACTTGACCTTCATCCACAATATTCTTAGGTATTGACCACTTTGTTGGAAATTTCATATCAAAACTTAGATATGATTCCAACTTTCTTATTGAGTGGATGTATTCAACAAATGGTATTATTTCTTTATAAAAACTCATGTTTGTGATAAATATGTTATTAAATAACTGATTGATGTTCCAAGTAATAAAAGTTCCCTGTTACTAAGAACCAATGGTTTTGGTTCTTTTTGTAACAGGGCTCTTAAAAATTTTAAGACATTAAGTAATGTCACTAATATTGTGAAAACAAATATAAAAAGATATATTGTATCAATATTATGCATTCTTGTCAGCCTTGTTGTGTTCTAAAATTTCTCCTCTTAATTGTTGAAGTAATGCCTTCAACTCTTGTGCAGATTTTCTTGCTCTTGTACCAGCACTTTTGTTTCCGCCGAAAAATTTTGTAGTATCTACTGAAAGTAACTCAGTCAATACTTTAATTTGTTCTAATGTTTCCATTTTTTAAATTTTCTAATAGTTTATTTGTAATCAAAATAATAAGTTTTTCCCGTCTGGTGTAAATAGAATCAACATTTATTCTGAATTTTTTTCAATTAATTTGTACAACTCGGTTAACAAATCTAAATCAGATTTTGAATACATATAACCGACATCAAAGATTTCTCTTAAAAATTTTGGGATTGATTCTCTTACACTGTCTTCTTTTTGGTTGTAAAAAGTGTCCATGTAAAATGACTTGAAGTAGTCTTTGTGTTCCCCCTCATATTTTATTAATATGTTTTCTCGTCTAAAATCATTTATCATTTTTTTCCAACACCACTCAAAATGAGATTCTTTATCTTCATCAGATAAAACTATCTTAGTTACGGATACATCATCCCCAAGATATGTGTCAACTATAATTTGATTTAATGATTTAAACACATCACCATACAGTTCAATCTTTTCATAAGTCATGTTATGAATATTGAACCAAATTATGATTTCGTCTTTAGGTAAAGGCTTGGCCATCCAATTAAAAAAATTCTCCATAGAGTATGAGTCTATGGAGAATGTAGTAAAAGTTTAATAAATGTGAATTTTTATTGGGTTTTTCTATTGTAAGAAATCAAATTCATCATTTTTTGTAAATCCTCTTTTATTATTTTAGTAGTCTTAGTTTCAGTTGATTCTAATTGATTCATGATTTTTTCAGCCTTTCCTGTTGAACCCGCCTTAATACTTTTAAGTGAACCATTTTGTTTTTTAGAACCAGCAACATCAACAGGTTGTGGTTGTCTTTTATATGACACATTCATTTGTTCTGCCCCATATAAATTCTCATCAAAATTTTTCTTAAATCTATCACCAACTTTTTCACTTCTTTTTGAAACATTACCTAAAGCTTTACCATCTTTACCTGTAACCGCATTACCGTTTTTAGAATCACCTTTAATTTGTTTTGTAATCATTTCATCTTCAGGTTTGATTTCATCGTAAACCAAATTTGTCATACCAGGATAAGAAAACGCCTCAATATATTCTTCAACCGCATCTGATGGGTTATATTTCATTTCATTGTGTTCTTTCTCAGTGTCGTAATTACTTTGAGGGAAATCTTCAGGATTCTCTTCATAAACTTTACCTCCTGTTGTCATGTCCTTCATATAATCTTTCATTTTCTTAACTACTTCTTTAGTATAGTCATCGTTCTCTTTTTTACTCTCACCTTGAGCCTTTTCAGTTTTCTTCAACCCTTGAGGTTTATTAACACTGAATGTATTTTTTTCCGCAGAATCTTTAACTTTTTCTTGTTCTTGTAATACAATCATTTCAATCATATCAATTAACTCATTTTCTGTTAAAGATAATGTGTTTTTATTTTCTTTTAAACCACCTAAAGTTAAAGCCATGTTAACTTGTTTTAATAATTTTGAATCTGCCGCAGATAATTTTTTATCACCTTTAGATTTCGCCATCAAGTCTTTTTTGATAGAATTTAATTTAGATTTAGGAATTTTTTCTCCTTCAGGAATACCTAACTTTTTATGTAAAGCCCCTTTCTTCATATCAGTCTTTTGAATCCACTTATCTTCAGCTTCGTTAACTTTATATTCTTTACCATCAACTTCAAAACTATCTTTACCAGCAGCCTTTGCCTTTGCTAATTCTCCTGTAAATGCATTACCTTCAGTAGCTTCGTCTTCTTCTAATTGAGACCAATCAGTCTCATCATCTAAATCAATTTCCTCCCAATCGCTATCGTCACTACCATACTCAGTGTCCATATCTTCCTCATCTTCAAAATCCATATCCATGTCTTCCTCTAATTGAGACCAATCGGTTTCAAAATCCAATTCTCCCTCGTCCTCATCATTAAATGAACGTAACGCATTTTTTAACTTAGACATGATTTTATTATCTTTCAAACCTCTACCAACATAAGTAGGTTCATTCTGAGACAATTCTTCAACTTCTTCTTCCTCATCATCAAAGAAATACTCTTCCACTTCTTCCTTGTGAGATTTAGCATCTCTCAATTTTTTGAAATCGGCTGCGGTGATTTTTCCTTTAGGTTCTGCGACATCAATCTTAGATTGACCTCCGTGAAGTTCTTCTTCCCACTCACCTTTATTCTCCATTATTTGTTTAACTTTAGCGTCAATTTCCTCATTAAGGATTTTATTAACTAAATTATCGATGCTTTCTTGAAAGTTTTTCATTTTACGTTTTTTATTATAAATATCTTATTTTGTTCTTTTGTTTACCTTTTCGTACTCATGTTCCAAAATTGTCATTACAACATTAGGACTAATACCCATTTTCTTAGCAACTCTTTCAATTGCTTCTTTAACCGATTCGTTCTTACTAATCTTCAAATTATTAATGTCACCTTGATTGCAATACGGAAACTTGGTACATTTCTTTTTAACCTTAACGAACCCTCCACCAGGGATTTGAGTTTTTCTACTTGGTCCCCAATCTTTTTTCTTAGTCGATTTAGCCCACATCGCAGGTGTTTCATATCCACCTACAGAACCTGATGTTGTAGCTTCTTTGGCCTCAACTTTTTCAACTTCACTCTCTTTTAATTTAGGAGTTTCAGACCTACTTCTCTCCCAAAACTCATCATTACCACCAAACACAGGTGCTGAATAAGCTCCTGACGAACCTGAACCAGTTGCTTCTTTAGTTTCCTTTTTATTCTTTTTTGACTTTTTATTTTTCTCTAAAAAAGTCTCATACTTGTTTCCATCCTCATCAACTTCTTCAGTGAAATTTGATTTGTATTTTAAAGCGTCTCCCATAGTTGTTGAATTTAATTTGACATTTGGTTGTCTTGTATATGCTTGGTCTATAGCAGTTTTAAATATTTTTGATGAATCTTCCATATTATGCGTTTCTTAATCTTGGTTCCCAATAACTACGGTTCATCCACATAAACTGATAAAATTCACGAAACATTCTTAAAGTAATATCTTTAACATCACCAGTAAGTTTACCTCGTTTAATTTCTCTTGCAATTCTGTCCATCAATTTGTCTTCAAATTGTTTAAGAGTATTATTATCCATAAAAGACCTAATCTCTTTACGAACCATAGTTTCAATTTCTTTTTTATCAGTTGCCGTAAGTGCCATTATTTCGTAATTAAAAAATATGTTAATGTTCCCATTATACCGTAAGACAATATTGAAGTAAATTTATATTTAACTTTCAATTTTTTTAAGTCCGACTCAACCTGTTTTGTATGAGATTCTAAAATTGAATACTTTTGGTTTTGTGCTTCAATAATTGTGTTATAGTTTTCTTCTTTAACTCTCATTATTGAAATCACACTGTCTTTCTTCTCTACAATCTTTTCAGTTTCAACAAGTTGTTGTTCAGTTAATTTTAATTGAGCTTTGGCAGAATCTCCACTCAATAAATCTTTAGTTATCTGTTTCACCACTGGGATTGGGAAACATTTAACGGGTTCACTGTTTGTACCTGTTTGTGAAAAAGCTATCGAGCTCAGGCTCAGTATAGTTATCAACACGCTTAATTTCTTCATGATATTCTATTGCTACTTTAGTTTTATCTTTTTTTATTTTTTTAACTTTAGTTTCGATTTGTTCAACCTCTTTGTTAATTTCGGTAATTTCACTTTCTAACTTATCTTGTTCTTTGTAAATTTCTTCAATCTTATTATTCAAAGACTCAATTTGTTTTCGGTCTTCTTTCAACATTGTATTCTTTGGTGTAAGAATGAAAATAACCCAATACAATAAAAACAATCCCACTAAACCAGCAAGGATTGACTTATAATTTTTTACGATGAAATTTTTAACTGTTTCCATTATTCAGGTGCTTCTTGTGTTTTCTTTCTATTAGCAAGTACCTTACCCCACTTGGATTTAAACTTCTCATAGAATTGTTGTAGTTTAGTTATTACTTCTAAAAAGTCTTCGTCAACTTTAATCATTTCTCCATCGATGTAGATTCCACTGTTCTCACCAATTGTGAATGTGAAATTGATGTCCTCATCGATAATTTTACCTGACCAATCTACATTATTTGGATATACGTTTAATGTGTCAAAGTCAACCAAATCTGATACCTCTTCAACAAATTCATCCATGGTTTCTTGAAAGGCAATTTTCTCATCTGAAGTAATATCCAACTCACTTCTGTCTTTACCATGTAAAGCTAAGATACCTCCTGAGATTCTATACTTCTGAGTTTTATCCTTTTGAACTGGTGCTTCACCATCTTCAATATCATCACCATCTTCTCTGTCTTGAACGGCAGTTTCATAATCCATGTCTTGGTCAATTCTAGATTGAACACTAGCTGCGACGTTATCTTGAGTGTCCTGCTCAAGTAACATTCTTGATTTTTTTAATAACGACTTAATCTCGTCGTATCTTTCGTTGTGTGTATTACCCATTGTCTATTAATTTAATAAATTCACCAAAATTAAAAGATGGATTTAAGTCAGTGTACCTTCCGTCGAAATTACTCTTTGAGACAATCCCTTCGAAATTTTCAACACCTTCAAATTTGGTGTTATGACCAACACATCTTTTTTTAATTTTGAGTATTTCCGTTAAGTGTAAACATAATTCTGCGGTTGATTTTACTTGTTCCTCAGAATACGGTTCCCAAAAAAAGAAATCTCTCCATTTTTTTTCGTAAACTTCTTGATTATAAATACTTCCTTTCCAGTTAATATGATAGTTGGTTAAAGGTTTCTTTTCCAACCAACCCAAATTTTCCAAACACACAATAATTGAATTGCGATTTATATCGGATTCCATAAAAAAATTTGAATGTCCTTCATCGGGAAGTAATTGAAGGATTCTACCGTCTTTGGTGATTATATAGTTTGGGATTTTGTCATACTTGGAATTGTATCTAACTTTAAGGGAGGTCAAGTATTCCTCAACCTCCCTTGATGTATGACATAAAATTATTTGTTTTTTCTTTTTTTGTTTACCCGTTGTCTTGAAATTTCCGTACTGTTCAATATTAAGCATCTCGTCTACTATAACTTAACCTTCTTACTTGGTCTTCATTTATTGGGTCGGAAGTTTCCTCAGTTAAGTTACCAAATTTTTGTTCGTTAACTCGTCTTAACTCTTCCTCAAGTCTTTCTAAATCTTCTTGAGTCGGAACATACTTTTCTTTTTCAACTTCAGCTTCTTTCTTACCTGCCTCGGTACTTAATGTCTCAATATCGATTTCAGGTTGAGGAGCTTCGGTCTTTCCCTCTTCCTCAAACTTAACTAACATGTGCAAAAAGGACAGAGAAATTATCGGTAACATACCACCAGCAAATAACGATAAGAATCTTTTGTGTCCAATAAAGTCACCTGATTCAACACCAAGATAACTAACAACAGGGTCAACCAATTCAACCCAATCTTTGAACTGTTGGGAATCAATATTGATGTATTGATACGCAAAAAAGATATTACCAATAAATTGAATTAAAGTTACAATACCAAATGGTATATAAACTTTCTTACCCATCTTTGCGGATATCGCAGCAACTGCTGACAAAGCAGCAATTTCAATACCAACTGATAGATAGATTGCCCAACTCAAAGGGTTAGACAAACCATACCAAGTTGTTACGTGAGAAATTGAAACGCCAGCAACCGCCAGAATTGGAACCAAAAAAGCAATATAAATTATTTTTTTGAAATTTCGTTGTACCCAATTCATCTTAGTTCTTCTTTAGTTTTTTAATCTCCTCTTCAATCTGAGTTTGTCTTTGAACATCCAACAATTTTCTGTCAGTTGCTTGAATCATTCTTTTCTCTGATTCCAATCCCATGATTTGAAGTTCCACATTCAATTCTTGTTTAGTATAGGTTGAGTCTTTAATTGCCTCGATTTCTTTTCTCATTTTAGCAAGTTCTCTACCGTCTCCGCATCCTTTGAAGAAAGATAATAACGCGATTACAAATACGATAACCACAAAGTTTTTTTCTATAAATTTTTTCATATACGTTGTTTTTTATTTAACCCAATAATAAAGGGTGTACTTTATAAATACACCCTTTTTTGACTTTTACATATAATCGAACAAACTCGAAGTCTCGTTTCTCAACTTTCGAAGAGCTTTCTCCTTGATTTGTCTTACCCTTTCTTTGGTCAAAGAAAAGTCTCCACCGATGTCCTCAAGGGTACGAGTGTTACCTGACAATCCAAAATAATCCTCGATGATTACTCTTTCACGATTGTCCAACACATCCAACATTTCGATGAGTTTTTTCTTCAATGTATCCTCGGTTGATAGGTTGGCATCCGCCAATTCAGCGTTTGGATTAACAATGATATCCAACAATGTGTCACCTTCCTCATTCAAAGGATTATCCAAGTTAATGGTATATGGTAAGGTGACAAATTTTTCAGGTAATTCAACTCCCGCAGAGTCCAACTCCTTCTTAGCTCTATGTAACTCTTGAACCACATTAACAGGGAGACGGATGGTTCTTGCGTTCTCGTTCAAAGATTGTAGGATTGATTGACGAACCCACCAAACAGCATAAGATATGAATCTCAAACCTTTGGACCAATCGAAGTTCTCAATCGCCTTCATTAGACCGTAGTTACCCTCAGCAATCAAGTCAGGTAAATCCAACCCTTGATTCTGATATTGTTTACTCACGGTAATTACAAAACGAAGGTTACCCTCCAACAACTCTTGTTGAATCTCTTTCTTCTCCTTCTCGGTGATGTCAGGTGACAACATACGTTTTGCGAGTTCTTTTTCCCTGTCAGGTGTCATAACTCGGATTCTTCGGATGTCCTTAAGGTATCCCGCAATCTCTTCTTGGTTAATTGGAATTGATGATTTTTCTTTCATATTATTTCTGGCTATAGTTATCTAAAATTGCTTTCTCGTATGGAGTAAGTGAGTCAACTCCTTGTTCAACCATCTTGTCCAATAATTGGTCCAAAGATGGTGTGTTTAAGTTTTTCTTGATTTCGTTCAACAACATCAATGCAATGTCATTTTCGTTGTCTTCATCGTAATAATTCTCAAACTTACCTTTTGGTGTAACTTTAACCATATCGATGTTCTCTGTCTCTTCATCTAAATTGAATAACTGTTCATCTGTATCATCAGTCATGTGAACTGACACAGTGTCGTTAAACTCAGACAAGATAAACATGTCAAACGTTTCCTCAACATCATCGGTCATCTTAATGAACTCGTGGATATCATCAAGTAAGAACTCAGAACCAAAATGTAAAATGATTACATTATCACGATACTGAAACTTTAGGTTTTGAGAATCAACAATCGGTTGTAGATTGTTTGCAATTGTTATACAATCTTTCTCCTCAAAGCTACCGAAAATGGTTAATAAGTATTTCTTCATAT
>JACCDW010781259.1_pt1 | contig 12496 bp, 12 predicted proteins | sample 7449781 | NCBI WGS metagenome assembly JACCDW01 (sample SAMN15323449, study PRJNA562643) | freshwater metagenome | isolation source: river surface water | place: USA:Blue River Watershed | collected 2017-08-18
CGAACTCCAATACATATTTAGCACGTTGACGGAAGAGGTCGCGACGTGTAACGAAGACGACGATTTCAGACGCTGTTGACGTAGCGGATTGGTTCAGACAAGCATAGGACACTTTTTCCATCAAGGCCTTATCCGTGATATGATGAAACTCCCAAAGCTGCATATTAGAGCTATTTGGCGCTAATGTGGCTAATTGCAAACAGCGTTTTACCTTATTGGTGTCGATTGGCTTTTCCGCATCGTAGACACGTACGGAACGACGAAAATTCAAGACTTCTTCTAAATTCATTGCGCTAGTATTTAAATACGAAGGTCGGAAAATTTCGGATTATGGAGGGATAAGTATATTATAGGAATTGGAAAGCTTACATTTGAGTAATAACAACGGAACAAAACACCATGCAATTCTTACAGGAGTTAAAATATAGAAACGAAGGGCTATACTATTTTGGACTTATCTGTTTGATTGCCTCGCTTGCATTTCTCGTGCTTTCTAAATTTAGCACCACGAAAGTATTTAACGTGAGCGCCTACTATAAGCCGTTCAAATTCGCTTTCTCCACTTTCCTATTCTCTTGGGCGATGGCTTGGTATTGTTTTTATCTACCGAATTTCAATACCACCCTATTCAACCTCTCGACGATTATTTTGCTGAGCTTTGAAATCATTTATATCGCCATTCAAGCTGGAAGAGGTCAATTATCACATTATAATAATAGCACGCCCACTTACGCCCTATTGTATTCTATGATGGCTTTGGCAGCGACCTTAGTAACACTCTACACCGCCTATGTTGCTTTCTTATTTTGTACCACAAGCTTACCAGCTCTACCAAACTACTATGTGTGGGCGATTCGTCTTTCACTTTTCATTTTCGTCATTTTTTCTTTTGAAGGATTTGCTATGGGCTCGCGTATGAATCATAGCGTAGGTGCCTTGAACGACAACTCGAATTTGTTTATCCTCGGGTGGAGTAAAACAGTAGGCGATCTACGCATTGCACATTTTATCGGCATGCACGCCTTACAAGTATTACCGGTGCTCGCGTTCTATTTTTTGAAGAATACAAAAGCAACTTTTGCAGTGGCCATTTTGTATTTTCTGTTGGCTGCTTTTACTTTATTTCAGGCTTTGAAAGGCCGACCGTTTTTCAAATCAAAAGTCGAGCATACGGAGGAACACAAATAAATATTTATCGTTTACACATGCACCAAGATAATCTCAAATACCCTATCGGAAACTTTCAGAAACCTACCTGCATAACGCATGAAATTTTAGATACCTGGATTTCTGAAATTGAGACTTTTCCTAAACGTCTAACAGAACTCGTAGCCACCTTAACAGAAGGACAACTAAATACGTCTTATCGCCCGAATGGCTGGACCATACGACAAGTAGTTCATCACTGCGCGGACAGTCATGCAAACAGCTTCATTCGCTTTAAACTAGCTTTAACTGAAGACAAACCTACTATTAAACCATATCATGAAGATCGTTGGGCTGAAATGGAAGACAGTAAAGATTTGCCTATCGGCGCTTCGTTAAAAATTATTGAAGGAATCCATGAAAGATAGACTGTTTTATTAAAGCATTTAAGCGATGCGCAACTGGAACGAACTTTCATTCATCCTGAACATGGTAAAGCGTTCAGAATAGATGAAAACATTGGTATTTACGCTTGGCATTGCCAGCATCATCTTGCGCATACTCAAATAGCCTTGAAGGCAATGAGTAGTTAAAGGTTTATAACCTAACAATTCAAACAAATCAGAGACTCTATGGTATTATGATTACTTTTAGTTGTCACCACACCATTAAAAGTAAAACTAAACAAATGAATATAAGCATCATAGGCGCTTCCGCAGGAATTGGATTAGAAGCGGTGAAAATAGGATTGGATAGAAAGCACTCAATAACGACCCTTTCAAGATCCACCGTTCCAGTAGAGGAAAGCAAATCTTTAACGAGAATACTCGGAAATGCCTTGAATAAAGCGGATCTATTACGCGCCATCCAAAACACAGAGGCGATCATTGTAACGCTCGGAACGAGTAAAAACATGAAAGCAACTACCCTGTTTTCGGATTTTGCAAAACTAATCGTTGCAATAAATAAAGAACATAAAATAGAGGTCCCCTTAATTTTTGTAACAGGCTTTGGCGCAGGAGAAAGCAAAAACTATGTGCCTTGGCTGGTAAAAATGTTTTTAAAATATCTATTAAAAGACGTGTATGCCGACAAAACTAAAATGGAAGAAATCATCACACGTTCAGATTTAAATTGGACCGTAGTAAGACCCGGAAGACTATTTGAAAAGCCATTAACAGGGCATTACCGAATTGAAAACACTTTATTTAAAGGCATAAATATTGGTGGCATTAACAGAGCCGACGTAGCTGACTTTTTAATAAAACAAGCAGAGAAGCAGACTGAGTTAAAAAAGTATATTGCGATTGCTGAAAAATAAGACACGAATAATTCATCCCGAATGTTCGGGATGAATTATTAAAAATGAATAGTTGGTGTCTTTTTCGTCAAATTAAATCTAACAGGCAATCCTCGATCCTCAATTTTTAATACTTAATTCTTAATTTTTCATCTTTCCCTTTAATTACTCATCATAAATTATTCATCATAAATCATTCATTTCCCCTTTAACCTTTCACTCCCGAGACTTCGGGATCACCAAATTGCTTGGCGCGTTTGGGCATAAAAAAACCCGGCATTAGCCGGGCTTTCAGATTTGTTTGCGGAGAGGGGGGGATTATTACAGCACTACGTGCTTCCATGCTTTCGCTGCGCTCAGGTCGAACCCAAGGGTTCTCATCCTGCTGCTTCAAATAAAAAAAGCGAACCGTCTGGTTCGCTTTTTTTATTTGCGGAGAGGGGGGGATTCGAACCCCCGGTACGACTTGACATCGTACGACGGTTTAGCAAACCGCTCCTTTCGGCCACTCAGGCACCTCTCCGTCCCACAAAAGGGATTGCAAATATACGCTTTTTGCGATTATTTACAAACTAATTTATGCTTTGGATCAAGCTTTCGAATAATTTTCTTCCGTCCTCGTTCCCCAACGCCGCTTCAGCAGCACGCTCTGGGTGTGGCATCATCCCAAATACATTCTTGCCCTCATTACAAATACCAGCGATATTCCAAACCGCTCCGTTAGGGTTTACGTCCGGATCAACATCCCCTTCCGCATCACAATATTGGAACAAAATCTGCCCATTCTTCATCATCTGCTTCAACGTAGCCTCATCCGCATGATATCTGCCCTCCGCATGTGCAATAGGGATTTTTAACACATCATCTTGCGTAATCAACGAAGTCAAAGCTGAATCTTGGTGCGTAGCCGTCAAATAGACGTTCTCGCAGATAAACAACTGACCATCATTACGCAATAAAGCGCCTGGCAACAAGCCACTCTCACACAAAATTTGGAATCCATTACAAACTCCAAATACATATCCGCCCTTCGCCGCATGCTCCTTCACCGCCGCCATTATCGGAGATAAATTCGCAATAGCGCCGCAACGTAAGTAATCACCATAAGAGAAGCCTCCTGGCAATACCACACAATCTTTCGCTGTCAAGCCCTTCAAATCGGCATCCTTATGCCACAACTCCACCACCTCCTGCTTCATAACATCACGCAAAACGTGAATCATATCCTTGTCACAGTTCGAACCGGGAAATACAACTACCCCAAATTTCATATTTATAGGTTTATTGGTAAATAATTTAAAACTACTAATGCTACAAACGACAAAAAGAAAATGTCGCGCAACCATAAGCGCTTTTCAATGCAAAGGTAATAACTAAAAAAGAAGCTTATAGGTAAAATCAATAAATAAACACCACCGCGCGTACGATCAGGGTCGAGGAAGTACGCTAGCAAGGACATCCACACCAAATGAAAAAATATCCACATCATCTTCCGCACCAATACCACCCTATTGTTCAGGCGGGCCTGCAGCACCACAAAAACATATAAACCACCGAAAATCATCCAACTATACTGCAATAAATCCGTCAATTCCAATGGAAATGCCACGCGCCTGTTAATCATAAAATGCCCAGCCAATCGACTTACAAACTGCCCTAAACGATTGTCATAGAAATACCAGGTAAAGGCCAAAAACGAAGGCACCACTATTCCAACAAACAAATTCAACCACTCACGCACCACAAAGGCCCTTAAAATAACAAAGGCAAAGAGAATGAAGATAATCATCGCCAACATATTCACCTGCAACAAAAACGACAAGCCAATCGCCAAACCCATATCAAATACCGCTCCGTAAGCCTTATCATGTCGGTATTTCATCACCAACTGCATCAATACCCACAACACCAAAAACATAATTAAAGAAGCCATTAAAATCGTCTGCCATTCCGTAAAAATCGAACTGATCGTAATGTATACCGCCGCCGCATAATAATTCTGCTCCGGTAGCAACTTGAATCGATTCAACAACTCCGATAAAAATACCCCTTGCAAAAAACTCAACACATATGCCACCACATACAACCATATCGGATTCGACTCCTGCAACCAAAACATCCAATGCGCCTCCGCTGGCCCCAACAAAGAAGCATCTGCCGGATAAGCCACCACCACCGGATGCAAGAATAAGGGCAAACGCAAAAGAATGCCATATACAAGCAAAACCAATAAGGTCAGGGGATGATTAGATTGAAACAGTCGTAACACCTAGAAATCGATTTTTACCAATTGAAAATAGCCGTTGTACTCACTCGGTATTACCTCTTCATACAAAGACACTTGTCTTCCTTTTTTCGGCTGCAAAAATACACTTCTGCCGCGGGTATTTAAAACACATCCACGAACAATTGTTCCATCCGCCTTGATCGAGTAGGCCATGACATTCGTCTGCTCCGCCACCTCTTCATTATACAATAACATCAATTTATCCTTCCCCTTCACCAACGCATAAGAACTATTCACGCCCTCGTCCCCACTCGACTCTTGCTTTTTAGCTAAGTTTTGCGTCCATTGCACCCGCATATCCTGGGCAATGCCCCACAATTGCATCTCGTCGTAATGTAAATAAGTGTAGGTTTTATACGTAGGATAGCCGTTATTATAATAGCTCGGCACCTCTACCACCTGACTAGTCGTATACTTATGTTCGCCTACCACAATCGCCGCTCCGTCGAATCGAAAGACGATATTTTTTAAGGTATACAGACTCCAAGCCTTTTTAGTCTCCGTATTCAAGGGTTCAGACTGTTCCACAGGTAATACCATCGTGTCTGCGAACCAACTAGGATCGGCAAGCTGATAGCGTCCGGTGAAGAAACTCTGTGCACCTTCATTCAAACTTGATTCGAAACCGATCAACCAAAACTGATGATGTAACGCATCGTATTTCATCAAAGGAGAAACCAAAAAACCTTTGTTCCAAAACACCTTTTCTTTCCACATATCCTGACGCATCAAATAAGCATCGACACGAAATCTAGAATACAATTCCTTTTCAGCATCGTGCTCAGCAAAACTGATATAAAAATTACCGTCTAAGTCGACGAATTCATCCTGAATACTACGCTCGCCGCCGGAAAGGGCCTTATCCATATGGCGCACGACCTGTCCGTTATCACTCAACAAAACCCCATGAATAATAGCTTGATCGTTCCTCGTATTATCGTAACGAAAGAGCGCATACCACTTTTTGGCTTCATCCATTTTCACATACCAATACGTCGGATCAGTCCAACGCTCATGTAAAACAGAATCTATTTTAATAAAAGGACCTTTAGGCTTTATTTCTGCAGTGAAGCTTTGCTGACAAACATATTCAATATTATTCGTAGGCGATTGCATGGTAAAAAACATTACCACCTCATTATTGCGCAGAGAAATATGAAAAATATCGACGTGCTTGTCGAGCTGTGCATCGCGTTCCCAACGCTTGCTCATCGTTTCGTCATAACACAAAATCTTATTGACGTATTTATTATAACGATACACTAGAATCCCTTCCTCTGTTTTTCCCAGCACCACATGGTCGTAACTATGACCAGCTACTTTATCGGGCAAAGTCATACTGATGTTTTGAGCCGAAGCAATGCCACAGATCAAAAACAAAAGCAGTAGTAATTGGAAAGAGAATTTCACCTTTTAAAAATACAATCTACAAAGCATTCTTTTTACGGAATTTGCAAGAAGATTTGGACACCGTTGAAATGTATATCATCTTTGCAGTATGCACCTACGCCAACTGGATATGATTCACTTTAAAAGCCATGCTGAAAAGCACTGGACTTTTAACGAAAAAGTGACAGCCTTCACTGGCCTGAATGGTATCGGCAAAACGAATACCTTAGACGCAATTTACTACCTGTGCATGAGCAAAAGCTATTTTGGACAAAGCGACTTACAGCTCATCCAATTCAACGAAGCCTTTTTTACCTTACAAGCGCATTGGGAGCTGAAGGAGGAACGTCTGAAAATCCGTTGTGCAATGCCTTTGGAGGGCAAGAAAATCTGGACAGAAAATGCAAAGCCGATCGAACGCATTACCGATCTAGTCGGGCGTTTTCCAGTAGTGATGATCACCCCTTACGACGTGTCCCTGATTTTAGAAGGCAGTGAAGTCCGTCGTAAATTTATCGATGCCGCACTCTGTCAGTTGAATCAACAATATCTGCTCGATCTAATTCAATACAATAAGCTATTACAACAGCGTAACGCCTTATTGAAACAAACGCAGAATTTCAGTCAGTCGGCGCTCACACAACTGCTCGACACCTACGACGCGCAGATGGCTCCGAAAGGGCAATACATCTACGAGACACGTAAGCTATTCCTTCAAGAACTCCTCGCTCCGACACAGCATTTCTATACGCATATTAGTCAAGGTCGTGAGGCAGTACATATTCAGTATGAGAGTCCTTTGCACGAAAAGGCGATGGAGCGAATTTTACAAGACAATCGCCCTATCGATATTCATTCACAACGTACTTCACAAGGGATTCACCGCGATGATTGGTTATTGGAATTGAACGGACAATTAGTGAAGAAATACGGATCGCAAGGGCAACAGAAGAGTTTTTTACTAGCACTGAAATTTGCACAATGGCAAATCAGCAGTCGGCATAAAGGATTTAAACCGCTCTTATTGTTGGATGATTTGTATGATCGTATGGACCAGACGCGCATTAATCGCGTAGCAGAATTATTCCCAGATTTTGGTCAGGTAATCCTCACAGATACGCATGCAGAGCGTATCACCGTAGGCGAAGTTATATCTTTGTCGTAGGAACCGCTTTAGGCTTATACTTCACGTTCACAAACACGTAGCTGATATTGATTTCATGGGAAGTGCCAGGCAATGCTCCTTTAGAGAAAGAAGGTGTTTCGAAGGTATAACCAACACGAATTCCATTATCTAAGCCCATTCCTCCACCGAATAACGCAGAACCTTGCGAACGACCGCCTACATGAAACCAGATACGTTCTTTGTAACGAAACTGACCTAAATATTCAGCGGTATACGGAGAACGGAAAGATGCCGTCACCAAAGCCATGTTACGGAGCACCCATTGCGTGTTTAATCTAGAATTATAGCCACCAATTAAGTAATAATGGCGAGCATTACGCGCATCACTTACTTTATTCTCGAACAGGCCAAGCTTCGTTTGAGTAAGCTGTAAAGTACTTATACCGACATTCCATTTGCTATTGAAAACAAATACACCAACGCCTAAGTCTGCAGTATACGAATTCCCGCTCCGGTTCAACACCACGTCGTTATTATCTAATGCCGTCCCAATACGATCCATATTCACCCCTACTTGCATGATCTGCGCTCCTAATCCGATACTCATAGACAAATCCTTCTTAAGCTTCAAACGATAATCATAGGCAAGATGCAATGTATTTCGACGTAAAGAAGCTGTTTGATCTCCAGAAAGCGCAATCCCCCAACCTGTATGTGTTTTAGGCATATAGGCTTGATAAGAAATAAAAATATCGCGAGGAGCGTTCTTAAATCCAAGCCATTGCTGACGTGCCATTAAATCTATGGATGGCTGACGAACAGAACCTATCGTAGCGGGATTGATGATAAAACGATTGGTAAGCAAATACGTGTATAAGGGAAGCTGTTGCGCTTTCACTACACCGGATAAGCTCAAAACGATAATCGAAATAAAAAGAAATAGTTTACGCATGTGCTTAACGAATAATAGTGACAGCTCCTTGAATAGCTTGGTTTACACCATCTGTCTGAGTGTATTCCAGAGTATAATAATAGTCGGCATCTGGGAGTTCTTTTCCTTGGAAAGTCGCATCCCAAGGGGTATAGACATCTCCTTGCCATAAAAACACCTTTGCGCCATAACGATCAAAAATCTGCAGACGATATGCGTGCGCGTGTTCTGAATTTTTTATCACCCAAGTATCATGATTCCCGTCTCCGTTAGGTGTGAAGGCCGCAGGAGGAGCTAAAAACGGCGCTGGTAAAACATTTACCAAAACAGTATCCCTTGCCGTACATCCTTTATCAGTCGTAGCTAACAACGCATAAACCGTCGCTTGTAAGGGACTCGCAACAGGATTGGCTATCGTAGAATCATTCAAACTAGCACCAGGAGTCCATAAGGCATTCATATAAACCGTACCATTTAAGGTAATCGACTCGCCTTTAAACAAAAATGTATCTCGTCCAGCGTCGGCAGTCGCCTTCGACCAAACATTGATTTGAACGGTATCAGAAGGTGTTTGACAGCCATTAGAACCAACAGCATTCACAAAATAAGTCCCTGTCTCTGTTACGTAAATCTGTTGTGAGTTAGCACCAGTCGACCATAAGATACCGCTGTTAAGTGTCGTGTTAATGGTCACTTCACCACCTTCGCAAAACGCTTGTGGTCCGCTGACACTAATACTTGGCTTGGCAGGAGCAGCGTCCACGATTAATTGCAAAGCTTGTGAGCTGTCGGCACAACCATTTTGCGCGCTAATAAATACATGATAGCTTCCTGGTGTGATCACGGAGTAATCCGCATGCGTAGCCGATAAAATAGGCCAACCGTTAAAATACCATTGATAGGTATAGGCAGTATCGATTGTAGATTGAATAGAAATCGGAGCAGCGTCTGGACAGATATGAATCGGACCAGCAGGCTGCAAACTTAGATTCGGAGAAGCTTTTACCACCACAGTGATACTTGTATTCGCGCTATTGCCAGAGACATTCCCAGCGTTGACGCTGATCGTTCCTGTGCCAGGACCTACTTGTAAAGTAATCGAATTGGAAGAAGAAGAACCTGTCCAACCACTTGGCAAAGACCAGTTATAAAACAAGGCGCCTGCAACAGGTGCGACGCTATAGGTTTGCGTGGTATTACTACAGACAGTGGTCAAACCGCTGATAGCTCCCGGAGTGGCTGGTACTTGCGCATAACAAGTGCCTACCAAACAGAGTAAGCTAAGGATAGTTATAATTTTAAGGACGCTAGTTTTCATTCCTGTAAAAATACAATATTAGTCGGTCTTTTTATTGATTTCACCTTCAAACCACTGGCTATACATGAGGTAATTAGATGCGATTCCATGAATCAAACGCTCTGTTTGCTCAGGGTCAATACTTTTCACTTTTTTAGCTGGGCAGCCCGCATAGATACTTCCGCTTTCGACGATGGTATTTTCCAAAACCACGGCTCCGGCAGCCACAATCGCATTCGACTGTATCACCGCATGATCCATAACAATCGCACCCATACCAATCAATACATTATCCTCTAAGGTACAGCCGTGCACAATCGCATGATGACCAATACTCACATTGTTGCCGATCGTTACAAAAGCCTTTTGATACGTGCAATGAATCAAGGCGCCATCCTGGATATTCACGCGATCTCCGATACGTATTTGGTGCACGTCGCCTCGAATAATCGCATTAAACCAAACACTACATTCATTGCCCATTTGCACATCCCCAACTATTGTAGCGTTGGGCGCAATGAAACAATCCTTTCCCATTTGTGGGGTAATTCCTTTTACAGGTAAAATCAAAGCCATATCAATCTTTTGTTTTTATACATTTCCATACTAAATCCGACTCAAAGCCACGACCGATGAGATAAGTCGCTAACTGCTTTTGCTTAATCGGTCCGACATTCTTATAATTTCTATCACGCGATAGCAATACGGATTGCAGCGTTGCGAGATAATCCTCTTCGTCAATCTCCAACAATCCTTTTTTAATGCAATAATCAGAAATCTGTTTTGCTTTTAAAGCATAGATAATTTTTCGTTTGCCCCATTTCTTAATTCTATACTTGCCACCAGCAAATGCTTTCGCATAGCGCTCCTCATCTAAGAATCCTTCACTAATCATAGCAGAAATGGTTTCCTCTACTTCATCTGGCTTAGCTTTCCAATCGTATAATTTATCACGGAGCTCTTGCTGACAGCGCTCCTGATAGGTACAGAAATTCCGTGCCTTCGCGAGCCAATGTGGCTCCTGCCCTGCTTGCTCTATAAGCTTTGAATTTGATTCCATCTATTATAATTCTACCTGCAAACGAACCTTTGCATGGAGTGCATTAAAAATACGCTCCGAAAAGCATTTTTCGTATATGCGTGACATTTTATTTAAATTTACAGCAATGCGCATCGCTGTCAATACCCGTTTACTGCTCCCGAATAAGCTCGAAGGAATCGGCCGATTTAGCTTTGAAGTATTGAAACGCATCGTGCAGGCGCATCCTGAAATTGAATTTCATTTTCTCTTCGACCGTCCTTTTTCAGAAGAGTTTATCTTTTCAAAAAACATCGTCCCGCACGTGCTCTTCCCTCCAGCACGACATCCATTCCTCTGGTATGCGTATTTCGAATGGGCCATTCCAAAAAAACTGAAAGAAATAAAAGCCGATTATTTCTGGAGCACCGATGGATACGCAAGTCTGAACACAAACATACCACAACATCTCACCATCCATGACTTAGCCTTTGAACATTTTCCAAAGGCCGTTCCATTTTTGGTGAATCAATATTATCGTCATTACGTGCCGCGCTTTGCAAAGAAAGCAACGCGCATTGCAGCAGTGTCTGAGTTCACGAAAAACGACTTGATACAGCAGTATGCTATCCAGTCAAACAAAATCGATATTGTCTACAATGGCGTAAGCGAATATTTCAAGCCTTTACATCCTGTAGAAATAGAAGTCATCCGACAGAAGTACAGCAATGGTCTGCCCTACTTTATTTGCGTAAGCTCGATTCATCCGAGAAAAAATATTCCCGCCCTACTGAAAGCTTTCGACCAGTTTAAACAAAACAATCCGACTGCACCGCACCAATTAATCCTGGTAGGAAATTTTATGTACGGCTCCGATAATGAAGTAAGTGCTACCATAGCAAGCATGCAACATCGCCAGGACCTCATTCTTACAGGATCTCTTGGTCATGAACAAATCGCATCATTGGTAGGCGCCGCCAGTGCAACCGCCTATGTATCCTTGTTTGAAGGATTTGGAATTCCTATCATTGAGTCGATGCGTGCCGGCGTTCCTGTAATAACAAGCGATGCAAACTCCATGCGTGAAGTAGCAGGCGATGCAGCGCTTCTAGTTGATCCAAACAAGATCGAATCCATTAGTCATGGACTTGCACGTTTAGCTCAAGAGGAAGAATTAAGATTAAATTTAATAGAAAAAGGATTGCAAAGACAAGCGCAATTCACCTGGGACAACAGCGCATTACAGTATTGGAACTCCGTTAGCCAATTATTTTCTTAACCACACGAGCTCCCTTTCTAAGCCACTTCCACCATAGCGGAGCGGGATTATATACACAATAATATACTTCCTTTGTTGCACCGAAACCCGCAAAAAAACGATCGATCCCTTCGATACTGCTACCACAAAAATCAAAACGCGCTAATCCTTTTGCACGCGCCGATTGAATAGCAGCATCTAACAACAGACTCATGGCGGCAGAGTCCTTTAGTACTTCGTTACGTGCACCCGCCAGATAATACATGCAGCTTTCATCCCATACCACCAAAAGTGCAGCTAAGCTTTCCCCTTCAGCAGTGCAAGCATAGGTCAACTCGCCAAAACCTCCTTCCAAAGCCGCTTTCGTAACTTTTTCCAAAAGTGATTCACTTAAAACCAGCTCATTTCCTCTGCTCGCATATACCTTTTTCATTAAGGTATAAAGTGAAGCACTCGACGTGCTTTTCTTCAATTGAATCGAACGTTCGCCCTTGCGTAACTGCCTTTCCAGCGCACTACTATAAGCCGTATCCTTAGACAAATCCAAGATGCGCGTACTGCGCTCTTTGATCTGAAAAGAAGCATAATTCGCTTTATCCAACCTAATTCCAGGAGCAAAATGAATCTCTACAAAAGCACGCTTCGTTAGCTGCTTCTTCACTGCCTCAAAACTCTTCTCCGTTACATAAGGCGTCAAAGGCGCATTGCAACAACGTTGCAGACCAGCGACCCGCTCCGTCAACA
>JACCDW011146421.1_pt1 | contig 12492 bp, 7 predicted proteins | sample 7449781 | NCBI WGS metagenome assembly JACCDW01 (sample SAMN15323449, study PRJNA562643) | freshwater metagenome | isolation source: river surface water | place: USA:Blue River Watershed | collected 2017-08-18
CACGATTTTGAAGTTTAAGTACTACCGGACAAGATGCATCCATCAGAATAATATTATTATCTAATGCCGTTTTATAGGTTTCTGGAGGTTCTCCATGAGCTCTAATCAATACGCGTTCGTTTTTTATATTTATTAAATCATCATGGTTGATAATTTTCAATCCTTTTGCTTTTAACCGCTCTACCTCTTCGTCATTATGAACAATGTCGCCTAAGCAATATAGATAACCTTGTTCTTCAAGGATTTCTTCTGCCATTTCAATGGCATATACTACCCCAAAACAAAATCCCGATTGCTGGTCAATGCTTACTTGTAAATTCAACATCTCTTTATTTTTCCCAAAAGTAATCATAATAGATTTAAGAGTATAAAAAACAAAAACTGAATAATTAACAATGAAACAGCCACAATGTTTTGTTTATTAAAATGTAATCTATTGAATATCAACATGAAAATAAAAGCAACCAGCCACCAAGCCACATAATTTTGTAGGGGAATCTTATTTCCAGCCCATTGCCAATAATCAAAGCGCATGGCTATGGGTTCAATAAGCATATCGAGCATCACTAATGCCGTGGCACCTATGCCCGCAAATAGCAATGAATTAGGAATTCTGTATCTCGACAATAAACATCCCATCGAATACACTAAAATGAACCAATTAACCCCTATCAACAGCGGAGTGTTCCATAATTTAAATCCTAAGGTTTTTCCATAGGCATACTCCCCGAAAATTAAGCCAGTGTTCGTACCTAACATTTCTATAACAAAGGAAGCAACATACACAATTGTAGAAAAGATAAAGAAGTTCTTATTCCATGATTGATGATTCCATAATACCAACGCTAACATTAATAATAAATGGATTGGAACCAAGTGCATAAATAAATCAACCAATGGTTCGTTGGCAAACCCGATGATGCCCACTATGTGGAAGATTATCACTAATGAAATAGATGAATATATTTTTTCTGAAAATAGTTTTTTAATCATGTTATAAATTTTCAGTAGCAATTTTTGCAGATAACAACGCTAGTGGGATGCCCCCACCCGGATGTACGCTCCCTCCACAAAAATATAAACCATTTATCAAATTACTCTTATTAGCGTGACGTAAAAAAGCTGCAAATTTATTATTTGAACTGTTACCATACAATGCACCTTTGAATGAAGATGTTTTTATTTCTATTTTTCGTGGATCCAATACCTCTTCAAATACAATATGTGATGTAATATCCTCATTTAACATTCTAGAAATTTTTTGAATGATATTTTTTCGAGCCTCAGAAATTAATACATCCCATTGCTGACCATCATTATTTGGAACATTAATCATAACAAACCAATTCTCTGCATTTAATGGCGCATCATCAGGAACTTCTTTACTTGTAATGTTTATGTAGATGGTAGGGTCATCATCGATGGCGCCTTTTTCAATGGCTTCAAATTCTTTCTTATAATTAGATGTAAAGAAAAAATTATGTAAATCGAGTGTGCTAAATGTTTTATTAATCCCCCAATAGAATATAAGTGCCGAACTCGATTTTTCTTGACTAAGAATTTTTTCTGGCGCTTTAATGTTAGGCAATAATTTGCGATAGGTATAAACCATATCCATATTACTAACAACCTTATCAGCTAAATGTACAGCTCCATCAGTCTTAACTCCTTGGATGTTTTTTTTATCGTCGTAAATAATTTCTTCAACGTTTGTACTATAAACAAACCCAACTCCTAGTTCATCCGCCAATTGCACTAATGATTTTGTTATGGAATACATTCCACCTTCTGGTATATATGCACCATAAGCATGTTCCAAATGAGGTATCACATGTAAAGTTGCTGGTGCTTTGTAAGGATTAGAACCATTATAAGTGGCGTATCTATTGAAATATTGTTGCGCTCTGTAATCAATAAAAAGTTCTTTCGACACTTCGTTCATCGTTTTGAAAGCATCAATTTTATGAAAATTAAAAACCGATTTTAGGGTAGCCCATCGTAAGTAGGTACTTAAGCGGTGGATGCTTCTCTCCAAGAATACGTGGTAAGTAATATTAAATATGGTTTTACTTTTTTCTAAAAAACGAAAAACAGTCTCTGCTGGAGTATTTAGTTTCTCTTCCATTTCACGTGCAAAATCTTGTGCATTGCTGTGTGCTACCATTCTAGTACCATCAGCATAAAAATAAATACCCGTGTTGTTTAATTTCTTATAATTAAAATAGTCGCGTGGATTCTTATGGTGTAATAAAAAAAGTTCATCAACGTATTGTGGCATGGTAAATAAAGATGGTCCTGCATCGAACCTAAACCCTTGCCCAGTAATCTCAGAAAGTTTACCGCCTGGATATGCGTTTCGCTCGAAAACAGTAACATCATAGCCTTTCGCTTTTAGTCGTATTGCAGCTGCGATACCGGCAATTCCGGCTCCAATTATAATGGCTTTTTGATGATTAGCAACCTTCATTTCACATAAACCTACACAGAATGTATTTGTTTTACGACACTATTTTTTCGCGCACTAAATACTCGGCAATTTGAACTGCGTTTGTTGCAGCTCCTTTCCTTAAATTATCAGAAACAATCCAAAGGTTTAAAGTATTGCTTTGCGACTCATCTCTTCGAATTCTACCAACAAACACTTCATCTTTATTATGTGCGGTTAAAGGCATTGGATATAATAATTTCGATGGATCGTCTTGCACAACAATGCCCGGAGCATTGCTTAAAATATTTCTAACTTCTTCTAAGTTAAAATCATTAGCAAACTCAATATTAACCGATTCAGAGTGTCCGCCCATTACCGGAATTCTCACCGTGGTGGCCGTCACTTTAATCGAGTCGTCGCCCATTATTTTATTGGTTTCTTTGATCATTTTCATCTCCTCTTTGGTGTATCCATTTTCTGTGAATACATCTATTTGGGGAATTACATTTAGATCGATGATATAAGGATAGGCTTTCTCACCATCTACTCCATTTCTTTCGTCCATCAATTGGTTTACAGCTTTCACACCTGTACCTGTTACCGATTGATAGGTAGATACCACGACTCTTTTAATGTTAAACTTATCGTGTAATGGTTTTAACACAGCAACCATTTGTATGGTTGAGCAATTGGGGTTGGCAATAATTTTATGTGTTGATGAGAGCACGGATGCATTTACCTCAGGAACCACCAAGGGTATCGCAGGATCCATACGCCAAGTCGAGGAGTTGTCGATGACCACTGTACCCACTGCTGCAAAACGAGGAGCCTCCTGCATAGAAGTACTTCCACCTGCCGAAAATAATGCAATATCTGGACGTAAAGCGATGGCTTGGTCCATGCTATGAACCTTGTATTTCTTACCCTTGAAGTCGATTTCTTTTCCAACACTCTTCTCTGAAGCGACTGGAATTAATTCGCTTACTGGAAAATTTCTTTCTTCCAACACTTTTAACATCATGGTACCTACTAGGCCGGTTGCGCCAACTACTGCTACTTTCATTGTATCGTGTATATTTTCGATTAATCAAAAAACCGCACGTATCATCCTGCACATATCATCCTGCATATAAAAACCTCTATTTAAGCGGTTTTAATTTTTGGTTTTTCTCTAAACCTTTGCAAATATGAGAAAGATTTTGTTGATGGTCGGATTTTTTTTGAATTCTTTTGCGTTTTGTCAGGTGGTAGAAGACTTCAACGATGGAGAGTTGCTTCATCATCCGCAGTGGGTAAAAGACACCGGACGATTTTGGGTAAATACTCAGAAACAACTACAAAGCAAAACTCTTAATAAAAGCGACACTGCATTTATTGCCACAAGCAATCAAATTTTATTAAACGGGGCTTGGGAGTTTTATGTACAATTGAACACCGATCCAAGCACTAGCAATCAATTAAGAATTTACCTAAGCTTTAACCAATCGAACTTAGATAGCACAGGGAATGGATATTTTCTACAAATTGGGGAAACGGGGGCAAGCGACTCCTACGATTTATATAAAAAGACAGGGAAAACCATCACAAAAATCATTGATGGCCCTCCAAAAACTAGGCCCTATGCCGATACCATAAAAACATGGTTTTATATTATCCATCGCGTTGATGGATATTGGGAGCTATATAGTCGAGCAAATCCATTAAACATGTGGAATAGCGAAGGGAGCTGTTACGATAGAACACATCGTATTTCAAATTTCATGGGCATTTCTATCAAACATACCAGTACTAGAAGTGATAAATTTTTAATAGATAATATTCGATGTTATCCGTATGAACTTGATACATCTGCTCCCGAATATGTAGACATAGAAATTATAGATTCAACCATCAATGTGTTATTTTCTGAAGAAATTGACACTCCTCTACTCTATAATATTTCAGCCTACACTTTAAATAATACTATTAAGCCAGTAAACATTCAATTGAATAAAACTAATTCATCTTTAATACAAATAAAGTTTAATCAATTGATCAATGGTGGACGACTAACTCTTGAAATACCTGCATTAAGTGATTTGCTTGGAAACAAAAACGATACGAGTTATAAAATCACGTATCAATACATTGCGCCCATTCGCTATCAAAAAAACGATGTATTTATTTCTGAGTTTTTGCCAGACCCTACCCCTCCAGTTGATTTACCCGAGAGTGAATTTATAGAATGGTACAATGCTACCAACTACGACATCAACATAGAAAACTGGAGTTTCGTTAACGGAAGCAGCAGTATTAAACTGAAGCCCTACATATTGAAATCAAAATCTGTAGTTATTTTTTGCAAATCGAGCGATACATCATTATGGAAACCCTACGGAAATGTGATTGGATTAAGCACTTGGCCAAGCGTAAATAATACCGCAGGTAATTTAAAAATACTCGATCCATATGGAGTAATAATCGATGAGGTTAATTATCAAAATACTTGGTATAAAAATAAAACGAAATCTGCAGGAGGTTATACTTTAGAATGTACGCAAGCTGTTAAAGAATGTGATGGAATATATATATGGGAGGCGAGCACTTCGGCTAAAGGTGGAAGCCCCGGCAAACTAAATACCTTATGGAATTTAAATCAACCTAGTTTTTATGTCTATCAATTCGATTTTTTAAACGATAGTAGTATTTACTTACGGTTTAGCACTTCCGTTGATAGTGTGTTAGCCAACATTAAATCAAATTATAATTTGAATTCAAGCAGTATTCCAAAAAAAATAGAAAAAATAAATGATTATTATACAGAGTATATCTTGCAATTTAATGAGAAGTTTAAAAACAATAAATCTTATAAAATAAATCTTAATAAAATAAAAACCTGCAATGGTACAACCTTAGATGAACCATCGTATAGTTTTGTGTTCAGAAATTCCGACGATACAAGCTTAATTAAGATTAACGAGTTGATGGTTGACCCAAGCCCTGCTATTGGTTTAGCAGAAATCGAATACATCGAATTGTTTAATACTACAAGCAACTACGTAAATTTATCCTCTTATCAATTAATCATTGGCACTACAAAATTAATTCTACCGACCTATATATTAAAACCCAATGAGTATTTGCTTATCGGTGCTAGTAATGATTCGATAGAATTAAAAAAATATGGGACATTCATTGGCTTCAATACCTTTCCGAGTTTAAGCAACAGCAGTGCTAACATCAGCTTGTATAATAAAATGAACAGATTAATTGATAGAGTAAGCTATAGGAGTTCTTGGTATAGAGATGCTAGCAAAACCGATGGCGGATGGAGTTTAGAATTAATCGACCCCTATAATCGTTGTGTAGATGTAAATCGTTGGACTGCCTCCATCCATAAAAAAGGAGGAAGCCCCGGAACTCAAAACAGCGTAGCTGCTTTTAATACAAACAGAAGAGATTTATCTGTGAAATATTTTGTGAATACTCGAGCTCATGAATTTAATATTGGTTTTAATAAACCAATTAGAGGTATGCTCATCAATCCAGCGCAGTTTTATTTCGTTGGACCAAACATGAAACTGTTCTTTCCTGATAGGGTTCAACTTGATTCGCCATATTACGAGAAGCTAAAGATGTATTATAACAAAGCAATTCCCAATGGCAATTACAATTTTATTTGTCAGTACATCCCCAACTGTGGTAGAAACGATACTAATATAATTTATCCATTTAAATTAATGGAAATGGAAGAGCCAGAAGATGAAATTTCAATCGTGGAACTAATGGCAGATCCAAGTCCGAGCAGGGGTCTACCCGAAACGGAATACATAGAGTTAATCAATGCAAGCAATAAAAAAATTCCATACATAGAACTTTATTTAGCAGATACGAAAGATACAATCGCATTAAAAATTGAAGAATGGAATGCTGGAGAAAACTTGCTGTTATGTCCTAAAAGTTTTAGGAATGAATTTGATACGAATATACATCTAGTTCCATTAACACGATGGTTAAGCTTGGACAATAGTAACGATACGATAAGCTTGTTGAATAGTCAGAAAAATCTTATCGATAGAGTAAGTTATCACTATAAATACTTGCCCAAGGAAAAGCAAGAAGGAGGTTATTCTTTTGTTAAAATACCAGGTACCGAAAAATGTAAAAATATCCATTCATGGCAGGCCAGCATCGATGAGAAAGGTGGTAGTCCGGGATCAAAAAATACATTTTCAGTTGATATGCTAAAGACAGAAATGAAGGTTATATCGAGCAGCATCCGAGCCGATCAGCATTACGAGATCATCTTAGATGAAGATGTAGATCTTAGTAACGATATAATAGTTAGTGATGTCGAAACTAAACGCGTTCTTCCTTATGAAATTGAGAATGGAAAGCTTATTGTACTTGCTGAACATCCTATCAAAGAGGGATCAATTTATCCAATAAGTTTACAAGTTAAGAATTGCATGAACATGTATTTAGATACTATTTTACTGCTGCATGCAAGAAATTCTATTGCAACCAGCGATTTATTAATTTCAGAAATTTTATTTAATCCAAAACCTGGAGGCGATGATTTTATAGAGATGTATAACATGTCGGAAAATGTAATAAATATAGAAGATCTATTTATTGCCAATTCGAAAGATACGATAAGTTTATCATCTGCAATTGACCTTTCTAACCCCTATAAATATGTATTCCCAGGAGAATACAGGGTCTTGAGTACAAACACCGTCAACATCGAATCGTGGTATAATGTTGCCAAACCAGAACACCTTATCTTTTGTGAAAGTTTACCTTCAATGCCCGATGAAAACGGAGAAATAAGTTTACTTAGTGCAGATAAAATTTTAATAGATAAACTTGTTTACAGTGATAAAATGCATTTCTCGTGGTTGTCAGAAACTGAAGGTAGGAGTTTAGAGCGTAAGGAGCTAAGAGTATTGCCAGAGGGATCACAAAATTGGGCCTCAGCGAGTGATAACATAGGATTAGCAAGTCCAACAGGTACCAATTCGCAATTCAGCAAAAGTGATGATCTCCATTTGCAAGAAGCTTGGTTGAGTAATAACGTATTAAATCCACAAGGTAACCCTGACGAGAATGTATTGGAATTAAATTTTAACATGAAAGGAGAAACGGTGTTTATGAATGCGAAATTATTTAGTTTATCGGGCTCATTTATTTCAGAAGTAATGCAAGGCTTAAGTTTGAAGAATTCGGGGAAGTTGACATGGGACTTAGCTATTGACAATAAATTAGTGCCTGCTGGAGCGTATATCCTTAGCATTGAATGCCATACCGAAAGTGGAAAGTACCATCAGTATAAATTACCTTTTGCGGTACATTATTAATTAGGTTAAATATTTTTACATTTGCCTATACAACGTAAGCAAATGAAAGAGACAATTATAGTCATTGGATCAAACGGACAAATTGGGACAGAACTAGTTAATGAACTTAGATCAATATACGGAGGCAGCAATGTAGTGGCCACCGACATCAAAGAACCAAGTTATGAAATTTTAAATGCAGGTCCATTTGAATTCTCAGACGTTTTAGACAAGATTGGATTAAAAGCAATATTTGATAAATACAAACCCACTCAGGTATATTTACTAGCAGCATTACTTTCTGCTGTTGGCGAACAGAAACCCAAAAAAGCTTGGGAACTCAACATGGACGGTTTATTAAATATTTTAGACTTTGCATTAGAGTATGGCGTTAAAAAAGTGTATTGGCCAAGTTCCATCGCTGTTTTTGGTCCTAATTCACCAAAGCATAACACTCCACAATATTGTGTAATGGACCCAAACACAGTATATGGTTTTAGTAAATTAGCTGGTGAACGTTGGTGTGAATATTACTTTTTAAAATATGGGTTGGATGTTCGTAGTTTGAGATACCCAGGATTAATTGGGTGGAAATCAGCTCCGGGTGGTGGCACCACCGATTATGCTGTGCATATTTTTCACGAAGCATTAAAAACAAATTCTTATCAATGCTTTTTGTCAGAAAATACAGAACTACCAATGATGCATATGTCGGATGCTATTAAAGCAACCATAGGTTTAATGGATGCAAATGCAGCCGATGTAAAAATTAGATCGAGTTACAACGTAGCAGCAATGTCGTTTACACCAAAAATATTAAGCGAAGAAATCATTAAGCACCTGCCCGACTTTAACATTTCATATGTTGAAGCTGACCCACGACTAGCTATTGCAGACTCATGGCCTAAAAGCATTAACGACGACTATGCGAGAAAAGACTGGGGCTGGAGCAATCAATTCGATTTGCCAGGTTTAGTATCTGATATGATCATCAACCTAAAAAAATAAGAAGATGAGCTTCGAAGAGTTTTTTGAAAAGAAAAAAATAAACCTCCAAAAGTTGAAAGAAGCTGAGGGAGATTTATTTTTAAAACTATCGAACGAGTACGCCGAGATGGGAGCAAAAAGCTTCGACCACTACTATAAGTTTCTGTTTAATAAATGGCGAAGAAGATTTGCGAATTCGTAATTCACCCCTCCATTCCGCTTCGCTTCATTCGGGGCAGGTAATTCGTAATCCCGATAGCTATCGGGACGTAATTCATAATTCAATCAATGTTTCATTGAATCGTAAATTATCTGCTGAATATCGGTTCTGATATTTAACTCTACTAACTTTTTGTTTTCTGCACTTGGATGAATTCTATTGGATAGAAAAACGTATACCATTCCATTATCAGGATCGGCCCAGGTTGTAGTACCTGTAAAACCTGTATGTCCAAAAGTGCTTAATGAAGCAGCAGCACATGTAGGTGAGTTTTTAGGGTTAACGTCTGGTTTATCAAAACCTAATCCTCTTCGTGATTTTGTATTGTATTTAGCGGTAAATTTATCGACTGTCGATTCGTTAAAATATTTTTCACCTCCATAAGTCCCTTTATTTAATAACATCTGCATAATTACTGCTACGTCATTCGCATTTGAGAATAATCCTGCATGGCCAGCAACTCCACCTAACATTGCAGCACCAGGATCGTGTACATATCCATCAATTATTTGTTTACGAAATATCGTATCGTTTTCGGTAGGTACAATTCTGTTCTTAGGAACTTTCTGCCATGGATTGTAAGTCATGGTACTCAAGCCTAAACTATTATAGAAATCTTTTCGCGTGAGTGAGTTTAAATTACTTCTATAATGACTCTCCACTAAATCTTTTAAATAATAGAAACTCAAATCGGAATACACATACTTGCCTACTTCTTTGGGCTCCGAATTCAACATCTTTTTACGCATTATTTCCGGATAATCGTACCTAAGGTATAACTGATCAGCAACTTTTATTGAATAAAAAGAACTTGAATCTTTACTATAACTTGCTTGGCCATCATTGTAGGTTAAGGATTCTTTCCAGTATGGAATAAATGGCACTAATCCTGCTGTATGTGTTAAGAAATTAGCGATAGGTACAAATTTCTTCGGATTATTTTTAAAATAATTTAAGTAGCTCCCTATTTTCTTCTCCAACACCAATGCACCTTCATCATACATTTTCATGACTTCTAAATTGGTAGCAAGTATTTTCGATAAGGATGCTAAATCATACAAGTCGGAATTTTGAACTGCTTGTGCTCCAGTATAACTATGTGTTCCAAATGATTTTTGATAAACAACTTTCCCGTCTTTTGCAATCAATACCTGACATCCTGGAGTTGCTCTTTCTATAATTGCTTTCATGGCAATTTCATCTACTTTAAGTAAACACTTAGAGTAAAGCCCAACTTCTTCGGGTAAGGTATATTTTAAACGTATCGGTTTTTCTATTAAATAACCATCACCACTATTAAACATTGGTGAGGCTGTAACAGGTAAGGTTCCAGTAATGGGCACACCACCAAACAAGGCCTGCGCTGCAAAGCTTCTAGAAAATTCATTGTCTTCGTAGGCCAATAAAATAGGTGCTAGGTTTTCGAAATTTCGCAAGCTATATGCATTACCAAAAACTACCAATACAACATTCGAATGTTTACTTAAGTTGCCTAAAAAATCTTTCGTTTGTTTGCTGATAGAAAAATTCTTCGATTCGTTTCTACTCATGTCATGTATCCCTACAATAACAGTATTGTATGCATTTAAATTTTTCTCTAAGAAATCAAAATCGTTTAATGATGCATCTTTTTTCATGGCAAAGGTGGTAATAGGCGCATAGTTTTTACACATCTGTAAAAATTCATTATTCAGATCAGCGCCAATACTCAAAGCTGCAATGTTTTTTTCTTCAAGCGTTTTAAATGGAATTAAATTGTTTTTATTTTCTAATAAGGTCAATGCGTTTTCATACAAACGCATGCTTACCAATTTAGCGTCATTAGAATTTAAATCTTCATAGATGCCGTTTAGGTTTATTGGCGAATAGCTGTGTAAGCCAACAGAATATTTAGCAATTAAAATCTTGTAGACATGTTCGTTGATTTCGTTCATGCTGATGTCGCCACGAACCAAGGCCTTTTTAATTTCCACAAAAGCGTTGGGTACATTTTCGGTAAACAAAAGCATATCGTTTCCCGCGAGCAAGGCTTTTGCATCTACTTCACCCGGCACGAAAAAGGAACTCACTCCCTTCATGTTTAAGGCATCCGTAAAAACAAGACCTTTAAACCCTAAATCATTTTTAAGCAAATCGCTTACGATAGGTTTAGATATACTCGATGCAATATTTTTAGAACTATCAATGGCTGGAACAAATAAATGTCCAACCATCACACTGCTAATCCCTCTGCTAAACAACTCTCTAAATGGATATAATTCCGTTGAGTCGAGTTGAATTTTGGTTCTATTTAATGTTGGCAAGGAAAGGTGAGAGTCTTTGTCGGTATTACCGTGACCTGGGAAATGTTTAGCATTGGCCATAACGCCGTAATCTTGCATACCACGCATATACTCGATTGCTTTGGCCGCCACTCTGTATTTATCTTCTCCAAAAGAACGATCGTTAATTACCGGATTTTTTGGATTATTATTCACATCAATACACGGAGCAAAATTGAGATGCACCCCAATTCGTTTACATTGACGTGCTGTTTCTCTCCCAAAATCGTATATCAGTTGATTGTCGGCAATGGCACCCATGGCCATTTGTTTAGGGTAACGCACCACCGAATCTAGGCGCATTGAAAGCCCCCATTCGGCATCAATTGATATTAGTAAAGGTATTTTTGCAAAAGATTGATAGAGGTTAGTTTGTTGAGCTTGACGTAATGGTCCACCCTGAAAAAAACACAGACCTCCAATGTGGTAGTTTTTAATTAACTTTTTAATCTCCTTAAAATGAGTGCTATCTCTGTTCGAATAGGCTGCCACCATAAACAACTGACCAATTCTTTCATCATCGCTCAGACCCTTCATCACAGAATCAGCCCATCGGCCTGCACCCAGGGTATCGAGGCCCTGCGCGTGTATTTGTATTGTGGATAAAATGTATAAAAAGAGTACGCTAATTATCGTCTTCCGCATATCAAAGCACCTAAAAAAATGTAAATTTGTATTTCTTGTAAAGATTTGCAAAACTAACAAATACATCAAGTACGTGAGGAAATTAATTTCTCCACAATCTTGAATTAGATTAACATGTCGGATATCATTCATTTATTACCAGATTCGGTCGCGAACCAGATTGCAGCAGGGGAAGTTATACAGCGTCCGGCATCCGCTATTAAAGAACTCTTAGAAAATTCCATAGATGCAGGCGCAACTCAAATTAAAGTATTTGTAAAAGAAGCAGGGAAAAGCCTCATTCAAATCGTAGATAATGGCAAAGGAATGTCGGAAACTGATGCCCGCATGTGTTTTGAACGTCATGCCACCTCTAAAATCAGAAAAGCTGAAGATTTATTTGCCATTCGCACCATGGGCTTTCGTGGCGAAGCGATGGCTTCTATTGCTGCCATTGCACAAGTAGAGCTCAAAACCAAAAGAGCAGACGATACCGTTGGTACGCTTATTGAAATTGAAGGTTCAAAATTAAACAAACAAGAAGCTTGCAGCATGACTGATGGAACTCAAATCTCCATCAAAAATTTATTTTAC
>JACCDW010312751.1_pt1 | contig 12491 bp, 14 predicted proteins | sample 7449781 | NCBI WGS metagenome assembly JACCDW01 (sample SAMN15323449, study PRJNA562643) | freshwater metagenome | isolation source: river surface water | place: USA:Blue River Watershed | collected 2017-08-18
CATCAATATAGCGGTAATCCGTCATGTCGGCCATGCCCGTCTGTCCTGCGAGACCATTTGAATTGTCTGTCCAGCCATTGCAATCCGATCCACTGTTGGTCCATCGCTCTGTGATCCTACCGATGTCTTCAAAATATAGAATTCCCGTCCAGACAGTTCCTCCTCCAGCAATCGAATTGGTGACAGAGGCTCCCAATAAACCGACGGCGTCAGTTGTTCCGATCGCCGTGCCGTCGACCCGAGTGTAGGCTGTATTCGGCTTGAGAACCCAGTCAATTTGCTCGGAGGTTCCCCCACTGCAATTGTCGGTTGTGCAGGCTCGACGAGTGGTTCCTTCGACGAGCATGGCTTTGTAAGTTTCAGAACCTGCGGGCTTATTGGCGTCGGCCATGCAAATCGCATCAGCGGCACTGACTGAACCAAAGTTTCCAGCGGTCGTGGTTGCTGAGACGAAAATTCGACAAGTTGTGCAGGCTGTGGCCGGCAAGGTGGTGGTCGTGGTCGTCGTCGTGGTGAGTTCGCTTGGCAAAGCCTCTTCCAGCTTTTCTTTGTCACAACCAAGAACCAAAAAAGCGAACACAAGGATAGCACCGAATAATCTCATGAATTTCTCCCGACAACAGAATGGTGATTTTGAAATTATCAGGTCAGGGGAAATGAACTGACAACTGCAAAGCAAATTGGACTGGAGGAAGGTCAGAGAGGGCCTATGAGAGATTGAACGCCGAACTCAAAGAAGGCGAAATCGTCTGCATTTTCCCCGAGGGAAAAATCACACCGAATGGTGAACTATCTGAGTTCAAACCAGGTATCCTGAAGATTGTTGAAAGCAATCCAGTGGTGGTTGTACCGATGGCCATCAACAATCTTTGGGGAAGCATGTTCAGTCGGAAGGATGGACCGGGTTTGCTGCGTAAACCGAGAAAATTCTGGAAGACAATCACTTTGAATATTGGTCAGCCTATTCAGCCGCAAGATTTGACGCTTGAATTACTGGAACAGAGAATTCGGGAACTGATCCAGAAGTAGTATTTAGTTTATTGATACGAGCTCACCGTGTCCACGGCAGCTTTCGCTCAATTTCAACCTGTAGGGAAAAACTCAACAATGTTCGGATGAGAACAATGACCCCCAATGCGAGAACTCGATCTATTGTTGGCTCCGTCACGACGGTCGCAATGATATCTCCAGCGACAAGGACTTCCAAGCCTAGCAAAATTCCTTTTCCCAAATCTTGTCTCAATTGGGTGTAGGAGCGAGGTTTCACACCCGAAATGGGAAACAGATACTTTGCAAATGAGATTATCGTAGCTACAACGATGGTGATGACTCCACTGAGCTCGATAAACTGTGCAACGTATCCGATATATAAATCCAAATGGTTCATGCTATTGGCTGTTTTCCAATCGATTGAGGATGTTTTTCATCTGATCGATTTCTTTTTGCTGATCTCTTTTAATGGACTCACAAAGGTCCAAAATCTCCTGGTCCGAAATGCGTGACTTTTCACACATGAGGATGGCGCCCGAGTGATGAGGAATCATGGATTTTAAAAATTGCCGGTTGCCCACAAAAGTCTGATCCCGCATGAAAAAGTAAAAGAGGGCGAATCCGGCGATGGACAGAAAATAGATGACTCTATTGATTTTCTTTTGCGGGTACATCGAACTCATCATCAACGGCATTAACAAGGCCATTGGCAAGACCATCATCATTGTCATGTAAAATTGATTCAAATTGATAAAGATATCTGCAGCGGAATAGACCATGGTGTACATCACTGCAAACATCACAACAAAGTGCGCCAAAAGCATCTTCGGCAAATTTCGATAGTGATGAGTCATTCTTCCTCCTCAACTGATCGAAATGTGCAAGCTTTGTACCTTCGGAGTGGATTTGCGTGGTTTGCAGTCTCGGAACTTAAAGATGTATCGATGAAAATGAACTCTTTGCTACCGATTCATACCGAGCAGAATCCCGAGCATGTCCTCTCATTTCTTTCGTGCCCTTGAGGAATCCGACTTTTTCGTTAAGAGCTCTACCATCACTTGGAGGTTGTGAACTCAATCCAATCTGATTTGCTCAGTTCCCAAATTTCATGCTCATTGTATTCTGGATTTACGAACTTGGCTGGTCGTATATCAATCAGCTTTGCGCCAGTCTTCTCTTTTACTCGGCGAGACTTCGTATTTCCAACAGCATTGGCAAAAACGAGTTTTTCAAAACCTAAATCATTGAATGCATAATTCATCACGGGCTCTACAGCTTCTGTCATATAGCCTTTTCCCCAAAAGGGTCTGCCAAGCCAAAAGCCTCGATTCTCAGGACGACCTTCTCTCCAAAGATGAACGGCCCCGATGAGATCTTGCGGGTTTTGTTTTTCGAAAATTCCCCAAAGCCACTGTGTATCGCCTTGGTGAGGAAATATAAATTTATCAAAGAACTCCTGCACTCCATTTTCTGGATACGGCCACGGCACTGTAGCGGCAAGATGTTTGATAACCTCGTAGTCGGCAAAATATTTTTGATAAGTAGGAATATCGGCTTGTGAAACTCCGCGAAGATTCAATCGCTTTGTTTGAAATTCCGGCAATGCTTTTCTCATGTTCCTGCCCTATCACTTTTGGATTTGCCACTTCAGAAGTGCGGCTCAGATCAACATATTAAAATCCGTATCAAATTTCAAAAAGAGAGTCTTGAGAATCCCAGGGGACGACCCGGGTTCTCAAACTCTGAAGTTGGTGGAGGTGCGGGGAATTGAACCCCGGTCCGCAAGAGATCCACAGTCAGGCGCTACATTCTTAGTTCGTATTTTGCGTTGATTCGGCGACGTCTACGAACAAACTGCGCCGGACCCTCCCCAAAGTTTGATTTAAGCAAGAGCCCTTCAGAGAGCAACTCAAGCCGAGACCGCTAAAGTGACGAGTCCTCGATGACCGCGGTCATTTCACCGGAACTCGTGCGCGCTAAACTAAGTTAGGCAGCAAGTGCGTAATCGTTACCAATTACAAGTTGCACGTTTTTAACGAGGTCCTCATGCGCCCCGGAATGCTCCTGATGCTTCAGCACCCACGTCGAAGCCAGGTCACCCCCACTTCGGAAAATCGTGTTACTTGGTAGCAACAAAGGAACAAAAGTATATCCGACCTTTTCAAAATCCTCCTAAACATTTTTTATCGGCGATTCTTCACAAGCTTAAATAGTGAGCATGTCACTTTGACTCCAGAAGGGACGATAAGTCTCAATTTTCCTTCGCAAAATGCCGAGTTATCAACGCTGTCCCCAGAGTTATCCACAAAATGTTGGAAAATTGGGCTTCCTGATTACATTTTCTGACAAAAAAATCACAAATCTGACATTCCCTTTTCTGCCGATTTTCCACTCATTTTATGCATCGAGTTGCGGAAAATCGCCCTCACTCCCCATCTTCCAAAACAAAAAACCCGGCGGTGGTTTAACACGCCGGGTGAAGGAAAAAGAGAAAGGCAGACTCGGATTATTTCGTGATCGGGAAGAGCTGCAGGTTGAGTTGGTAGATGCGGTCGCCTTTCGAGGTCAAGCGCTTCACGCCAATGTTCTTCTGAGCTTCTTTGCGGATTTTGCGCAAAGTGAATCGCAGCTCCTCGAACTCTTGCTTGGTCATCGCCAAAGTCGCTGAACCGAATTCCCTCTCGGTCGCTGAATCTTGGAACAAACTTTCCAATCCCAAATACATCAGCTCGGCTTGCAGCTTTCTCACCAAAGCCACAGGAACTTCCTCGGCGGACTCCATCAACGAACGGGCTTTCTTCATTTCTCCCGTCTCTTCGTCACGCACCAGCTCGCCCGCATTCAACAGCGAATTCAGCGCCTGATGAATTTCATCAGCCGAAGCTTTATTTCGCAAAGTCTCACGCAGCTTCTCTGGATCAAAACTCACGTTCTTCTGATCCACCAGTGAATATAAAATCCAAGCAATCCAACTTGGAATTTTCTCCCAAGTCTTCTGATCGATTTCTCCGGACTTTAATTTCAAATCGACTCGCTTTTCATTCAAAGCTTTCAAATGCATATTTCTCTCGGCCGGATCGGAAGCCTGCCCATAAAGAACCAACAATTTGAATTCTTCAGCCTGCTCTTTGCTGAGACTGAGAGCTTTGGCAAATTTCGCAATCATATCTTCAGAGAGATTGCGGCGACCTTCGATGATCAGCTTGAGATAGTTCGGAGATTTGATATTCGCTGCGGCCGAGAAAACAGCGTAATTGTAAGGGCGCAGATCATTTCTCGAAAGTTCGCGGCGGTACAAATAGTAGTCCGCCAAATATTTTCGGAAATCCAAATAGTGGGTCAGAGCCGGAGCTTCCAAAACAGCAGGCATTTTGCTGGTCACCGGACTGACATGGGAATTCAAATTCGAATTGGCAACAGTTGCTATCTGATTTGTCTCCATCGTTTTCTCCATTTTGTGTGATCATTCTCGCAGCAGCTTTTCCGGCATTTCAAACAAATTCTTTTCGCAGTTGTCATAAGCCCTCAAAGTCTTTGGCATTTTCCTTAAACTTTGAGGGCATTTACCCTATTTAGATTTTCATTCAACGTGCAAAGTCATCAGTAGCGAGTTAGACGAATTTCGACTCGATCCAGGCGCAGTGAACCGTCGGTGATCACATCCAAAGAGTACAAGTGATTGCCCACGATCAACTGATAATTGGGGTAAAAAATTTGTGCGCTGGCAAAATTGGCGAGCTCCACTTTCCCCATCAAATTGCCATTGGCGAGAATTTGCACTCCGGCTCGATAGGCCATGGCCTGACCATAAATGGTGATCGATTGCAGTCGATAACCGGCGTACTGAGAGGCTCCCGAAGCATTGAGAATTTCCAACAAGCTGGGAGCTTGAAAGATATTTCCGAAATACAGCGGCAGCACCACTTCATCCGCAATCGGAGCCGGTCCCGGCCCCGGATAGGGATAAGCGCCCGATCCGCTTCCCAAAAACACAACAATTCGATCAACATATGCTCGCCCTTGCACATTCAAAAATAAATTGCGCACATTGCTTCCGATCACCAGCTGACGACGTGGATTGAGAACCACCACCGACGAGTAAGCTCCTTGCGCATCTTCAACAAATCCATCTGCCATCAACTGCAGATTTCCATATGTGTTCTGTGGCCGAAGCCAAATCTCGACCGACTGAATAGAGGATCCTGACGAACTCCATAAATTCAAAAGTCGCATCAAATCCAAACTCTGATCCCACATCTGCTGGCCCACGTAAATTTCGCGGCGATCGCCATAACCCGGTCGTGGCGGATGAGGAGGCAGTGGAGGTTGCGGACGAGGCGGACGCTGTGGACGACCGACTCCGGGACGGCCGGGCTGATGCGGCGGTTGCGGATCGTAGGGAGAAGGATCTATCGGAGCTCCCCACGCGACGCAGCTAAATGCAATCAGTGCCAAAATGATTCTGAAATTGTTCATAAAGTGACTCCCCCCTGGTGTTTTTTTGGCTCAAAGCGAGCTTTCACCATCTAGAGAGCAAGTCACGGACCAAGGAGAAAAAGAAAAAGTGACCCCACCTGAGAACGTGCAACCGGGGTCACTTGAGAAAGTCAGATTGTCGGAAAGAATCAAGGGGCGTGTTCAGTCGCCGCTTCCATCGTTGAAACGATCGGCTTCACCATTCGCTCCAAACGCAATTGGAAAGTGTCACGTCTTCCATCTTCACGCATTTTCATATTCACAACCAAATTCAAGCGTCCATGTCCGTCATTGGAAATCAAGCGAACATCATTCAAAGATTCGTTCATGCGATTCTTGCGAATTTCACGAGTGTCCGGATCGATCCAATCCTCTGTCGTCAATGTGCGATCCACCGGAGTGTTCAATGTCGGCCACAACATCGGATTCGCCAAAGGCGCAGCCATTTTCATCACTTGTTCATCATTTGAAACCACAGTCACCGCGAAAGCCGAACGACCCAAAATCACTTCGCTCGAGTCCATCACTGCTGATTTCAAAGTGTTTTTATCGCTGATTTTTCTCTCCGTATAACGGAAGAAATTGTAGAGCTCTTCGCACTCGGCACTAAGGCAGCTTTGATTTGGGAAAATCGCGTTCAGAGCCAAAGCCGTGTGGCGGAAAATAATTTGCGCGACTGCACCTTTCGAAGAAATCTCAGCAACACTGGTTTCACATTCGGATTGCAAATTTGCCGCTTGATCCATGCAAGTCAAAGTGGCTTTCACAGATTTCACGTCGGATTCCATTTCCACGGTGCCAAGAGTTGTTCTCTTTCCCGAGAGTTCCACCGTCTTGGATTTGCCACCGTCTTCAAGCTGCAAGCGAATTTTCATTTGGCCCGTGGACACATCTTGAGTCATTCGCGCTTCGCGGATGCTATGAGCCAGTTTCACATTGCGAAGTTTCTTTTTGTCATCGCTTTGCATTTGCTTGTAAGTCAGCAAATCTCGCAAAGAATCTTCCGCTGCTCCCGAATAGCGATTCGCTTCGGCCAGCATCTCTTCCAGTGAAAGTTCAGAAGTTTTTTTGTTGGCTTTTTCTTTGGCTTCAATTTTTTTCGCCTCGCCAGAATTGCCAGCTGAATGGTCGGCAGCACCAACATTGGCTGCTGGGGCCTGAGAGGTTTCTTTTTTATCAGCAGTTTTCAAACCACGATTCACTTCTGGATTTTGCTGAGCATCGGCCTTGGCTGGAGAGGCTTCGGGAGCTTTGCTCACTGTCGTGTTGGTCTTTTTAGGAACAGCAGGAGCTTTCGAAATTGAGCCTCCGTCTTTGCTCTTTCCACAGGCCACAGAAAGGCAAACTGCCAGCACCAAAACTGAACGCATCCACATTTTTTCCATAGAATCCTCCATCCGGGGCGCTATGGAGCAAAACCAGATCCGAGTCCATGAACTATTTAATTCGAGCTCGAGCCTTCTAAGCTGTCAAAGAGGTAGACAGGAGCCCGAGAAGGGCTCCTGTCCGGTGTGAGAGGGGCGTGAAGGGATGTTAGAGAGCACTTTCGTGCGTGAGGACGAAATACAGAGGGTTGGAAGGCAAAATTCAATGGAGAGAATGCTTTCTCAGCAGTCGAATTCTCCCCAAAATTGGGCTTCGTTGTTCGCAGTGTGAAGTGAGTCACATAAGTTGTTATCAATGTGCCATCTCCGTTGTTGTAAATTCAGGTGTCTCCATTTCTGAAACCACCAAGGGCACTTCTTCTTTGATGAGACTCAATCTCCACAAACTGAAGGCCGCCACCATCAATCCGAAATCTCGCAAGGCCACATCAAAGTGCTGACCCAAGATCATCAGATTGGAAATGATTGCCATCATCCAAAGCATAAGGACCCAACTAAAAATCCGCGGCCACAGAGCAATTCCCAGAGCCATGACGACTTCGATCGCTCCGACGAGATACAAAAATTCGCGAACGCTGAATCCAAAGAAGAGAGGAATTTCAGGAGCCAGATAATCCGACCAGAGAGCAATGATATTGACGAATTTATCCATTCCCGCAATCAACGGAACTGCAACCAGTCCACACTGAAGAGCCATGAATGCTTGATAAATCAGTTTGTTATTTTCACTTTGCCACAAAAGCGGCGTAGGAGTGACTTTATACTCTCTCGAACGAGTCCAACCAATTTTTTTGCCATAATCCTTTATGGCTTGCTCCACTTGAGCCATTTCTCCTCCATGTCGAATGACTGACTTGGCGTATGAGCAAGTGCTGTGCCTACCGTTATTTCAGGGAAAGAAGGCTGTGTTGGGGCAGATTATCAACAACCTGCTGAAAGAGTGTTCATTTGCTTTGGGGCAATAGTCCTGACGTGCTTATTCATTGAACAGTGGCGATCACTGCAAAAGGAAATCGAGAAGCGCGTGGTTTTCTTTCAACCACTTTTCACTTTCGCCGTATTGAGGACAGTGATGTTCAACAAGTGCCCAAAATTCCGCCGAGTGGTTCATGTGTTTCAAATGGGCCAATTCATGAACCAAAATATAGTCGATGACCGAAAGGGGGGCACCAATCAATCGCCAATTGATTTGGATGGACCCTCGGGAGCTGCAACTCCCCCACCGCGTTTTCTGATTGCGAAATTTCAAGGCTTTAGGAAAGAGCTGCATTTGCTCTGAACAGACTCGCATCCGTTCGCTGATCACTTGAATGGCTTCCTTCTGATAGAACTTTTGCAGTTTTGGAAAATGAATTTGCAAATCCAAACCCGGGGCTTCTCGCCAAGACGACTCGGGCAAATGCATTTGTAAGAAACTTTCATGTCGAGAAAAAAAAGTCTGTCGGAGCGGCGTGGGAACCAGCTTCAAAGTCAAATTTTCACCCAAAAAGGGAAAAGTTTCCGCCGGCGTTAATTTCTTTTCCGGGAATTTTTCCGCAGCTTGCGCAAAGTCCCGCAGGTGTTTTTCGATCCACTTTTCTTTTTGCAGCAAAAACTGCTCAATTTTACCAATTGGCGTCTTCAAACTAGTCCGCACTTGAATGGGAGCGCCCGGCTTAAGAGAAATGGTCATGGTTCGGCGGAAAGCTTTGCGCTCCACCACCACAGACCACTGGCGAAAAGTGAACTCCTGTGTTTGAATCTCGAATTGTGATTTTGAACGACTCCACCACATCTTTCTATCGATTAGACCCTGACTTGGTGCTTGCGGCAACCGAGGAAGCGGGCTTCCATCCCACTGGCGAATTCACTCAACTGAATTCCTATGAGAACCGAGTGTTTGACATCCGTTTGGAGAAAAACAGCTCTGAGTGGGACCGAGTCATTGCCAAATTCTATCGTCCGGGGCGCTGGTCCAAAGCGGCTCTCCTGGAAGAACACGAATTTCTTTTTGATTTGCAGAAAGAAGGCATTCCCGTGGTGGCGCCCATTCTGCAAAAAAACAAATCAAGCCTTTGCCAGGTCGAAGGCCTTTCAGTCGCTTTCTTTCCCAAGTTTTTAGGCCGAATGCCCGATGAGTTTCTGGACAAGGATCTTTATCAAGTCGGCCGCCGGCTGGCGCAAATTCACAATTTGGGAGCGCGCAAGAAATTTCAGCACCGAGCGGTTTTGGGAGAGCTTCCTTACTCGTCTTGGGACAATTTGGAATTGCTGTCCACACGAGTGGCTCCCGAAGTTTGGGCGCGCTATGAAAAAGCCGCCATCACCATCATCGAAGCTTTTGAGGATTTTTTAAATCCGCAAAGTTTCATTCGCATTCATGGCGATTGCCACCGCGGAAATTTGCTCGCTCGCTTGCTCCCCGGAAATCAGCGCGAATTCTTTTTCGTCGATTTTGATGACTGTGCTCTGGGACCTGAAGTGCAGGATTTTTGGATGCTGTTCTCAGGTTCCGATGTCGAAAAGGAGCGCGAGTTGATTCTCTCAGGTTACGAGGAACTTCGCGAATTTCCGGTTCAGCAGTGGCAGTGGATCCCGCTTTTGCGCGGACTTCGAATTTTCTCTTATTCGGCGTGGATTGCCCGTCGCTGGAATGATCCTTCCTTCCCCAAGCTCTTCCCGAATTTTGAAACTTACACTTTTTGGGCGGAGGAGACCGAAGCTCTCGAGAAAATTGCCTGGTCTCTCGATGAAATCCACTAGAACGGCCCTCGTTTTTCTCTTCCGCCAAGCTCTGAAATGAGCCCTTGATAACGCTACGCATCTCCTCTACAACCATGTGTGGCTGGGTCCCATACGATGGACGTCTTGTCGAACTCCGCTAGGCCCGGAAGGGAGCAACGGTACACAGGAATCCCTGCGATATGGGGCGCCCAGCCGCTTTTTTTTGAAAAGGTACGCCGTACCTCCAAGGAGTTCTCTTTTGTCCTACCAGGTGATTGCACGAAAATGGCGACCACAAAGTTTTGACCAATTGGTCGGGCAAAAACACATCTCTCAAACTCTGATCAATGCTTTGAAAAATGGCCGCATTCCGCACGCTTTGCTTTTCACAGGACCGCGCGGAACCGGAAAAACATCTTCGGCGCGAATTCTCGCCAAGAGTTTGCGCTGCCCGAATGCAGTCGATTTTGTTCCTTGCAACACTTGCACGGAATGTCAGGACATTTCCCTCGGCAGATCTGTCAATGTGATGGAAATCGATGGAGCTTCCAACAACGGTGTTGATGCTATTCGTGAGCTGCGTGAAACAGTCAGCTACGCTCCATCGAGCGGAAAATTCAAAATCTATATCATCGACGAAGTTCACATGCTTTCCACCAGTGCCTTCAATGCTCTGTTGAAAACATTGGAAGAGCCGCCAGCACACGTGGTGTTCATTATGGCCACCACTGAAGCGCAGAAAATTCCGCAGACAATTTTGTCTCGATGTCAGCGCTTTGATTTCCGCGCCATTCCGACTCGGCAAATTGCCGACAGCTTGGCGGAAATCTGCAAGAAGGAAAATGTGGCCGCCGATGACGACGCTCTGTGGATCATCGCCCGCCAAGGCGACGGTTCCATGCGCGACAGCCAAAGCCTTCTCGATCAAGTCATCACTTTCGCCAATGGCCCACTGACTCGTGAAAACGTGGTGCAGATTCTGGGTCTGACCGACCGAGCTCTTCTGCTGGAAACATTGACAGCTTTGACGACTCGAGAGACCGAGCAAATTCTCACGGTCATTGAAAAAATCCGCAAAGCAGGATTTGAGCCGGGACTCTTTGCCAAAGATCTTCTGGAAAATATTCGCAATCTTCTGATGCTGAAAATTTCCACCAAGCCTTCCGAGATTCTGGAGCTTCCGGATTCGGAAATCCGCTTCTTGCAAGGATTGGCTGTGGACTTGAGCGAAGAAGACATTCACATGCTCTTTGATATGGCTCTCAAAGGAGCCAGTGATATTCCCAAAGCTGGCGATCCACGTATTGTTTTGGAAATGGTGCTTTTGCGGATGGCGCAGGCGCCGCGCATTGCGAGCTTAGCGCAGCTTCTTCAAGGCGGCGGTCCCACCATGACAGCCACATCTCCGGCCCCAAAAGGCAAAACGTCCCCGGCCCCTGCGGCAGTGGAAACTCCGGTTTCTCCAACTCCCAAATCTTCCAGCCATCATCGCATCGATCCCGTGGGACAAAATCCCCAGGACAAGTGGCTTGAGTTCGTGCAAAGGCTCAAAAGCGCTGATGCCCTGCTGGCAGCGAAAGTCGAGAATTTGCTGTTTTTGGGAGAGAAAAACAAAGTTTTGGAATTGTCCGTTCCAGCGAAATTGGCTTTCCTGAAAGACCAGTTGAATGACAGTGAATTGAAGAGAAAAATTCAGGAATCTGTGACTCATCACTTTGGCCAAGGCTACTCTTTCGAAATTCAGGGAATTGCCAAAAGTGAAACTGTCGGCACATCAGCGCAATCAATGGTTCAGCAAAAACAAAAATTGAAACAAGAAGAAATCGCCCAGAAAGTGGCTGAGCATCCAATGATCAAAACCGCTCAATCCGCTTTGAAGGGCCAAATCAAATCGATTAAAAATCAACAAACATCTTAGGATAAGGGGACCTTATGAACATGAAAGGTTTTGGAGCCGGCGGAATGGCTCAATTGATGAAGCAAGCCAACCAAATGCAGATGAAAATGAAGAAGCTGCAAGATGATCTGGCTCAGAAAACATATGACGGCACTGCTGGCGGTGGCGCTGTGAAAATCACAGTGACTGGCGACAACATGCTCAAAGCCATTGCCATTCAAGATGATGTCTTCAAGTCAGGCGACAAAGAAATGCTTCAAGATCTGATTATGGCTGCCGCGAACGACGCACTCAAAGTTGCGAAGGAAACTTCCGCCAAAGAAATGGAAAAAATCACAGGCGGAATGAACATTCCGGGGTTGTTCTAAGCCGAAACTGTCTGTAAACTCGGTTATTATGCTTCATATTGCAGCACTTGAAAAACTTGTGCACGAGCTCTCAAAACTTCCAGGCATTGGACCGAAAACGGCTCAGCGCCTGGCGTATCATATCTTGAGATCTCCTGAAGAGTATTCTCACCGATTGGCCGAGTCCCTGATTCGAGTCCAATCGGAAGTGCATGTCTGCCCCAATTGCTTCAATTACACCGATAGCACCATCTGTCGCTATTGCTCGGATCCCCATCGCAGTGACGAATCCATCTGCGTGGTGGAAGAGCCTTCGGACATTGTTCGCATTGAATCTTCGGGTGCTTTCCGCGGTCGTTATCATGTTCTTCATGGCGTGATTTCTCCTTTGGAAGGCGTCGGCGCCAAGGACTTGAAAATCCAAGAGCTGATCAACCGAATCAATCGCGGTCTCGAAGGAGAAGGTCCACTGATCAGAGAAGTCATCATGGCTTTGGATGCAGACCTTGAAGGCGACACCACAGTGCTCTATTTGGCCAAACAACTGCAAAATAAAGGCATCCGCCTCAGTCGAATCGCCCATGGCGTTCCAATTGGCAGTGACATTGATTACATTGATGACCGCACAATGGGCCGAGCCCTGGAAAATCGGGTGGATTTGTAATGTCGTTCATCAACCACAATACAAAAACC